>JACCDR010373527.1_pt1 | contig 11981 bp, 15 predicted proteins | sample 7446431 | NCBI WGS metagenome assembly JACCDR01 (sample SAMN15323443, study PRJNA562643) | freshwater metagenome | isolation source: river surface water | place: USA:Blue River Watershed | collected 2017-08-17
CGGGGAATTTTTGGATTAAAAAATGATTTCCCGATGCTGTAAAACAAAAAAAGTCGAAATGAACGGTGGTTATTACTACTGTTTAAAATGTTATCGTCCGTGTGATATGATTTTAAAACGATCAGATTCTGCATGGAGAGAAAAAAGTGATAAACGAACGCAGTTTGAGTCAATCAATGAAAGCAAAGATAAAATATCTGTGTGCAAATTATTCTCAGGAAGAATCTAACACTAGCGAAAATGATGATGAATTCTTTTACGACTATCTAGAAAAAAATTATCCCTGGTTTGATTCTTTAAGTGATAACAGAAAAATTGCTATTACCTTCATGGCGTTTATGGGTATTAAAAATTTTGAATCTTTTAAAGTAATGTTATCTTATTTTGATAGACATGATTATCAATCCGCTGCCCGTGAATTTTTAAATTCTGACTACGCTAAAAAATTCAATGATCGGGCAGATAAGATTGCAAACATAATTATTTTTGATGAATTATGAATTTATTTTTTTTTGAGATAAGTTGTACAGCTTCATTATTTTCAATAAAAAATTTATGAACTGTTAGGATAGCATAAAATCTTTCAGATAATTTTCTGTTTGAAATTAATATCATTATCATGTTTATTAACAAAATAATAAACGGAAAAACTACACAACAAAAAAAGTTAAAATAAGTAAAGCTAATCATTTTTAATAGTCCTTTCTTCAATCATTTTTAAATAAGTCTTTTCATGATAAAAAATTAAAGCTCTTCTCACGACACCGCTTGCAGTGTCGTTTAAAATTTCCTTTAATTGATCCATCAAAAATACTTCGTTTTTGTTAAGGGATATGGTAATTTTTTTTTCTGTTATTGCCATTTAAAATGCCTCTATTATTAATTTTATTTCATTTAATCTATCACTTGAATTATTTAAATTATTAAATGTTTCAAGATAATAGACATTGTCAAGATTTATTCTTATTCCCCAAGTTTTTTTTCTTCATCTAATAAAACATGCTCAATATATATTATTCTATTTATATTGATGATAAAATCACCATTGCATATCTCTAAAAATTTCATTTTAATTTCTCCTAAATTGTTTTAATTAATGTATAATTTAATTATGATTCTTTGCCTATCGGCTTGGAACTTACAGAGGCTTCAGTCGCTGAGCCAGCGTAGCAAATCAGTGACTTAAATAAATTAAATCTTTAAGGATGAAAATGAGATTAGGCAGAAAACCATCATTAGAGATAACTGATGAAATCTTAGATGAGATAGAAAAAATGGCTGGCAATGGATTAACACAAAAACAAATTGCGGCTTTTTATCATATTACCCCAGTTACTTTCATTAAAATGAAAAAGAAAGACCCACGCATCATGCGCGTATATAAGGCTGGTAAGTCAAAAGCCATAAACGAAGTATCCGGAATATTAATGGAACAAATTAGATCAGGAAATGTTCCTTCAATATTCTTTTACTTAAAAACTCAGGCTGGTTGGAGAGAAAAAAGTACACTTAAGATTAATTCTAATATAAAATCTGATAATCCAGTGTTGAAGATAGAAACAACTGACCCTATTGAAGCATCAAAAATTTATCAATCTATTATGACAGGAAGTTATAATAATGAGCGAAACAGTTCAAGCAAATGACGGAGCTATGCTTCCGTTATCAAGTTTACCTACTCAATTACAATACGATGGAGATTTTATCTCTACTATCACCGTTATTTACGCTGATAGAACGTATGTTCAGACATTTTTAAATGATGGTAATAATATTATCTATATTTCAGGGTGGGTAACAGATCAAGCTCCACAGTATCAGCAAGTAATGACAGATGAAAATGGGGATATCATGATCGCCGAGGATGGCAATATCATGGTAACTCAGTAATAAAATTAATTTTACAGGAGTTTTTAAATGACAGTTAAATGGACAGGATTCCCGGCTGCCGTAGATTTGACAGATGCTGACACTTTGGTTGGTCTTGACGCATCAAATTTAAATGCAAGATTTAATGGCGCATCTATTATGCTAGTTGCGCAAAATTTATCTGATGTAGGTAATAAGACTACTGCTTTTAATAATTTATCCCCTCTTACAACAAAAGGCGATTTGATTTGGTTTGATGGGACAAATAATGCAAGACTAGCCATCGGCAGTCTTAATTATATATTGTCTGTTGGTGCATCTAATACAGTGGCATGGGTTGCAAATCCTGGATTGTTAAAAGCAAGCAATCTAAGCGATTTAACAAGCGTTTCGACGGCACTTACAAATTTAGGATTGTCTACCGGAAGCTCGGTTGTATTTGGAACTGTCACCGCAACAAAATTTATTTCAACTACTGATATTAATACCTACTCATATGCAAACTCTTTAACAGCACATGCGGGTGGTGGTCAAGGTTCTGCATTGGCATTAACTAAATCTATTAATCAAATTAAAACTGTTGCCACAGCAGGTGACAGCGTTAAATTACCTCCTGCCGTGGCCGGATGGCAGGTCGTTGTTATTAATGCTGCCGCTGCCAATTCTTTAGATTGTTTCTCATCATCAGGTGATCAAATTAATGCGTTACTTCCCGACGATGCTTTTGCAATTGATGCAAATAAGGTTGCAATGTTTTTCTGTGCAGTCAATGGAACATGGGAAAGTATTTTAACTGCATAAAAAGGAAATTTTGCAATGATAGATGCAGCAGATTTTTTAAAATGGCTTAATATATTTAATGTTCCATACAGCGGTCATTCAGGTAGTCAAGTCGTAGTATCTTGGGACGGATCGACGAATCCTGTGGATGTCACCGCAGGCTCTGGAATTGACATAACAGATGGCGTCATCTCTTTAGATGGAAGTGGCGCATCTTCTGGGTATGGATATGCAGCTTTAAGCAAAGGTGATGCATCAATAAGCTTTATAAATGATAGTATATATTTTATACCAATTGCTGAACCTCCCATCCTTGTCGAAGATACTAATAATTTTTTGCTTTATACTGATAATCCTGTGGAAAGTGGAGGACATTATGGAATTCAGTACATCGGCATTGAACCATGCGTCGTAGAAGTAAAATTCACTTGTCATGTGCAATATGGATCATTGAATGAAAATGATCAACCGAACGATTATGTCATTAGTGCAAATTTAAACTTGCAAGGCGGTCCCTCTGGTTCTTTTGCTCCGATCAATCCTTTAAATGGCGGCAGCTCATCTGGTTCTGATGTAAAATTTACTGTCTTTCCAGGTGAGGGAACAAATGTAATTTTAATATTTCAAATACCAATGGAAAACGAAGATATTGTTTTTCCAAACATTAGAAATTTAGGTCCATCAAATGATCCTGCTTTAAATCAGATTATTATTAGTTATTACACAATAAATGCTATAAAAATTGGGGATGTTGGAGGTGTTGATTCTGGCGTAGCTAGCATTGAAGGATTAACCGGAGACATTAATTTAAAGAGTACTGACACAAGTCTATCAATAATACCCGATAGTCCAAATGACATAGACTTACAAATTGCAGTAGATGGTATAACAACAAATAAAATTGCTGATAATCAAGTCACCAACGATAAGATTAGGCAGTCATTAGCATTATCAATTTTGGGGAACAGCACAAATGCTACAGCAAACGTATCGGACATTTCTGCTGCATCGGATTTTCAGATTTTTAGAAGATCAGGAACTTCTATAGGTTTTGGACCAATTGATTTGAGTCAACCAAACGCAGTTGAAAATAGTCTTAATTTGGATAATGGCGGAACTAATTCACAATCAAGTGATTTTTATTCTAATGGTTCAGGAAAAAATGGAATAATTTATTATAATAATACTAGATTATTAAGTACATCTGATTTTACCTATGATCCAACCCAGGGTATTTTATCAATATTATCTAACGCTGCTGGTCCTGGCATAGCAGTTGAATCAACTTTTGGTTCTTCAAATGTAGCATTTTTTTCAGCTTCTCGAGCTTCAATGATTGACGGTAGCGCTCAGTACAGATTATTAAGTTCATCATCTAATGAGTGGACGTGGGGGACATCTTCAGGTAGTCAAAATTTAGTTTTCATGAGCAATAATGGTTCAAATACTTTACTTACGATGAATTATTCCACCAATGATATAATTATAAATAGTGGAAATTTAATTCTAAATGATGTTAGTAAAACGATACAAATAAATTCATTAAATTTATCTCAGATAGTTGCAACGGATACAAATAAAAAATTAGTTAGTGTTAATCTATCCGGAGATGTAAATACTTCTGGTTTAACCACTACTATTGCAAATAATGCTGTAAGTAATGCAAAATTTAGACAATCATCGGCACTATCCGTTGTCGGAAATAGCACAAATGCTACAGCAAACGTATCGGACATTTCTGCTGCATCGGATTTTCAGATTTTTAGAAGATCGGGAACTTCTATTGGTTTTGGATCAATTGATTTATCACAATCAAATTCTGTTGGATCATCTATTTTAAGCCAGGCAAACGGGGGTACTAGCGTTAATGCTAGTGCGTATGGTGCGAATAGAATTATTTTTCAAAATAGCAGCAACAATGGATTTAGCAGCAGCACTAATTTAACTTTTGCTAGTAATATTTTAACAGTATCCGGTCCAGGTTCTTCAAATAACGCTTTTAATAGCATTGCCTTTTTTAAAAATACTAGCAGTGTAGTAGCTGGTAATTTGTACGCAGTTTGTATTGATAAACAAAATGCAGGCTCTTTAATATTAGGAATTAATAAAGATACTGCAACAGGTTCTATCCCCGGAAATGGTGTTTTCATTTCAACTTTTTCAGCAACTCAAGGGTTATATATCGGAAGAGGGGATGGTGCTAATCTTCCAAATACTGCAGATATCAGTATTAATACAAGTGGTAATGTTTTAATGCCGCAGGATGCTACAGTTGAAAGATCATCAAGCGCAAATGTCCTATTTACTTGTTCTAACACCGGAACAAATTTGGCTTCTAATGCTTATTTTCAAGCAAAAACTGGAAGTGGTACTTCTGGTGATTCTGCTTATATTCTAACAGTGACCGGTGGAACGGATTGGCATGTTGGTCTTGATAATAGTGATTCTGATTGCATTTCCATCGGTAATTCTTTTTCGGTCGGAACTAATCAAAGATTGAAATTAACAACCGGTGGTGATTTGACAGTTTCAACCGGTGATTTATTCATCGGAACAGCTGGAAAAGGATTAAATGTTAAATCTGCTGCGGTATCTGCAGGAACTGCAAATGCATTTTTCATCACAGGAGTTACTTTAGTGGGTGGTACTATCACTATTAATAATAGTGTTATCAATGCTAATTGCACTGCAAATTTTACAGTAACAGCCAATGGCGGAACGCCTGGTACAAGTTATCGAGTCGTCGTGGGTTCTGGATCAGTAACGATTACATCAACGAGTGCTTTAGATACATCAACCGGAAATATTAGTGTCATTAAAGGATTTTAAAAAAGGAGTTTTAATATGACTACTCTAGAAACTGGTTATTGGTTTGGTTATTGGCGAGATACACGAGATCCCACGGCAACTGAAGCTGTGCCGCCTATGTTAGTTAATGTCCCCAACTTTTTAGAAATTTGGTGGAATCAATCAAGCGGAGAAGTATTTTTTTGTCCTGATAACACTCAAAATGCAATGGTGTGGCAAAAGAACATTACCGATTCTAATTTATCATCCGCTTTAACAGGACTTGGTATTGTTCCTCCTCCAACACCGATCGGAACAGCTAATCAAGTTATTGTGACACCGGGAACTGGAACTTATACTTTTTCCACCCCGCAGAATATTAATACCGGTGCATCTCCACAATTTTCAGGACTTAATTTATCTGGCCTTAGTGCATCTAGCTTTGTGGCAACGGATGCATCTAAAAATTTAATCAGTCAAAGTGCTTCTCAAGTTAAAACCGCACTTGGACTAAATATTAATACTTCTCGTTCTTATACCACTCGTTCTACTCCTGCATTTTCAACAAATTATACCCCTAATACGACTAATGACACTTTTGTTGTGGTCAATATCAGTCAAACAAGTGTTTTACTGGGTAGCGCTGCGGTTAATGCTGTTATAGGAGGGATCACAATTGCTAACGCAAGCTTAGGAGGGGTTGCAGCCACTCAAACTAATTCATTATCATTTATCGTTCCGGCTAATTCTTCTTATCAGTTAACACAAACAGCAACAGGAATTGGAGCAGCAAATAGTATTTTATCTATTAGAGAATTGACTTTATAATTATTCTTTTATTTGTTATTAACTAAGGAAAATTATGAAATCTTTTATAATTAACGAGCAACAATTGCAAGTATTAGGTAACTGTCTTTTAGAATTTCCTGCAAAAAATGTTTTAAATTCTTTAGATATTATTAGAAATCTTCCAGTATTTATGCAAGAACCTGATTCTCCTACTACTATTTGTGAAGAAGAAAAGTCAAAGGATGAAAATGTAAAAGAAAATAATTAAAAATGCCAATTCCCTTTGAATTTGATTTTTTAAATCCAGACTATTCTAAAGTTTTCAAATGGAGAATAGAAAAATTAAATCAAATCAGAGGGAATTCCTCTCTTCTCAATCATCTTCATACATTTTATAAAAATAATCCGGCTCAATTTATTATTGATTGGGGAACAACAATAGACCCGCGTAATCTTGATATCGATCAACCGGCTTTAATCCCTTTTATTTTATTCAAAAAACAAGAGGAATGGATTACATGGTTTTATGAATGTTGGAAAAACAGAAAAAATGGTTTAACAGAAAAAACTCGTGAAATGGGAATGTCATGGTTGACAGTAGCTTTATCAGCTACGATCTGTTTATTCAATCACGGAATGATTATCGGATTTGGTTCACGAAAAGAAGAATATGTAGACAAAATAGGTCATCCGAAATCTCTTCTTGAAAAAGTAAGATTATTCATGAGTAATATTCCGCAAGAATTTCGTGGATCATGGAGCATTAAAAAACATGCTCCACACATGAGAATAATTTTTCCAGATACAAATTCATTAATTTCTGGTGAATCTGGGGACGGAATAGGTCGAGGTGATAGAACAGCATTTTATATTGTAGACGAAAGTGCATGGCTGCCTCGGGCTGATTTAGTTGAGGCCTCATTGTCAAGAACTACAAATTGCAGAATGGATATTTCAACGCCCCATGGTTCTAATAATCCATTTGCAATAAAGAGATTTAGCGGAAAAGTAGAAGTTTTTACTTTTCACTGGCGAGATGATCCAAGAAAAAATGATGAATGGTATCGACAAGAATGCGAAAAATTAATTGATCCTGTTGTTATTGCTCAAGAATTAGATATTGATTATGCAGGTTCTCTTGAAGGAGTCATTTTACCGCCATCATGGGTTAATGCTGCAATAGATGCTCATTTAAAACTTAATATATCGCCATCAGGTATAAGAAAAGTTGGGTTTGACGTAGCGGACCAAGGAAAAGATTTGAACGCTTTTTGCGGTAGATACGGAATTTTAATAGAAGTATTAGAGTCATGGTCTGGAAAGGGAGATGATATCTATGAATCAGTTCTTAAAATTTTTAATCTTTGTGATACTTTTGATTTTGAGCATGTATGTTATGATGGAGATGGTCTCGGAGCTGGTGTGCGAGGAGATGCGAAACAACTTAATATCGCAAGAAAAAATTCAAGAAATTCAGAAATACAATTCTCTCCGTTCTGGGGATCAGGTGCTGTTTTAAATCCGAATGATGATCCTTTTCGTGAAGAGCAGGGTGTAAAAGACAAATTAAATGGCCGTATGAATCAAGATTATTTTTTAAATAGAAAAGCTCAAGCATGGTGGAGTTTGAGAAGACGTTTTCAAATAACTTACCGAGCTATAAATGGAGAAAAAAATTACAATCCAGATGATTTGATCAGCATTCCGAGCAATCTTAAAAATTATAGAAAATTAATCATGGAATTGTCACAACCGACTTTTAAATATCAAGAAAATAATGGTAAAATATTTGTCAATAAAATGCCAGATGGCGCAAAGTCTCCGAACCTCGCAGATGCCGTCATGATGGCATTTGCCAAGGAAAAAAATACAGGAGGTATTTTCAATGTGGCTTATTGATAAATTAAAAAATTTCAATAAAAAAAAACCTGAGATCAAGGAAGAAAAAAAAATTGCTCGCGGTATTTTTTCAACTGATTTTTGTCTTCATGAAGATATCGGAGACAGATTCAATTATTTAGAAAATTTACTTAAAAAATCTATTCAACGGGATGCTTCAGAATTTAAATTAAATAAAGAATCTTATGCAACTGATTCTGCTTTTTCTAATTCTGCAAAACTTGCATATAACAATACTGTGGTTCCAGAAGCATCCTTTTCCTGGTTTGTAAATCAAGGGTTCATCGGATATCAAGCATCAGCTCTTATTTTTCAACACTGGCTTGTATCAAAGGCATGTACGATGCCTGCTGAGGATGCTGTTAGAAACGGTTATGAGATCACATCCAATGACGGTCAGAAAATTGATACAAAAATTATAAATAGAATGAAAGAAATTGATGACATTTACAAGATTGATAAAAATCTAATTGAATATGTGCAGATGGGTCGATGCTTCGGAATAAGAATTGCGTTATTCAAAGTTGAGTCGGATGACCCGGAATATTATAAAAAACCATTTAATATCGATGGTATAGAGCCTGGAAGTTACAAAGGTATATCTCAGATAGACCCATACTGGATAACTCCGTGGCTAGGTGCTGAGGCAGCCGGTGACCCATCTTCAATTGATTTTTACGTTCCGACTTTTTGGAATTTGACCGGGCTAGTAGTGCATAAGTCTCATTTGGTTATTTACAATACTCAAAATTTACCTGATATTTTAAAACCGACATATTTGTACGGAGGTGTTCCTTTGCCTCAGCAAATATATGAAAGAATTTATGCGGCAGAACGGACGGCTAATGAGGCACCGATGTTGGCCCTCACAAAGCGTTTAAATGTATTAAAAACTGATATGTCACAAGCAGCGATGAACCAAGGTCGTTTTGCAAGAAATATGGCACAGTTTGTTTTAAATAGAGATAACTATGGTATAAAAGCAATTGATACAGAGGAGGAAATGACCCAAACGGATATTTCACTCGCTGATTTAGACTCAGTCATTATGACTCAATATCAATTAGTCGCGGCAATTGCCCAGGTTCCCGCTACAAAGCTTCTAGGAACCTCACCAAAAGGATTTAATACTACTGGTGAATATGAAGAGGCAAGCTATCATGAATTTTTGGAAGGTCTTCAAAAAAACGTCATGACACCTCTTTTGCAAAGACATCACGAATTAGTAATTAAATCAATTATTATGCCAGAATTTCAGGTGGGAGAATTCCGAACACAAGTTTGTTGGGAAAAACTTGATGCAATGACCGCCGAAGAAAAGGCTGCTATTAATAAAGCAAAGGCTGAAACTGGAAATGCATTAATAATGAGCGGAGCTATCGACGGCCAAGATGAAAGAAAAAGAATCATCAATGATCCCGATTCAGGATATAACGGTTTGCTAGATCAAATTGATGAGGATCGATCGAATGAATTTTCGGATTTAGATAATGACGAAGACCAAGAAAATTTTAACAGATAGTAAACAAAAATGGGCTGAAAGTAGAAAAAAAACCAATTTGTTAGGAAAGAAGTTAAACTACAACGCTTCTTTACAGATTAGGTATGAATCAGCTATGAGAAAATTATTAAAACAAATGGTTTCAGAAACAAAAGAAAAAATATTAAATATTTTTAAAAATCAATATAGTAAAGATTTTTTTAAACAACAGAAAAAAATGGCAATGGATGATAATGTTCAGTCAAGGTCAAAAAAAGTTTTGAATGAATTAACTAAAAAATTCAAATATTTATTTGATAAAAATGCAAATGAAATAACCACAAATATGATGGATGATACAAAAAAATATAGTGATAATAGTTTGCAAAGTAGTTTAAAACAATTAAGTGGTGGATTATCATTAAACACAAGTGTTGTTCCGAAGGGTATGGAGGAAGTGACACAAGCTTTGATTGACGAAAATGTTTCTGTAATAAAATCAATTCCAGAAGAATATCTATCTAAAGTTTCACAAAGTGTTATGCGTTCAATCAGTAGTGGTGAAGGATTGAAAAGTCTAATACCAGACTTGCAAAAATACACCGACCAAAGTTATAGAAAAGTTAAAAATATTGCGGTAGATCAGACTCATAAAGCTTATAATAGTATTAATAAACAAAAAATGCAGGCACTAGGAGTTAAGAAATTTAAATGGATTCATAGTGGTGGGGGACAATTTCCACGAAAATCTCATATGGCCATTAGCGGAAATATTTATAGTTTTGATAACTTACCGCTTAAAGGCGAGGAAGGTTTTGTAAATGGTCAATATCCCGGGCAAGCGATTCACTGCGGTTGTACCATGACTCCTATTATCGAGTTTGATGACGGAGAAGAAATTTAAAAAAAGGAGGGCAATGGAATGCCTTTAAAATCTGGTAAAAGTGATAATATAATTTCAAAAAATATTTCAGAATTAAGAAGCTCTGGCTATCCAGAAAAACAAGCTGTGGCTATTGCATATAGCAAAGCAAGAGAATCAAAAGACGAAGAAAATCAAAAAGATTTGATAGATTACAAAAATCCTATCAATGCTATTTATAATGAACCGAATGAACCTGAAAGTTATCGTAAAAAAGATATTAACGGTTGGCCTGAGATAAGAGAAAATCCTATTTCAAAAGTAGGAGTTTTCCCTTATGCTGGTTATCAAATCGGTGAAGATTTAGAGCCAGATAAAATTTATATGATTTATCGGCCAGAAGAGGAATTGTCTGACCCTGAAACTATTGAATCTTTTAAGCTATTGCCGTGGACTGATGAACATGAAATGCTAGGTAAAGAAGATTCTGGGTTAACTCCCCCAGAAAAAAAAGGTATTCATGGCGTCATTGGCCAAGATGTGTATTATGATGATGGATATCTTAAAGGCAATATCAAAATATTTTCTGAGAAATTATCTAATCTTATTGACAGCGGAAAAAAAGAATTATCTATTGGTTATAGATGCTTGTATGATATGTCACCAGGAGTATATAATGGTCAAAGATATGATGGAATTCAAAGAAAAATTCGCGGTAATCATCTAGCTACAGTGACCGAGGGACGGTCGGGTGCGGATGTCGCAGTTTTAGATCACTTTAAATTTACTTTTGATATCAAGGACGTCAAAATGGCTGATGAAATGGAAGTCAAAAATGTTGAAAATGGATTAAGTCTAAAAGATTTATCCGATAAAATCGATAAGTGCATGGAAGCATTGCACGGATTGATGAGTAAAGCTTCACTCGATGTTGAACCCTCAGATTTTGTTAATCCCGCTGATATCACATCAGACGGCGATATGTCAAAACAAGATGGAGATATATCAAAAGGTGAAGACGAAGAATATGAGAAGAAAGAAGATGACGATAAGGATCGCAAGGATGATAAAAAATCATCTGCGATGGATGCTAAAATAGTTTCTTTGCAAAAAGAAATTGAAAAATTGCGATCATCCAGCGCCAAATCAATTCTTCAAGAAATTTCAGTAAGAGATAAATTAGCAAATCAACTTTCAGAATTTGTCGGCGTATTTGATCACAAAGAAAAAACTTTAAGCGAGATTTGTGAATACGGTGTTAAAAAACTTGATATTAAATGTAAACCAGGTCATGAAGAAGCCGCGCTAAACGGATTTTTAGCGGGTAAAAAATCAAATATATCGATTGCAACTATGGATCAAAAAATTGAATCTAATAGCATCGATGCGTATTTGAAGTCAGTACAAGGAGAGTAATCAATGTCTTTTCAAAATAATGTTTTTCTTCAACAGGGTGCAGGCGTTGTCGGTGAGTTTTTCGATGATGGCCCACAGCGCGCTCAGCCCTTTTCAATC
>JACCDR011072691.1_pt1 | contig 11981 bp, 10 predicted proteins | sample 7446431 | NCBI WGS metagenome assembly JACCDR01 (sample SAMN15323443, study PRJNA562643) | freshwater metagenome | isolation source: river surface water | place: USA:Blue River Watershed | collected 2017-08-17
CACGCCGCCGGCATCGACGGCCTGGTGCACCTCACCGACCTGTCGTGGAACGAGCCGGGCGAAGCCGCCGTGCGCAACTACAAGAAGGGCCAGGAAGTGGAAGCCATCGTGCTGGCCGTGGACGTGGACCGCGAGCGCATCTCCCTGGGCATCAAGCAGCTGGACCAGGATCCCTTCACCACCTTCACCTCGGTGAACGACAAGGGTGCCACCGTGACCGGCAAGGTCAAGACCGTGGACGCCCGTGGTGCCGAGATCGATCTGGGCCAGGACATCCTGGGCTATCTGCGCGCCAGCGAAATCTCGCGTGACCGCGTGGAAGACGCCCGCAACGTGCTCAAGGAAGGCGACGAAGTCACCGCCGTGGTGGTCAACGTGGATCGCAAGACCCGCAACATCCAGCTGTCGATCAAGGCCAAGGACCTGGCCGACGAGCAGGGCGCCATGGCCAACCTGAACCAGCAGTCGGCCCGCGAAAGCGCCGGCACGACCAGCCTGGGTGCCCTGCTGCGCGCCAAGCTGGACAACAACAACTGATCTGGTTGATGTAAAGCACGGAAACGACCGGTCGCCTGTGCGCCGGTCGTTTTTTTGCCCCCAAGAACAAGAGACATGACCCGCTCCGACCTGGTTGAAGAACTGGCCGCCCGTTTCGGGCAGCTGACCCACCGCGACGCCGAGTTCGCGGTCAAGGCCATCCTGGACGCGATGAACGATGCCCTGGTGCGCGGGCACCGCATCGAGATCCGCGGCTTCGGGAGTTTTTCCATCAACCGCCGGCCGCCGCGCATGGGGCGCAATCCCCGCAGCGGCGAGAGCGTGGCCATTCCCGAAAAGCGTGTCCCCCACTTCAAGCCGGGCAAGGCCCTGCGCGAGGCGGTGGACCAGCGCACCCATGAGATGCAGGCCAAGGAGCCCAAAAGCTGAAGCCTCTCTCACTCGTTAGAATTCCCTCACCCGGGGGACCTCGATGAAACAACTGACATGGCTGCTGAAGTGGACACTCCGGGCAGCCATTTTTTTTGCCCTGCTCGCTTTTGCGCTGAACAACCAGCAGGCCGTGACGGTGCAGTTTGTCTTCGGCCACGACTGGACGGCGCCGCTGGTGCTGGTCGTGCTCGCAGCCTTTGCCCTCGGCCTGGCCGCCGGTGTGCTGGCCATGCTGCCGCGCTGGTTCAAGCAGCGGCGGGCCGCGCGCCAGGTCCGCCGAGACGGCGCGGCGCACAGCGAGCTCTCCCTCTCCACCCTGCAACCGCCCCATGAATCTTGACCTGAGCTGGATCCTGCTCGGCCTGCCCGTCGCCTTCATCCTGGGCTGGGTGGCCTCGCGCCTGGACCTGCGCCAGCTGCGCATCGAGAACCGCCGCAACCCCAAGGCCTATTTCCGCGGCCTGAACTTCCTGCTCAACGAACAGCAGGACCAGGCCATCGACGCCTTCATCGAAGCGGTGCAGAACGACCCCGACACCTCCGAGTTGCACTTTGCCCTGGGTAACCTGTTCCGCCGCCGCGGCGAGTACGAACGCGCCGTGCGTGTGCACGAACACCTGCTGGCACGCGCCGACCTGTCCGAAGCCGACCGCCAGCGTGCCCAGCACGCCCTCGCCCTGGACTTCCTCAAGGCTGGCCTGCTCGACCGGGCCGAGGACGCCCTGCTCAAGCTCGAAGGTACGCCTTTCGAGGCGCAGGCCCGCCTCGCGCGCCTGGCCAATTACGAGCGCTCGCGCGACTGGCCCCAGGCGGCCGAGATCGCCCGTCAGCTCGAAGACGCCGAACACGGCAGCTTCAGCAGCCGCCTGGCTCACTACCTGTGTGAACAGGCCGCGGCCCACCTCTCGCGCGGCGAGCTCGGCGCCGCCGAGGACGTGCTGCGGCAGGCCATGGCCACCGCCCCCTCCGCCCCGCGGGCACGGATCGAGCTGGCCCGCCTGCAGATGCAGCAGAACCAGGCAGCCCAGGCCAGTGCCACCCTGGAAGCTGCGCTGGACGCCTGCCCGACCGCCACGCCCCTGATCGCCGCCCCGCTGGCCCAGGCCGCCATCGCCAGCGGGCGCACCGTCACCGTGCTGGCCCGGCTGCAGGACATCTACGAACAGACGCCCTCGCTGGACGTGCTCGAAGCCCTGGTCACGCTGCAGGCGGCGGCCGGCAGCAGCAGCACCAGCACCCGCGACTGGTACGCCCACCACCTGGAGCGCGAGCCTTCGCTGGTCGCTGCCGCCAAGTGGCTGGCCGGTGAACAGCTGGAGCACGAGCAGTTCCATCCCCAGGTCCAGCGGGCGCTGGACCACGCCGTCAAGCCGCTCACGCGCTACCGCTGCGCGGCCTGCGGTTTCGAGGCCAAACAGCATTTCTGGCAATGCCCGGGCTGCCAGGCCTGGGACAGCTATCCGGCGAGAAGAGTCGAAGAACTATGAAGATCACCCAAGCCCAACTCGCCAAGTCCCGCGTGCTGGTCGTCGGCGACGCCATGATCGATCGTTACTGGTACGGCGCGGTCGATCGCATCAGCCCCGAGGCGCCGGTGCCGGTGGTGCGTGTCACCCGCGAGGAAATCCGCATCGGCGGCGCGGCCAACGTGGCCAGCAACGTCGTGTCCTTGGGTGCCAAGGCGACGCTGCTCACCGTGGTGGGCGACGACGAAGCCAGCCACACGCTGGAAAAACTCGTGGCCCAGACCGGCATCACCCCCTGCTTCGGCCGTGACGCCGACCTGCAGACCACGGTCAAGCTGCGTGTCATCGGCCGCCAGCAGCAGCTGATCCGCCTCGATTTCGAGAACAGTCCCAAAAGCGAGGTGCTGGCCTCCCAGACCGCTGATTTCCTGCGGCTGCTGCCGCAGCACGACGCCGTGCTCTTCTCCGACTACGGCAAGGGGGGGCTGGACCACGTGCACCACATGATCGAGCATGCCCGCGCCGCCGGTAAACCCGTGCTGATCGACCCCAAGGGCTCGGACTACTCGCGTTACAGCGGTGCCACCGTCATCACGCCCAACCGCGCCGAGCTGCAACAGGTGATCGGTAAATGGAACAGCGAAGAGGAGTTGCGTGCCAAGTCCCGCAAGCTGCGCGACGAACTGGGTCTCACGGCCCTGCTGCTCACCCGCAGCGAGGAGGGCATGACCCTGTACGACGCCGACGGTGAGACCAGTGTCGCCGCCCAGGCACGCGAGGTGTTTGACGTGACGGGTGCGGGTGACACCGTGATCGCCACCCTGGCTGCGCTGGTCGGCGCCGGCCTGCCGCTGCGCCAGGCCATGCCCCTGGCGAACAAGGCCGGCGGCATCGTCGTGGGCAAGTTCGGCACGGCCACCGTCAGCTACGACGAGCTGTTCGGCACACATTGAGATTCTGAGGACTGAAACATGCCACGCGTAGTAGTGACCGGAGCGGCTGGATCTAGTTCCGACATAACTTGCCAAGGCAAGTTAGTCTTCTCTGAAACCGGCTGGAGCAAATCATGAGAGTTGTAGTTACCGGTGCAGCCGGTTTTATCGGCGCCAACATCGTCAAGGGCCTGAACGCCCGCGGCATCGATGACATCATCGTCGTCGACGACCTGAGCCAGGGCGACAAGTTCCGCAACTTCGCGGACCTGAAGATCGCCGACTACGTGGACCTGGACGACTTCTATCCCAACTTCGAGGAAGGTCACTACGGCAAGGTCGAAGCCGTCTTCCACGAAGGCGCCTGCAGCGACACCATGGAGCAGGACGGCAAGTACATGATGGACAACAACTACACGCTCTCCTGCGAGTTGTTCCAGGCCTGCCAGCAGCATGGCACCCGACTGCTGTATGCGTCCTCGGCCGCCACCTACGGCGGCTCCGACACCTTCCGCGAGGAGCCCGCCTTCGAAGGCCCGCTCAACGTCTACGGCTACTCCAAGCTGCTGTTCGACCAGCGCATGCGCCGTGAACTGGGCACGAACTTCGAGAAGGCCAAGGTCCAGGTGGCGGGCTTTCGTTACTTCAACGTCTACGGCCCGCGCGAGCAGCACAAGGGCCGCATGGCCAGCGTGGCCTTCCACCAGTTCAACCAGTTCCGCGCCGAGGGCAAGGTCAAGCTGTTCGGCGAATACGGCGGCTACGGCCCCGGCGAGCAGAAACGCGACTTCGTCTTTGTGGACGATGTGGTGGCCGTCAATCTCTGGTTCTTCGACCACCCGGGCAAAAGCGGCGTCTTCAACCTGGGCTCGGGCCGGGCCCAGCCCTTCAACGACGTGGCCGTGGCCGTCGTCAACAGCCTGCGCGCCCTGGAAGGCCAGCCGCCCCTGCCGCTGGCCGAGATCGCGGACCGGGGTCTGATCGATTACATCCCCTTCCCCGACGCGCTGCGCGGCAAGTACCAGTGCTACACCCAGGCCGACCTGGGCCGACTGCGTGCGGCCGGCTGCGACCACGCTTTTGCGGATGTGCAGACTGGCGTCTCGCAGTACGTGCAGTGGCTGGCTTCCCGGACCTGAAGCCCGTGACCCCATGAAAAAAGCCGGTGGGCCTGCGCCCACCGGCTTTTTTTCCAGGTGCTCAGGACTTCATTTGCACTTGAAGATCTCGAAGCTGCGTTCGCCGAACTTCAGCGAATTGCCCTTGACCACCGTGTCACCACCCTTGCTCACGGCCTCGTTGCGGGCCATCTGGACGAGGTTGTCTTCCACCGCCTCGTTGCTGCGTGCGATCGGGCCCAGCGTGGCCAGCACGCTCACCGTCGTGCGCCCGAGGGACTTGCACTTGCTCACCTGCGTGGCTTCGGCCACGACGATCTGGTCCGCGCCCAGGCGTTCGCCGATCAGGGTGCTGGAACAGCCGCCCAGCAGCAGCGCAGCCACGGCGAAAGAAATGGAGAACGGGCGGATGGACATGGAAACACTCCTCAGGAAGACAAATGACTGGATGAGAGCTGCGAAGTCTAACGGGAGTTCCCGTTACAAAATGTTCAGCAGCCGGTGAGCCGGCAGTAGGCTGCCCGCGTCTCGGGCGAGACGGAAGCGATCAGCTGCGCGTGGCTGGTCTGGTGCCGGGCCTGCATACGTGCCGAAGCCACCGCGCGGGAGCGGCAGAACCAGTGGCAGCTATGCTGCATGAGTAGCAGCTCGGCCGTCATGGTGTAGGCCTTGTCGCGCAGGGAACGCGCCATCCGGTTCTCGGCCGTGGCCGTGATGCCCTCGGCGTGCACCGCCAGCAGATGGCGCATGTCGAAGGTCTGACGCGGCAGGATCCTGTCCGCGTAGGGGAAGGCGAAACCCAGGGTGCTGACCTGGGTCTGCCCGTTCCAGACCTTGGAAAAATCCTCGCTGAAGCGGCGGAACTGGCTGGCCAGCTCCTGCTCGGCCGTGGCCAGCATGCTCCAGATCTGCGCGCGGCGCTCCTCGTCGTTCTCATCAAGCGCCCGCAGATACCCCTCGGTCACGTTCTCCATGAGCTTTTCGATCTGGTACTGGCTCAGATAGGCACCGAGCAGGTAGATGCGGCGACGCTGCTCGCGCGCTTTGAGCAGCTGGAAGCCCGCAAAAACTGCGAGCGGCAGAAAAACGAGAATGTCCATCGGAACGTGGGTGCAGCTGGCAAAGCTGCCAGTGTAGTGGCTGGGGCAGCGTCCCCAGCATGCGCTGGGGACACCCGCCCGCCGGGTGCGGGCAAGATCTTCAGTCCTGGCGCTCCAGGGCCATCACCCGCTTGTAGAGCATGCCCCCCGCATACAGCGACAGGCCCACCACCACCAGGCTGCCGATGCGCAGCAGGGGCGGCGCACCCGCCAGGTCATGCAGGATGACCTTGGCCAGGGAAGCCCCGAAGATGAAGAGCGAGGACTTGCCCAGGTCCTGGTCACGGGACTGAAAGGCCAGCAGCAGCGACGCCAGGGCCAGGCCTCCCCAGGCCAGCGACACCAGCAGCGTGTTGTCGACGCTGCGCAGCACCACGGCCATGAGACCGATGTGCGCGGCGTACAGGGCAAAGGCCAGCCAGGAGCGCAGCCCGGGGTGACTGCGCCCGAGGAAATACGCCGCATAAAGCTCCGCCGTGTACAGCAGCGCAAGCAAGGTGCCCTGGCCCGCACCGCCGGCCTCTCCCAGCAGCACCACACGCGCGAAATTGAGCGCCAGCAAGGCACCCAGCAACAGCTTGAAGGGCAGCATGAGCTGCGCATCGGCGGTGGGGCGCATCACCCACCAGGCAGCGGGCGGCAGCACGAGCAGCACGGCCCAGGGCGCCCAGCGGTCCGGCAGCAACTCCAGGTAGACCGCATGGAACAGCACCAGCGCGCAATAGGCACCCACGATGAAACCACCCGCCGCCAGCGACACCTGCAGCGCACGTCGCGCCATCCCGTAAGCCACCAGCAGCACGGCCGCACTGGCCACGGCCACCCAGGGAGCCATGACCGGCACATGCCGCTCCAGCAAGGCGTACTGCAGGCCGTAGAAAAGCAGCAGCAGGGGCAGGTGGGCCATGCCGTCAGCCTGCGTCATGGGACGCCGGTGCCGGATGGAGAAGGTGATCGCCGCACTGAGGAAGACCAGGAACTGCAGGGTCTGGAAAACCACCGCCACCCCCCACTGGGAGCGGGCCAGCTGCTCCCAGGCGAGCTGGAACGCCAGCAGGGCCATGTAACCGGCCACCAGGTAGGGCCGGCGCGTGCCGATGGCCACGGCATAGATGCTGAACACCAGGCTCCAGGCCGTGAAGTAGATGGCGAGGTCCAGCACCGAGCCGCCCAGCGCACGCAGGAGCAGCGGCGCCGAATAGGATCCCACCACGGCAAACAGCCCATAGATCTCGCTGCTGAAGATGCGGCCCAGCCAGAGCGCCAGCAGGCAGTTGCAGATCACCGCCGTGGTTGCCAGGCTGGCACCGATGAGCTGGTAGTACAGATGGGCGCCGTAGATGGCCAGGAAAAAAACCACCAGGCCACCGGCCGGCAAGAGGCTGGCGTAGTTGTTGTCCAGCCGACGCAGTTTCAGGCCGGCCGCGATGAGGCTCGCACCACACAGCACCGCCAGACCCAGCTGGCGCGAGGGCGTGAGCCAGCCCGTGTCGTAGACCAGACGGATCAGGTAGGCCGCCGCCAGCACCAGCAAGGTCGCACCGGTCCAGCCCATGATCTGCGTCACGGTCAGCTCACGCTCGTCCACCGACTTCTCGAAAAACGGCGACGCCTGCTTTTTCTGCAGCGAGTGCACCGGCTGCGACGGCACATGGACCTGGGGCTCGGTATTCCGGAAATGCGGATCCTCATCGTCCGGCGCGGCAGCGGTGACGGACGAGGGTGGAACACGCCCGGCTGGTGGGGGTGGCGAGAGTTTCGACACCGCCTCTTCCAGCCTGGCCAGACGCAGGTTCAAGGCGCGCAACTGCGCTTCGACATCAGCCATGGTCCCCCCTTGTTTGGTCACGACAGCCGCATGCTAACCGGCCGCGCCGGGATCAGGCCGCTGGACCGTAGCCCCCTCCCCCGGGGGTATGGATCTCGAACACATCCCCTGGCGCCATGGCGACCTGGCCGATGTGGCCCAGCTCTTCCACGCGCCCGTCGGCACGGACCACGCGGTTGATGCCCGGGAGGCCAGCCTGGCCACCGGCCACACCAAAGGCCCCGCGCTTGCGCCCGTTGGACAGGATGCCGGCCGTCATGTCCTCGAGGAACAGTACACGCCGCACACCACCGTTGCCGCCCTGCCAGCGCCCCGCGCCACCCGAACCCTGGCGTATCTCGTAGCCCAGCAGGCGCACGGGGAAGCGGAACTCCAGCACCTCGGGATCGGTGAGGCGCGAGTTGGTCATGTGCGTCTGCACCACACTCGTCCCGTTGAAACCTTCGCCAGCCCCGCTGCCACCCGAGATGGTCTCGTAGTACTGGTAGGTGGCGTTGCCGAAGGTGAAGTTGTTCATGGTGCACTGGCTGGCCGCCATGACACCGAGCGCGCCGTAGAGGGCATTGGTGATGCAGCTCGAGGTCTCCACATTGCCCGCCACCACCGAGGCCGGGGGATGGGGGTTGAGCATGGAGCCCGGCGGGATGATGACCTTGAGCGGCTTGAGACAGCCCGCGTTGAGCGGGATGTCATCGTCCACCAGGGTGCGGAAGACGTAGAGCACGGCCGCCATGCACACGGCGGTGGGCGCGTTGAAGTTGTTGACCTGCTGCGGGCTCGTGCCCGTGAAGTCGATCTCAGCGCTGCGGTTTTTCGCGTCCACGCGGATGCTCACGTGGATCTGCGCCCCGTTGTCCAGCGGCAGCGTGAACTCGCCATCCTTCAGGCGCGTGATCACACGCCGCACGGATTCCTCGGCGTTGTCCTGCACATGGCGCATATAGGCCAGCACCACCTCCAGGCTGAACTGCGCCACCATCTTGCGCAACTCCTGCACGCCCTTCTCGTTGGCTGCGATCTGGGCCTTGAGGTCGGCCAGGTTCTGCTGCGGGTTGCGGCTCGGGTACTCCCCGCTGGCCAGCAGGGCCAGGATCTCGGCCTCGCGCAGCACGCCGCGGTCCACGAGCTTGAAGTTCTGGATCTGAACGCCCTCTTCCTCGATGCGCGTCGAGAAAGGCGGCATGGAACCCGGTGTCGTCCCGCCGATGTCGGCCTGGTGTCCCCGGGAACCCACGTAGAAGGTGGGATCCGTCCTGCCCTCCAGATAGACCGGCGTGATCACCGTCACATCGGGCAGGTGGGTTCCGCCATGGTAGGGATCATTCAGAACGTACACATCGCCCGGCTGCATCTTCCCCGCGTTCTCTCGGATCACGGTCTTGATGCTCTCCCCCATGGAACCCAGGTGAACCGGCATGTGCGGCGCGTTGGCGATCAGGTTGCCCTGCGTGTCGAACAGTGCGCAGGAGAAATCGAGCCGCTCCTTGATGTTCACCGAGTAGGCCGTGTTCTGCAGCTGCAGGCCCATCTGCTCGGCGATGTTCATGAAGAGGTTGTTGAAAACCTCCAGCAGCACCGGGTCGGCCGTGGTGCCGGCCGCGTAGCGCTGCTCGCGCGGTACACGCCGGTGCAGCACGATGTGGTCCAGGGCCGTGAGCTCGGCCTCCCAGCCGGGCTCCACCACCGTGGTGGCGTTTTTCTCGGCGATGATGGCCGGGCCGGGCAGGTGGTCCCCCGCACGCAGGTCTTCGCGCACCACGAGCGCCGCTTCGTGCCACTGACCACCCGAATACATGCGCACGGTCTCGCGGCGCGGCACCTCGCGTGCCTCAAGCACCTCGTGGCGCGGTTCGGCCGGCGCGTCACCCGCCACCACGGCCTCGACGGACACGGCCTCCACGATCAGGCGCTTGCCCTGCATCAGGAAGGCAAAACGCTGCCGGTAGGCGATCTCGAAGGCGGCGATGATCTCGCGCAGCGTTCCGTGCGGCACCACCAACGCCGAATCGCTGCCTTCGTAGCGCACGTGCACACGGCGCTGCACACGCACCGCAGCGGCGCTGAGCTGCTGGCGCTCCAGTTCCGCCCGTGCCGCCTCGGCCAGCGCATCGAGTTTGGCTGTCATCGGAGCCAGCGCCGAGGGTTCGAGCGGCAGTTCCACGGCCTGCTCGCGAATCACGTTCTGGTCGGCCAGGCCCATGCCGTAAGCTGAAAGAACACCTGCCAGCGGGTGGACGAGCACGCGCGTCATGCCCAGCGCGTCGGCCACCAGGCAGGCGTGCTGCCCGCCCGCACCGCCGAAACACTGCAGGGTGTAGCGCGTGACGTCATAGCCCCGCGCGACCGAAATCTTCTTGATGGCATTGGCCATCTGCTGCACGGCGATGTTCACAAAACCTTCGGCCACGTCCTCGGCACTGCGTCCGGTCTGTCCAGCCAGCGCACCGAACTTCGCACGCACCACCTCGGCGTCCAATGCCTCATTGGCCCCCGGGCCGAACACCTGCGGGAAAAAACGTGGCTGGATCTTGCCCAGCATCACATTGGCATCGGTCACGGCCAGCGGGCCGCCGCGGCGGTAGCTCGCCGGCCCCGGGTTGGCTCCGGCGCTCTGCGGGCCCACGCGGAAACGCGCGCCGTCGTATTGCAGGAGGGAGCCGCCGCCGGCCGCCACCGTGTGGATGCTCATCATGGGTGCACGCATGCGCACGCCGGCCACCTGGGTCTCGAATTCGCGCTCGAACTCGCCCGCGTAGTGCGAGACGTCGGTGGACGTGCCGCCCATGTCGAAGCCGATCACGCGGTCCATGCCGGCGATCTCGGCGGTCCGAGCCATACCCACGATGCCGCCGGCCGGACCGCTAAGGATGGCGTCCTTGCCCTGGAAGGCATGGGCATCGGTCAGGCCACCCGAGGACTGCATGAAAAAGAGACGCACGCCCGACATCTCGCCCGCCACCTGGTCCACGTAACGGCGCAGGATGGGCGAGAGGTAGGCGTCCACCACCGTGGTGTCGCCGCGGCTCACGAACTTCATCAGCGGGCTGGTGCCGTGTGAGGTGCTGACCTGGGTAAAGCCTAACTCCCGCGCGATGCGCTCAGCAGCCTCCTCATGCGCCGTGTAGCGGTAGCCATGCAGGAAGACGATGGCCACGCTGCGCAGACCCGCTGCGTACTGTGCCTGCAAGTCGCGGCGCAGCACCGCCTCGTCCAGCGGCGTTACCATTTCGCCCCTTGCACCCCCACGCTCACCCGCCTCGACCACAGCGCTGTAGAGCAGCTCTGGCAAGACGATGTGGCGGTCGAACAGGCGCGGACGGTTCTGGTAGGCAATGCGCAGGGCGTCACGGAAGCCCCGCGTGGTGACGAGCAGCGTGGGCTCACCCTTGCGCTCCAGCAGGGCGTTGGTGGCCACCGTCGTGCCCATCTTCACGCACTCGACCTGCTGCGGCGTGATGGGTTCGCCGGCTTTCAGACCGAGCAGGTGGCGGATACCGGCCACCGCCGCGTCACGGTACTGATCCGGGTTCTCGGACAGCAGCTTGTGCGTCACCAGGCTGCCGTCGGGCCGCCGGCCCACGATGTCGGTGAAGGTGCCGCCGCGGTCGATCCAGAACTGCCAGCGCTTTGCGTTCGTCATCTTGCTCTCCCTCACAGGCTCGCGGCGGAGCGGGCCGCCTGGTCATACACACCCGACAGCACGCGCAGCAGGCGCGCGAGCTCGCCGATATCCCGGTTCAGGCCCTCGTCGGCCTTGAGCGCGTTGATCAGACAGCCCTCGCGGATCTCGCGGTAGCGCTGCACATAACGTTGTCCTTCCTCGGTGGCGGCATAGGTCACCTCCTTGCCGTTCTTGCTGGACGCCACCACCCCCAGGCCCTGCAGCTTCTTGAGCGCATAGTTAATGAGGTGGGTGTCTTCCACGTTCATGATGAAGCTGATGTCGGCCAGGCGTTTGTCGCGCGCGCGGTGCGTCACGTGGTGCAGCACCAGCACGTCCAGCGGCGTCAGGTCCTTGAGCCCGGCGGCCGACATGCAGTGCACGATCCAGCGATGGAAGGCATTGCCCGCGACGATGAGGCCGAACTCGAACTCGCTCATCTCGGCGCTGCGCGGCGACACCAGGTGCGCCGAGGACACGATGGGCGACTTGGCAGCGGCGGCGGTACTGGATGCAGGTTTCCTGGGCATGAGCAGCACTCCTGCAGGGCGGGACGCCCTGTTCTGGTGAAACGGGATAAATACAACAACAATTTGTTGACAATTTATCAGCATTTAGGGAATATGCCTATGCCCTGTTGTTTCAGGCACCCTTACAGTTTTGCCATCCCCTCAACCACCGTGGAGTGAACATGCAGCGTCGTCATTTCTCTCTCGCCAGCCTCACGCTGGCCCTCGCCCTGGCCAGCGGCAGCGCCCTGGCCCAGACCAAATGGGCCCTGGCCGCCGCCTATCCGGCCACCAATTTCCATTCCGAGAACATGGCGCAGTTCGCCGCCGAGGTGGACCAGGCCACGGGCGGCAAACTCAAGATCACGCTGCATGCCAACGCCTCGCTGTTCAAGGCGCCCGAGATCAAGCGCGCCGTGCAGGGCGGGCAAGCCCTG
>JACCDR010842363.1_pt1 | contig 11980 bp, 25 predicted proteins | sample 7446431 | NCBI WGS metagenome assembly JACCDR01 (sample SAMN15323443, study PRJNA562643) | freshwater metagenome | isolation source: river surface water | place: USA:Blue River Watershed | collected 2017-08-17
CCCCTTATATTTCTAAAATGTTCTTTTAATAAATCTGCCCCTGTTGCCTCATGTAGATATTTGGGTTCTTTCTTTGGGCCATCTAGGGTTATTGGTCGAGCTTTGCATGCTAAACAAACAGCATCGTACATGTGATCGTCGCCCTCTGTTTGTGCGTCCTCGATGTTGTCTGGATCAGTTTGTATCTGCGTTAAGGTTCGCCATGTGTGTATGCATTGCCTAAAAAAGAAGATTGCCGGCGCGTCATGAAACCCTATCAGTCTTGAGCGTAGTTGCTGCGCTCCTTGTATCCTTGATCCTCTTGAGACATCTCCTTGAATTAAAGGCACACCATACTTTGCAAATTCCTGTGCTATTGTAAGCCCACCTGTAGCTTGAAACGGCTTACCATCTGTTATAGTTCCTTGAATAATTTCATTACTTGGGGTTCTGTTTCTTATCCCCATAGCCATCTGTTCATTAGATAGGCTTAAGCCTCTGTTTCTAACTGTCGGAATCCCTCCGTACCATTCCCGATAACAGACCAATGCGCCTCTAGGTAAAGGGTTTATCTTTGGAAATGTGCCATCCGCTACGGCCCACCATAAAACGCCAAAAGGAGCTTGAGATCCCCAATCGAAAGTCCTGAATTTGAACCAATGATCAGGTATGTCAAAAGAGTTTACTAAATGCTTTCGTTCGTCACACTCAGGCAAGAAAGCGCCTAGAGGTATGTCCCACTTACCGTTAAGCATAGCGTCGATGAGTTCAGGTCGTTTGAGAAAAAGCAAAGATGCTCTGTACTCTTTTTCGTCCAGGCTTGGGTTATCGCGTAATAAAGCAGGAATGAAAGCACAAGTCCTAATAGTATCTTCATCTCTATACTCCCAAACTGCATTAGGTTCTTTGCCATCGATAAACATCGACTTCCAAAAAGTATGACTCGGCCCTGTAGGGTTGGTAGTTGCTAACATCATCGGAAACAAGTGCTTAACCTCCGATGGGATAGGTAATTCTTTAGGTATACGGTTTCTTGAGACCAGAAATCTAACTTGTTCTTCTTCGAGTTCAGTTGCTTCTTCCAGGAATAAGCCATGCATTTCTGGCCCTTTCCATTTATAAACATCCTGCACATACTGACAGTGACAAGCGTAGATAGCTGAACCGCCCTTAAATGGATCTGCCTTATTTGGGCCATTGGCAAAGCGGATTTCCATATCCACAATTTTGCAAAAGCCAATCTCGCAAAGTTCAGCCAATAGCACATGGAAAGAGCTAGGGCCGACAAAATGATTCTTTTGAAGTTCGTTATAGTTTCTGCGGAATAGATACGCTTGAAAGCCTGGGATAAGTAAACAGCATTTGATTGCTGCAACTCTGAGCAAGTGTGAGTTATGAGTAGGGATAAAAGATTTGCCTAATAGAAATAAATGAGATGGACTGTCTACCTCAATACATCTCATTGGCATTGGATCTATAGGCTGACAGTCTACGATATAATGAAAGTTATTTGTTTTTCTTCTTTCTAGTCTTTGCCTATCTGCTTTTCTTTTAATTCTAAATACTATCTTATCAGGTGAGAATTTTATTAGATAAGCTCTTTTGCCTAGTTTGCCCTTACATTTAGGTATTCTTGAAGTCTTAAATGCTTTCCATCCTAAACTAGAAACTAAATCATAAACTCCATCAGCTAGATTTTCATTTGTATTACAAAATTGAACGCTTCCGTCTTTGTCGCAGGTTCCGTCTGTATCCATTAAGCCCTGAAGCAATGCTAACCTTTGCTCGATTGATGCCCTTAAATAGTATCCTGGTATATGCTTGTTTTTTATTAAGTTATTGTCTTTTAGTAGCTGCTTAAACTTATAGACATAATGCTTGGCTTTTTCCTCAAAATGCCTGACCTTAAATCCAGCAATTTCAAACTGTGTCCACACCTCAGAGTCTAGCCCTGTTAGACCTCCACCATGTGAATCTCCATCACCTAACCAAGCGCCTAGCAAATATGGGTCTATAGGTAAATCAAGAGATGGTAGATTGATTGCTTTAGCGACTAAAATAGCGTGGTTTGTTCTGCCTGATTTAGTTCTTAATGTTTCAAATATTTCTTGGGTTGTCTTGGTTGTCCCTGTTGGCTTGTCTTTATATTGATAGTTTCTTAGTTTATTTCTAGCTATCAAAGCGGCTGTAAAAGCCTTACTTTTTTTACCTAATGCCCTGCTCTTTCTTTTTAGCTGTCTTGCTTTCCTCCATTCAGGATCTAGCCTTGTTAGTGCTTGTAGCTCTTTAGCGTTGAAAGTATTCCAGAGATGATCGGCACAAGCTTCCACTACTGCCCCATTATCAAATTTAAGTTGATAAGAAATCGGTCTTTGCTCGATTGGATGTAGAACTTTGACTTTGCAAGTGTTGCCTTGCTCGTCAAATAGCTCATCACCAACTTGCAAGTCTTTAAGCTGAACATAGCCCTTTGGAGTAGGTAGATAGCTTTGTAAGCTAAACATCTTGCCCCCACCTGCTGCCCCTCCGTACATCTTCCACTGAGCTGGTATCTCAAGTGCAAAGCGTTGTTTTGGGTATAATGGAAACTCAAGGTTGACATCCACAAATCAAGTAAGTTTTGTCGGGGTTGAGAAAATGATATTAAAACCGCCTGCCACATTTGCATCAACTTGCTGGGTAGGCTTACCGCACACATATTCAAGTACAATCTTTGCGGCCCATTGCTCATATTCTGGCACACCTGAATTTAAGTGCTTTTCGATTATCTCGGCTGCTTTCTTTGTGTTACCGCCCAAAAGCTCAAGCGCAAATTGTTTTTTGCGTTCGTGGCCTATCCCTGCTCCTTTGGGGTTGGCAACTTTCCCTTTTACGAAAGGCATAAATGTATAATTGCTAACTGGTTGATTTTATTTAAATGCGCTATGAAATCCCTTTCATAGTTACTATGCAATTTTGTTCATAGTTGGCAAATTGTAGCAAGTAGGTTAGGCCACTTTTTTTCTGTGCATTTGGGCTATTGTCTGGGCTGTTGAGCGAGTCGCTACACCATGAGCTACTTTGTGTAGATTCTGTAAGATTGTTTTTTTTAATCGTCTTGGGCATTGGTCTAGTTCTATCGCGCACCACTCAAAAGAAAAGGGTATAGGCTTTTTAATGTTTTCGTCTGTTATTGGATCGTAAAGTTTAAGCCATGAAATAGCTGTTAGCTTAGGACATCTCTCCCCTGCCTTTGGTTTTCTTGTGCCGACTGCATCTCTAACGGCTCTTTCTATTATTGCTGTGATAAGTGCCTTCTCTGGGCTATAGGGTTCGTCTATTAATTGGTTTATTTGCCAGTCTGGTAATATTCTGATGTTTCTTAAATCTTTAAGACTCATTGAAATATTCTTGTATAAAGTTAATAAATTGATCGGTTGATCGTATGATTACAGGTAGATATCCAGCTTGGAGATATAATAGGCGCATATCTTCCTGCTCTTTAGTTAGCTTACCCTTTGATGTTTTTATCTCTACCCTAGCGCCATGAAAGCCTCTTGATGGGACATCAATAGCTATATCCCAAACTCCTGCTTTTACGCCCTCCCTTTTAAGCTTTGCTGCAACTAGCTTATGTCTATACCCTCCATTTGGTATTGCGTAGATAAGTTTGTATCTCCAATCTTTAGCGGCTTTAAATGCTATCCAGGAGAAGCAAGCTTGTTGTATAGAGCTTTCAGGTTGGATCATAACCTACTGCTTTTTTAAAATCTCTCATTGTTCTGTGTAGTCTTGATTTGTAGGCTGGTATTGTAATACCTAAAGACTTAGAGGCTGTGTCTTGATCCTCTTGTTTAAGCCCAGCTAGGATAAAAACTACTTTTTTGCTGTTGTCTAAATTGCTATATGCCTCAAATATTTGCTCTCTTAGATAAGGATCGTCTAGCATTTCTTTATAGCCCATAAGCTTTTGATAAGGGGCAAAAGCTACTCTCCTTCTGTCATGCTGCTTGCGCCTCCTTAGCATCATACAACATTCATTAAAGGCTATTCGATAAACCCAAGACTGTAGAGCTGCTTTTCTGTCAAACTTGTTTATGTTAGCTATTGCTCTATATAGGGCCATTTGTGCGGCTTCTTCTGCGTCATGGTAGTCTTTTAGTATGCCATAACATTGGTTATAGACCTGCTGCTTGTATGTTTTAAAAAACCTTTCTTGCGCGGTAATAAGTCCGCGCCTTAAACCTTTAATCAAAACCTCATCTTGCATCTAACATCCTTGTTAATCTGTTTACTTTCCTTGTGGGGTTGGTTTAACTGCTGGCTGTGTCAATGCCTTAACGAGCCTTAAATGCTCGTTGTATACATGATTTATGGCTTTGTTCTGCTCTTGTTCAAAATAGTAATACCAACTCAGATTAAGAGCTGACAAAAGTATGATTGCCAATATTGTTGTTTTCATTTATTTACCTTTAAATTAATCCTCTGTGAATTTAATTGGTTCAGTAATATCTAATTCAAAATATACACCTTTGTAATTGTGCTCTATAAGTTTTTCATGCAAGCCAGTAGCTAAACAGACCGCGCATCCCTTATAAAGAATATTGTCATAGCCATCTAAATTTGCTCTTTCATCAACTAGCAAAGCTCCATATTTTTCTTTATAGATAGGCTCTAATGTATCAACCAAAAGCTCAAACTTATTTTTGGTTAAGTAGATTCTAGGTCTTGGATTATTAGCTGTTGCTTTCTTGTTAATCAGATCGCTTACTTCTTGCTCTATGATCATATTCCTACCTAAAAAATAAATCCTTACCTGCAAAACTTCTTCTCTGTAGTAATTTCTTATTGTGCCTACACCTATTCACATCATCCTTTGTTGCTGGATGTAGCAGATAGGTTTTGAAATTAACTACAAAATTTAACGCGGCTGGATGCATCATGTTAGGCGTTCTATCTATATGCTGGCTGCCTAAAACGTGTAGAATTTCATGCATTGCGGCAACTCTTGATTGCTCTCTCCTATCTTGCCTGATGTCATTTTGTAGCCTTGCGATTGAGTAGCTAAACTGTCTTTTAGAATTGCGTCTTGAGTTGGCACAAATTGCCCCTGCTACACCTCCGATATAGTTAGTTCCATTTAATACTACAGGAGGTAAAAGAAAATGTGTGAGAATCCTGTTTGTTGTTACCTTATTTTTAATAGCCCATTCGTGCCATTTGTAAAGCCTATTGATATAATATTTGTAGTCATTAAGATGCAAAACATCTTTGAAAACTTTGATGTCTTTAATGTCAATATAGGTATTTGTTTCATTAAATCTTGATACTCCTTCAATAAACAAATTTATCTGATCATTAACGGATGTGTCTTGGTTCTCTATCACTATCAAGCGAAGGGGTATGACTTGAAGTTTTTGAGCCTCGGCTATAGATGTAAAAAGTAAGATTGATAAAAGTAGTCTCATTTTCTTTTCTCCAATCCAATGTAATCACCTTTATAAACTTTATAATATTCGCTTCCGTACTCGTCCTTGAAGGCTTTTTGGTTTTCTAACGGCTTAAAAACTCCACAAGTATCAGCACCGCATTGAACAATGTAAAAAGTTAAAGCCTCTAAAATCTTATCAACGTCCTTGCACTCAATCTTGCCGTCTTTGTCTATTTTGAGAACTGGCACATCTTCAGCCTTTAATGGCCCTGCATGACTATAAGGCGCAACAATGCAAAGCAAGAGCAAGGCTAATGCTATTGAAATGATCGCGTATAAAATTTCATTTTTCATTTTGCGCCCCTTTCTCTGTCTGAATTGCGTTGTAGCCATCCTGCTATTACACCAAGCGAAAATAAAACCGCGCCCAATATCATTTCAGTCATTTTGTTCTTCCTTTGTTTTTACGTTAATTAAAATCAACATTGCGTTTACTAACTTCGTCAAATCTTCCCTTGTTTTTGTGTAGATTCTAATTGAGACATCTTCACCGCTTAGATCGACTCCGTGTTTGTAATCTGAATCTGACGGTGCATCGTAGTGATGAATTGTTGTGATTCTCATTAAGCGGCCTCTGATAATTTATCCATTAAAATTGCTTCGTGCATATCAAAAGAGATTTTAATCTCTCCAAATTGTTTAAAAATTCCTGCAAACCTTTCTATGTATGGCCCCCCATAAGTTATGACAGATCCTTTTGTAACGCCCTTTTTTATTGTGCCGTCTGGCTTGTAGTAATTTGTTCTAGGATTGAGATAACATTGAGGAAATTTCAAAAGCGGCTTAAACCATTTCTCAGATGTTGCCGCAAATGTAATATTAATAAATTGCTTTGCATTGTATGGATATTGATCTAATAACTTGCCAATCCATAATTGATTTAATTGCCTACCAAATGGATGATTAAGCCAAATATTTCCTTCCCAAAATTGTTTAAGTCCGTCATCCTCTTTTGTATAATATTTTGTTGCTCTAACTCTTTTGTTTGCTATTGCGCTACTAGCTGGATCTAAATCTATTACTCCCATTACAATACGAGCTGCTTCAATTATTTCTATGGGCGTATAATATTCAGTATCGCCGCTATCCTGATTGATTAACTGATGTGCTTTCATTAAGCGGCCATCCTTTCACCTACGTTCTTAAATTCAAATAAACCTCGGCATTGCGGATATTTAAAAACAAAGATCCTTGCATAGAACGGCGTAAACTCATTCGGTGCTTTAAACTGCCCTATCTTTTTCAAGTCAGCATCTTCTCTTAGCTTCTCGAAAATCCCCTTGCTTGATAGCCTCTTAGCTCCTAGCTTAATAAGCTCAAAGGCTTTGCTTTCGTACAACTCCCAAAGGCTTTTATTACTCATGTGATAAACAAGAAAAACATCGACAACTATTGAGTTATAGCCCTCAGCAATTAAAAAATTACGATAAGGCTCAAGCTTTTTAATTTGTTCTTGTGTTAAATAAAATTGTTTTCTTAAATCTAATTGTTGCTTCATATAGAAACGCTCCTTTTAGAGATAGCCCTTTCAATTTCTGCCCCTGCATTAAAATATTCATAGCCGCCTTTTTTAACTTGCTCATAAGTTAAGACTTTTTTTGGTCTTGCTCTGACTATAGGCGATAGATACAAGCTTGCTTGATAGCTCATCAAAGCAGGGTTTCTAACAAGATAAATATTCCCTTTGCCATCAATCGCTTTGTAATATTTTTCTTGCTCTTGGCTTGGATTAAACAAAGGATCTTCTGATTTAATCGCTATCTCTACGCTTTGAAGATCTTTATAAACTTCCTCTAAAATCTTCTTTAAACTTTCATTATCAAGTGATTTTTCCCAGCTCATGCGGCTAACCCTTTATTTTTTTTAAGCTTGGTTTCTTCGTTTAACTCGGCTACAACTTCCCTTTTAGCCCAACCCATTAATGCACTAGCGCACCTGACACGCTGCGGCTTTACGCCTGTTTGAATTTGATCCCTTGCGAACGTATCGACCTTTTGAAAAACGCGCCTCCATTCGTCTTTAGGTATGATTTTATCGTAATTTCTAAAGCACTCGGCTAGTTCGCTTGGAGTTATCCAAATGTTAGGATATTTTTTTAACGGCCTACGCCCTGAGCTGAGACACTGGACAGGGTTTTGAAAATCAAATTGGCTGTTCGCATCTGCCATCCACTCAGCAAGCGGATCGTCTGGAGTCCAATCAGTTTCAATTATGACAGTTTCTTTATTTAAAGAATTATCAGAGGTATTAGAGGTATTAGATAAGTACGTACTATCGTTACGTACTGTGTTATGTAACGCGTTACAATTTTCTAAGTCTTTAGTTTCATTAAGAGAGTTAGTTTTTTGACGTTCTCTAAATTCTGCTACCCTTTTTCTGGTTTCTTCTCTAGTTCTATCTAATGACTCTTTTGACTCTGGTACTTTATCGACAAAAATACCCCTTTCGTCCTCAAACATTAGGCCAGCGGCTTTAGCGTCTTCAATGATAACTTGGAGCCGATCCATATCAACCCCTATGTCATTTTGAATTAGGTTAAGCTCTGACCTTGGTACTATGCCGTTCCAAGTTTCAAAGGATAGATCTGCAAACTCTGAGATTATCCCTAAACCATCAAAACCATGACGCGCTTTGAATTTTTTAAAACCTTTGCACCTACGATCAACTATAGTTTTTTTATACCAACTCATCCCTACCCCACCATCCAAACTAAAACTTCAAACCAAAAGGCTAATGACACGCCAAGAATAAAAGCTAGCAATAACCTCTGCTTTTTGTTTAGCGGCTCGCTCTCCTGGTAAACTTCGGCATTTAGCCGCCTATAAGGTATGATCGCTGGATCTATGTAGTGATCCGATTTGCTGCGCTCTAATAGCGTTGCGCGCTCAAAAATTTGTTGATTTATATTGTTTAACGCGGGGTTTTTTTGTAATGTATTTCTATGTGGCATATCCTTCACCGATATGCTTCAAATTGAATTAAGTGCTTAAACCTCACTTAGTTCTAGATCAGGTCGCAGAAATGCGGCCTTTTCTTTTGTCTGAAGCTTGTTATTTTTTTACAACTTTAATAGGGTTGAAGCTTTCTAAGTATTTGATTAAAACCCTTATTTTATAAGCGTTTTAAAGCTTGATATTTCTAGTTCTGGTGCCTTAAAGCCGCAGTTCTAAAAGTCATACAAATCAAAGGCTTATCTACTACTTGCCCCATTCATTTCCCATTTAAGATCACAAATCGCTTTCTTGCAAGATGTTTTTTAAATTGGATGTATGATTTTTATCATATCATTTAAAAAAATAAAGTGTTATTTTTCTAAAGCCCAAAAATTATTTAATGCGAATTTTTATTTCAAATTTCGTGCCAAATTTGGCAGCAGTCCAGAGATTTAGGAAGTCATATATATACTTTTCATCGAAGTAATATTTATCAAATTCTGATCTTTTTATTGCTAGCCAGATTCGATTTCTCTCAAATCGCCTAACATAAGAAGTCGCTAAAAGGCTTGCTAATGGCCTGTTTTTGCGTTTTATGTCCTTGATGAAGCTTTCCCATGAGCAACTAATATATTGCGTGCCTAAAGCTAATTTTAGCTGTCTGTTTTCGGATTTGAGCAAACGTAAGTATTCATACAACTTATTGATCACCTCATTGTGATCCGCATGCTCGGAATATTTTCTTTTCGTCATAGCATACCATCGTTTGATAAATAGTTATGCCCTGAACGCTGCTTGTGTTATGGAAGTATAATAGAACCTATAGAAAAAACCTCTAATGCACTAGTTTTGTAATTCCAGCGATCAGGGCATTAATACTATAAGCATCTTATCAGCAAATAGCTAGTAAAAAGTGAGTTTATTTTGCTTATTTTACAAGGGTTTTAGGTGTTTTGCTTGGCGAACTTGTCGGCGGCTGCAAGGATGTCGCTTGTTATCGCAATAGCGTCCCCTTCGTTCCATTCGTAACCAAGCAAGCACTGAATACCTTTCCTTAATCCAATTGTCCTTAACGCCACCTTCTCAAACAGCTCTCGCCTGCGCTGCTCTTGTTGCTCTTTAAGTCTTAAATTTTCTCGCTGTTCCATTTCCCATTTTTTGCGTGATTCTATTTCTTTAAGGTAAGACTCTGCTTGATTGCAATTTGTATTTATATCTGGTGTTACAGGTTGCGGCCCTTGTATAAATGCTTTTGTTTGCTCAAGCTTTTCTCTTAGTTCTTTCAATTCGTCTTTCATTTCTCCCCCTGCATTTTGGTGATTATTTGTTTGATAACTTCCGTCGATAACATAACTTCAGCATTTTCTTTCTCGTGCGCTTCTATCTCCCTCATCACCTCCGCAAGTAGGACTTCGCGTGCTTTGTTGTAGCCTTTAGTTAAACAGCTTTTAAATTCTCTCTTCAAATCGCTGTTGTTGTGCTGATAAAATCTCATAGACTCATGCAGCCACTGATCCAAATCAAACTTTTCCATCATACCTTATCCCTGCAATCTACATTTTCGTCTAATTCTTTATGTATGTCCCAAAACAATAACCCATCTCTGTAAATTTTTTTAAAATTATTAATAAGAGGCTTTGAAAGTTTATGCCTTAACCCTGAGCCATCAATAACCCAATAGTAATTACCTTCATCTGACTTCACCCAATAGCTGTTGTTAAAACAGTCCTCTATTACATCGTCAGCTTTAAATTCTGGTGTGTATATCATCCCTTCCCCCCAATTAACTCTTTAAATTCTGCGCTCTCGCCATAACCATCGCCATCGCCATAACCATCGCCATAACCAGAGCCATCGTCATAACCAGAGCCAGAGCCATAGCCATCACCAGAACCAGAGCCATCGCCATAACCATCGCCATCGCCATCGCCATCGCCATAACCATCGCCATAACCATCGCCATAACCAGAGCCATCGCCAGAGCCATCGCCAGATCTGTTACTTACGCTGACCATACAGGCACTCCCTCAATTATTTTTCTTGCTGTTTCTGTAGCAGGAATAACTTCAATCACACCTGTTACGATTATTTTTTTATTTGGTGCAGGAAATTTGCAAGCACTAACATTTTTAACCCCTTTGTTGGCAAGCTCGGACAAAGATGCCGCACCTGACCAATACCAAAGTCTCCTGACATCTCTTAGGACAACTTCAGTCCCATCTCTGCTTTCAAGGTAGCCAGCAAAAACACCAGCTCTATCAGCCCTGATAATCACATACTCAAGACCATCGGTTGAGGTTGCAAAAGTTTCTTCGCTACCTTTCTTGATGTACTTGATTCCATTAATTTCTATTTCATTTATGTTTGTTTCCATTTTATTTCTCTCCTTTAATTAAATCTAAAAATTCTGCGCTCGCTAGGTAGTCGTTCTTATGAATCACATTTACATGGCAATACTGACAGCACCAAATAACATTCAAGGGCTTTGAATAGTCCCAATGATGTCCAACAATTGGCTTCTTTTCTTGTTTACAAACACTGCATGATTTAGGTTTTGTAATTTTTCCTAAGTAAACATGATTTTGTAACGTTTTATGAGCTTTTATCTTTTCTGGATTTCTTTTTTCATACTCCTTAATTCGCTTTCTGTGTTCTTCTGGGCTTCTAACGGATCTTCTTTGAGCGTTAAAAGCCTCTCTGTTGTTATCTCTCCATGCTTTTTGTTTAGCACGATGCAATTCGGGGTTATTTTTTCTCCATTGTCTTTTTCTCATGGCGTCACAAGTTCTACAAACACCCGCTAGTCCATCTTTGTTTTTTCTATGTTTGCAAAAAGCATCCAAGGTTTTACTTGCTTTACAGCAATAACAAGTCTTGGTTTGCACCCCCTCTGGTAGTTTATTTGTCATAGCTTTACCCCCCAATCAACCGCTACGCAGCTTTCTAAAATCTTTCCGCAATCCTCACATACTTTTCGTGACTCTATCATAGGCAAAGAACCCTTACTCGCTCCATGCATAATTAACTTATACTCAAACAACTTATGAGGACAAAGCCACTGCAAGAATTTAGTCCATAAGTTTTCCATCACTCCACTCCTAATAGTTTAAAATATCTAGGCTTTAGTTTTTTCAAGCCCAAGTACATAACATCCGCATCGTAAACAACTGTTTGTATTAACTGCTCTAGCTGCTCCTTGGTTATGAAGTAGCCTTCATGTATTGTTGTTAAAGAATGCTCATAGCCTGCAATTTCTTCTCTAAAATTACTTATTATTTCTAGCTTTGTACTGTCATCTTTCAGCATCCAGATTTTAGGTAGGGTAGTCATTTTCGGTTATCTCTTTTAATATGTCGTTTACTACGCCATTTACATCACAAGTTTCACACTCGCTCGCTTCGATAGCGTCATAAGCAAACCAACCTTGATCAAAACCTTTCTTGATTACTGCGCGTAACTGCTTTTCCGTAATAAGATAGCCTGACTTCACGAACATAGGCGAATCAGAAACATTTTCCTCTGTATGTAAATGAGGTAATCTGTTATTATGCCAAAGTAGTTTTAATTTATTCATTTATTCCCCCTTCAATGCCCAGAC
>JACCDR012345980.1_pt1 | contig 11980 bp, 11 predicted proteins | sample 7446431 | NCBI WGS metagenome assembly JACCDR01 (sample SAMN15323443, study PRJNA562643) | freshwater metagenome | isolation source: river surface water | place: USA:Blue River Watershed | collected 2017-08-17
CATATATATTCTCCTATTGAGTTTGTTTTAAAGAAAATTAAGGAAGATTGACGGAAATTTTTGCAAAGCCGTCAGCATCTTTGGTAGATAGGAATCGACCAACAGTCGCATAGCCGGTTGCTGAGGTAGCGGTAAACTTACCAGAGTTAGCAAGATATGCAGTCTGACCAGCGGTTGGAGTCCCCTGAATTGCGTCAGTTACCACGAATCCCTTGGTGAGAATCGTAACCTTACCACCCTTAACTACTTCATCCTTGTTCCAGTTTACGTGCTGACGAGTCTGATCGATATCGACCATATCGTTTAGAAGTACTCCAAGTACAGCGGCACCAGAGCCGTTAGCGGCCACAGTAACGAGCGAAGAAGCACTATCCATTGCTGAACCTGATCCCTGTGTACTGACGGACACTAGGTAGCCACGAGAAGCGGCTTCGTTCATGAAGTAAGAAATGTCAGTGTCAAGTTCATGACGGTCGCCTTTTAGAGCCATATTATTTTACCCCTTATTCGGATTTAAGATTTTTGGTTGTTTTAAGATTCGAAGAAAGCCATTTAGCTGCCGCCTTCATGGTGACTACTTTAGCTTCTTCGTCTGAAGGATTTGCTAGAGATGCGGTTGAAACTTCTTCGACTTTATCGAGTTCTGAAGCAACTACTTCTTCATCTTCTTCTTCAGTTTCGGCCTCAACTTTTGGTTCAGGCTGTGGAGCAGGAGCGGGATTATCCGCTAGGAGAGCAATTACGGAGTCAAACATATCATCAGAAGCGTCTTCAAACTTAGAAACGAGTTCATCAGCCTTGGCTTCTGCAATTCCAGCAAGTGTGAGAGAAGCTTTACGCTTCATGCCCTTCATTTTCTTCTGGGTCGTTTTACATTCTTCTTTCATATCTTCCATTTCTTTTTGCTTCTCTTTCATTTTATCATTAAGAGCAGCAATTTCTCGTTCCTGAGCCTCTTTAATTCCTTGAATATCCGCAATCGCAGTTTCAAGATCTTTGATTCTTTGCTCAAGAGAAGCTAACGCTGTATCGGATTCTGATTTGGCGGTCTCAGCAACTGTTTTATAAGCCATGAAATCGGCTTCTAGCTGCTTAGCTTTTGCTTCAAAATCTTCAGCGGCTTCTGGTTTGTCTTTAGGCATATCTACCTCCATAGCGGCTAAAAAATTAGTAATTTGTATATTAGTGTTCTTTTCGAATGGATCAACACCCTTAAAGATGATACTTCTTGGATTTGCCGGGTTGTCAACTAGACCTTTGCCCGAAAAATAGTAATCTTTTAATAGGCGTCCGACTTTATATCCATGATATTCTCCGGTTCCACCATAGACCCGAAGATGTTTAGTTAGGAAGGCGGAACTTTCACTTCTTGAAAGAACTCGATCTCCTTCTGGCCCCTTAATAGCATAATCGAAGTCTGCGAAAATGCATTCCATTGAAACGGCCCATTTGCCCTCTTTAATTTCAGAGATGAGCTTTTCAATTCTCCCTCTGACTTCGGGATCGGACCAAGCTCTGTAGATTACAGCACTTGTAATGATATCGATTGAGTCGACCGGTTCCGTAACTGGATTCCCATCTTTATCAACGACCATCGAAGCAGTTATATGTCCGATAATGTCATTGTCATCATGCATGTAGTTAAACTGCTTATTAACGGGAGTATCTTTAGCTGCCCATAAATATTCAGAAGTAAATACATCGTCGTTCTTATTCCATCCAGCGGAAACCAGAACTGAGTTTAGATGAAAAAGGTCCGGTTGGTTTTTATCCATGAACGCCAATGACTTTTCTATATCAGTCACATTGGTCTTGATTTCTTCTTGAAGAATTGGGCACTCGAAAGCTATGCGGGCTGTTGCCTGCATTTGCTCGCCAAGTCCATCATTCAATTCTTGCTGATAAATCTTCATTCAACGTACCTTTCTACTGAGATAATACTCCAAAAAGATATAGTTGTAACTTTTTTTAGGAATTTTTCTCTAAATTCGAAATCGAGTAACTTATTGCGTAGATATGTCTTAGCTCATCTATTGATGGAGATCTTTCATTTTTCGCCATGAATTCGGCCAATACGGAATCCTTTTTTCTCATAAAAGAAGAAGGGCATGGCAGGGCATTTTCCATAATACTTGCGAGCGTTTTCTCTGTGATTTCGGAGAAAGGTTCGATATTACAGAGTGCCCGAAATTTAATATCTTCCAATTCAACAAGTTGAGACTTGCTTAGCTCTCGGAGATTTTTCTTTTCATAGAAATTAATTATTCCCGGATTTAGAATGTCGGAAATTTTCTTTTGGGCTTCCTGAGACCAAATCATTAGAGCGGCAGAATTTTTAGGAGTTGTTTTGGGAAGAACCCTCTTCTGTTTTCTAGGACTGGTATCTTTAGACAGCTTTGGTCTTCCCCCTTTATCCACCTTCCTTTTAGGAGACTGCGAAATTCCCGGCTTAACCTGTGGTGTCTCTCTGACATCTTTAGGGTCAATATCGGTAATCTTATCAAGAGTGATATTATCCTTCTGGAGAGCAATCTTATAGAAGTCGTTCTTAGCGTCTCCATTATGGTACGGATCTGACTTGGGAGGCATTGCTCCTCTTTCTCTCTTCTTGTATTCAGCCTTAACTCTTGATTCTTCAATATCTTGCATTTCGCCAAATCTACATCTTAGAGTTTCCACACTAATAATGTCTCTATCAGCCAACTGCATAAGAAGATTCTTCTCTGCCGCCTCATCAGATAGTAGCATATGATCAAAGTGTATAACGGCTGGAATTCTAAATCCCATAGCCTTTTGTATGTAGACTATTTCCTTTTGCCAGAATTGTCTTAATAGATTGCGTCCATACTCAAGTCTTTCTATTAGGGTCTTAAGAGAAATAAAGTTGTTGCTAAAGCCTCCACTCTGTCCCGCCAACCCTGTTAATGTAGGAGGAATACCAATCCCCGCATAGATACTGTTAAGTACAGGAATGTATTTTTGATCCCCAAGGAATTTATAGATCTGGGTGTTGCTCTCTTTAAATGTAAGCTCTGGACCCCAAACAAGATCCATCGTTCCGCCCCCGACATTACTAGCAAGAATATCGCGAAGTTTATCAATCGCCCCCTTATTTGGTAGTATTTTATGCTCCAGACTACCAAGGCTCCAAAGACGAATATTAGAGATAGCTCCATCCAACGCCGACATATCTGCCAATTTCATCTTTTCAAGCATGAATACATCATCAATAATCGGATTAATCATTGGATTGGCCCAAAGACTCCAATCATCTTTCTTATAATGAAACACTTCTAGAGATTTGGGGTCTAGATTGATCCACTTAGCGTCTCCCGTAATGACTGGCTTAATAGACTCAGGCAATTGGTCGATAAGATCCTTATGTTTTTCAAAAGACTTCTTAAGGACTGGTGAAACTAGCATCTTATACCGTTTTTCTCCAGTAAAAGAGCCAGCATATCCTCCGTCCACCTCAATAGACATTGGATTTAGGAAGTCATATTTAAGCGGGATTTGTTTCTTATAGACAACCTCTTTGGGAACGGCTATTGAGTCGATAGCCTTGGACATTTGCTCCTTTTCTTTACTTGATAGACGGGCGTATCTCTTGTTAATAATTACATTTCCACATCGATACAGCATATTCAAGAATCGCTCTGATCTCTCAGTTCCACCAACCATCTCCCACCACTTGCGGTAGAATCTCTCAATCTTCTTGTCTTTATGGTTTAGAGTGATTCCCTGTGAGGCAAAGTCGCCCATCAAGTCTATGATATTCTTGATTATCCCGACCTTTTCGTAGGCTTTCATGCACTGGGCCATTGCCCTCTTAAAAGTATCACCCGGCTCCTCACCCGGCCTAAAGCGATAATAGTCGTCCCTGTTGAAGTCTGTTCTAACTGAGATATTTGGCTCAATATCTAGAAACGATCTACGACTAGCTGTTGCACTTAGAATTCCGTCGTAGCTACTGATATTATCAGCGGCTCGATCCATTGCGTCGTTAGTATTATCTGTCCACGAAATATAGCCTTGAGCTTTCTCTTCCATTTTTTCACCTAATTAAATTGCGATTGGATTACTATTCAATTAGGTATACTCCAAGGCTAATATAGATTGTTAACTTTCGAGGTAAACCAGTTCGGCCCCTCGTAGGTAGCCCCTTCCTGTCTCTTCCCCTCACTACGAGATGAGAATCCCCCGTACGAGTGGTACTCAGACGGTTTGGCGTCAATATCGATTTTGCGGGCGGATAGGTTTGCCATAATCAAAGCAGAGTAGCGGTCCTTCCTTAACCTTTTCTTTTTACTGACTCCTACCTTAACTTCGGGCGTATCCCATCTTTCTCTTCCGTTTACACTCTGGGTAATCTCAATCATAGAGAGTTCATTCTTTAATTCCTCGATCTCCATAACGCAATCTTCTAGAGTGTCATATAAACGATTATTGGCACTGTCCTCCTCGATAGAAAGGCCGATAGTAATAGGGTCGAATCTTGGAAATAAGATTGTCTTATTTTCCAAGTCTTTTCTTAGTCCGTGGTTTGCTTCGGAATACCATTCGTAATTGGCGAATTGACACATTTCTAGAATATGTAGACCCGGCTGATCATCCGTTGGAGCTTCCTTTTCTGGATCAATAATGGGCCAAATCGGAATTTCCCCATCCTCTAGTTGTGTTAGATCGTGCAGGGCTTCACTGACGGAGTATCCACCGCCCTGAGAGTCCATCGCGATATGTACTATATTAAATAGTTTCATCAAATCACGTATTTTACGGGCACAGTAACTATAAAAGTTGTTTACCTTTGTGATGCCTTTGGCGACCTTTTCAGTGTGGTCACTTCTTGTGGTAGTCCAGCAATGAACAATACGTCTGTGCGTCCCATGTAACTCTAAGATGATAATACTGAAATTGTCCACTTCGGACGCAGGGTCAATCGCCATAACATACTTGCGATTTTTGTTACCCTTTAATAGTGGATCAAAATAGATGGACTCATCCCCAATATAGATTGGCTTGGAGTCTGTTCCAACACAGGACTCAATTAGACTACGCTTAAAGAAGCCTTGAGAGTCTTTAGAGAAACACGCGGCGAACTCCATCATATATAAGCCGTTATGGAGAGTAGCCTTAGAGCGGGCTATCTGCCCTTCGTCCATAAACCTTCGGGGAATCAAGTCGACCGGAACTCTTATTATCGAATAGTCCTTCCAATTAAACGACTCTGGAACAGGTTCTCCGTTGAATATATTGGTTGATAATGACTTCGGATCTCCACCAGTCTGAATAATAGCCTTCCACTTCTTCCAGTATTCGGCGAAGTGGTTGAAATCATAGTATGCCGTTCCAGACAAGACTATTTGATTACTAAGAGACTCTTTTGATCCCTCGTTGTATTCTTCAAGATCTATCCCTAATTTTTTAGCCGCTTCCTGTTTAGCAAACGCCTTAACATTATCTACTGGATTAGCAGACACTGCGGCAAAACCAGCGATAACATTTTCAAAGATTTCACGACTATGAGACGCGAATTCGTCCGCTATAATATCATGGGCACGTTGACCTCTGATCTTACTTCCGTCTCCGATTGGAAGGGCCGTTATTACACTATCATTAATAATCATCCGGCACATATCTACGCTTGCTCTGGGACCACTATCTCCAGTACACATATCCCTTAGAACGGGAGCGTTTTTCCAGATGTTTGCCATATATTCATGCAGGAATTTACTCTGACGGAAGGCAGCTCCTACCACAACTATTTTTCTTCCAGGAATCAGTAAAGCACGAAGCAAACAATACAGGGAGGTTAAGAAAGTATTATGGGTTACAATATAGTCTTTTGTAATATAGGTATGATCTGGACTATCTACCTGAATACAATATCCATCAGAGTCTTCTATTCGTTCAATCTTTGTGATAAACACCTTTTCGTATTTTGATTTCCCCGCCTTTGACTTAATGTGGCTTAAGTATGTTAATTTTCTCGTAAGAGAAAAGACTGGCTTATCAGTATATAGAGATATTCTATAACAGTCTGAGTATCTCCTATTTCCTATCCAAGCCTCTTTAATTGCCTCTCTACACTGAACTCCCAATGATCTTGCTACGTCAAGAAAGTCATTTTTAAGCTTTTCAGAAACGGTATAGTATTCAATAACTCCATACTTACTTGAGTATCCATCCGTATCCATTAGTCCAAAAAGAAGTTCCGTTAAATTATTAACTCCTGAATACTTATATTCTTCCGGAATGAACTTAGTATGAGAATTATATCCTAAAATTCCCACCTTCTCGCATAGAGCATAAAATGGTACAACAGACTTATCCGATCTTACTATTCTGTAATCTTTATTGTTTGTTGTTCTCAATGTATATCCATAAGGAAGCAAGGAGCTGAACTTATCTAAAATCTCCTGATCCAAAGAACTTATGCTAATTTCTTTTTGCGTTAAGCATCCATCACCAAGTAAGACTCCAACAATATACGGATGAAGAATGAAAGACTTTTCGTCATCCTCAGCAATTGGAAGATTTACTGGAAGTGCGTATCTATACTCAAACCCACTACTTTTCTTCCCGATTCTAGATATTTCATAGGAACCTGCCATATCTTTTGTTCTTAGCTCTGACCATACAATCTCATTCTTTTTTCTATTTTTGTATTTATCCCACACTTTCCATAAATGATCTTCACAGCAGTCAATGGATCGTCCATCTCTGAGTGTCACTCTGTACATCTTTAGATTTTTTTGAAGCTCTGTTTTGTAAACTACATTACACAATGTGCCGTTTGATGAATATACCTGATCACCAACCTTAATATTTTTTATTGTGGTCCATCCATTTTTAATTCTAATTTTTTCATCCGGCCTTACCGCTTTTCCAAATCCGCGTGTCGCAACGAGCATAGGAAATTTCCGCTGCCACATCTCTTGTAATATCAACGCCTGCATTGGAAGAAGCTCGATATTCAGGACGTGTTTACATACGAAGTAAATATACTCCGGGTTGAGAAATAGACAAGTAAGCCTCTTGTAGAACTCCTCTGGATCTTCCGTTTTTAAGCGGTCGAAAGGGTTTATAATTGGGGTGTTCGGGTCTATATTCAACCATGCATCATTTAGTTGACGTATGATTTCCTTAGAGAGTTGCTTCTTGGCCACTATACTACCTCATCCATAAAACCATAATAAACAGCTTCATCAGCCGTCATCCACCAGTCTGTTAATTCCTCTATTTTACCCTTGATAAATTCATGCATTTTTACCATATCCATCTTCTTTTCTTTTGCGAATTTTCCTTTGCAACATCTAGCCGCGTAAATATCGAGCATGACCGCATTAGACTTCTCGTAGAATTTAACCCCATTCATCACCTGTCTAAAATCACCACTATCTGAATAGGTTCCGTAATGAACCATGAAGTCACAATGTCGATTGATCCGTCTATATGTCGCCGCCTGTGGGATAATCGAACTCATTGAACGTGAGTGGGCATAGGAGATAAAATTGATGGGGGAGTTTGAGGCTTTAATTGCATCGTACATCGCCATTCCATAATTCCAGTCTCCTCCGAAAGAGAACATCTTGACGGTTATGTCAGATGAAGACACAGAGTTTAGATGGTCCAAGTTCTTAATAAAAGAAGATGCCATCCTAAAGTCAACACCCGCCTCTTCTGGCTCTAATGAAGAATGTACATATATAGTGCGGCTTTTTGGATCAACATCATAATGATGGATCATATCAAGAAGGTCTAATTTGTTCGGGCCTCTAGACATATTTCGACTCCCATTCTCTTAAGGTTTCATAGGTAAAATCTTCGGCACTTTCCCGATTGTCACAAAACACAAGTTCCACATTAGGGTATAGATCTTCGATCTCTTCTAGGAGTTTGTGCAAATACCCGCCATTCATTCGTATGCTCGCCAATTGCTTTGGTCTAAGTCCTGCTCCTTTTGGAAAAGCGTAGACATCAGACTCGGAAAACTCGCATACGATGTAAATTTTCTCCAGAGTTTTAGCTCGATCGAACTCGCGATGAAATCTTGCCTTTGCTTCCTTTTTTCCTAGATTATTGGCGATCTCAATTACGGACGCTTTTCTTTCAATAGCAACAATATCTCTTAGGATGTCTGTAGTATAATCCCCAGCGTCCAATTTCTGACCCACGAGGTCTACCTCGTGGAAGAAGAAGTCCCAGCCATTCCTCTCCCTTGTGTCTCGAATGATCTTCATTTTTTCTCACTTATTATTTCAAGGAAAAGGGAAACATAGAGGTGTTCTTTATGGCGAATTGAATCATGATGTTCTCTACATAACGTAATAAGATTTGAAACCTCATAACGAAGACTACTGGCTGTACTCCAAGGGAATATATGATGTACATTTAATCTTTTCCGGCATTTACATCCTGGCATTTGACATTTGTACTTATCTCGTCGGAGAGTTTTTTTGCGAGCTTCTTTATAGACGGGATCTTCGTAGTTTCTAGGCATTTTTAATGTCATGTTCGACCATCATTCGAACAAGCTCCTTAAATGATGTCTCGGGTTTCCATCCTAGCCTTCTTATTTTACTTGAATCTCCCTTTAGATAATCCACTTCAGCCGGACGATAAAATTGGGGATCAATTACAACGTATTCTGACCAATCATTTATCCCAATAAAAGAGAAAGCCTCATCTAGGAATTCTCGGATGGTATGGGTCTCTCCAGTACAAACGACATAATCGTCTGGCTTATCCTGTTGAAGCATAAGATGCATAGCCTTGACGTAATCTCCGGCATATCCCCAGTCTCTATAAGCATCTAGATTACCAAGTCTAAGCTTTGGAAGCTCTGGTTTTGTGAGCGGTTTGCCGTGACATGTTACGAGGTCTTTATCTTCTGGTAACTCAATTCCTCTAGTTCCAAACTCTGTGCCATTTAGCCACTTTGTATATTCCCCAATCCATTTCGTAATTTTCCTGGTGACGAAATTTTCCCCTCTTCTCTCTCCCTCGTGGTTAAATAGGATACCACAACTTCCATGTAGCCCGTATGCTTCCCGATAGAGTCTTACGGCATAATGGGCGGCACATTTACTTATCGCATAGGGACTTTGAGGAAGGAACTTGGTATTCTCGTCTTGATACTTTTCTTTTTCTTCATAATCTCCGCCCGCAACAAAAACTATCTCTCCTCCATCATATGAGGAGCCAAACATCTCACTACTACTGGCCTGATAAAACCTAATCTTGTCCTGTAGGGACAAGTCGACTATCGCCTGTAATATATTCAAGCATCCTTTCCCGGTAATATCCCAGGTCAATCCGGGCTGTTTAAATGAGTCTCCGACGTGAGATTGAGCGGCTAAGTTATAGAACTCTGTCGCATCAGAGTGTTTTTGGAGAACTCTTACGATACTGGAGTAATCCGTGATATCGCCAGATTCAATCACAAGATTGGGATTATTTTTTAGATGGGCAATTCTGGAGGTATTGTCCGTGGAAGTACGTCTGGTTATTCCAACAACCTGATAATTCTGGGAAAGGAGAAAATCAGCAAGGTGTGAGCCGCTCTGCCCCGTTATTCCTGTGATAATCGCTTTATTCTTTTTCATCTTCTTGTCCTTTAATAATTACGGTATCAGCGTTTAACATGGGTTGATCTACCATGCCATCATCATACTTATGATATTGTGAAAGTCGCTCTTTTTCCTTTAATACGGCGAGTCTCATCTTCTCTAACTCTTTCCCCTCATTCTCGAAAAACTCGGGGTCTCTTAGTATCTTTTGAACAAGCCCGGAGAAGGTCTCCTTATTACTCTCGATCTTGTCGATTCTCTCAGCTCTTGTAGCCTTCATGTCTTTAAAGAGGGCCGACTTCTTCGTCTGTAACTCTTTAAACTCCCGAGATAGTCCTTCTTTAGCCGCTCTCAAAGAGGCAATTTGCCGCTCTAGATTGAAAATCTCTTCCTTGTCTTGATCTTGTGATGCCTTCCTTCTTTCCCTGGCCATCTCCTTCTCAAGCTCAATAATTCGATTCATCGAATCTTGTTGTTCTTGGAGGGCACGGTTCATTAATACTTCAAGCTTAACCGTGTCTATAATCTGGAGTTCTTCCGTAGCCAGAACGTCTTTCTTAAACTGGGCAACAATTTGCTTCCAGTGATACAAGAATAGCTCAAGTTCATCTTCGGAGAATTGGAGCTTGATTTGTCTCCAGTAGGGGCGGGACTTAATGTCATATTCCGCCTGTACTTCCAGTGATTCCCGCTTAACTTTATATTTGCCGATTTTCTTGAGGTGCTTTTCGACCGCATCAACTCCGCGATTCAACTTCTTAGCAAGTTGCTCTGCGGTCATGTTGTCGGCGTTAGCCTCAATGTATTTCCAATCGGCTTTCGATAATCTACCAGTCTTCACCAAGGATTTCCCTCACTTTTGCAAAGAGTAAATTTTTGCGACTAGATTGAATTGAGACGCCATTCACGAGGCGATTCCAGTCGTTTCTTAATGAGGGGGAAAGTCCCCGCAATACTTTCTCAACAGCCTCTTTCGAGTCGAAAGACTCGTCAAGATTTTCCTCATAAAAGAGAGTCTCATAGGACAGCTCTTTAAGGTCCGTTAATTTTTTCTTATTATCAATCAGCTTCGCGTGTTTATCCGACGTAGACTTGCGATGATACTTATCTCTCACCAAGGTCTTTAACTTGTTAGACAAATGCCGGGAGATAAAATTCTCAAATGGCCTACGATTGTCATACTTTGGTAACGCCGCTAGACAAATAATATAAGACTCTTGTTTGATGTCGTCTAGATCGTAGAACCCGAACGGGTATTTAGGGGCGATACGGTCGATAACTTTCAGTATTATCTCTAATTGTAATGGCGTTGGCTCCATTGATTACCTCTAGTGCTTCTTCTTTACTTGGGTCTGGAACTTCTAGGTCAAGAGCGACCGCTTTAGCAATTCCAGATGCCGGGATAATTTTTTCTATCATGATATACTCCTAAACAGTACTATACTATCGTATAGTTTTCAGAGTTATACATAAGAGGTTAATTGTGCAAATTGTTGTAAAAAATGGAAAATTTAGCCGGTTTGCTACAGTTTCACCGGAGGATTATCCTTTGGTGGCGAGATATAGCTGGTATTATCGAGACGGATACGCTCTTGCTAAAGTCAATAAAAAAGAGGTCAGAATGCACAGATTAATTATGGGGACTACAGATCCCGATATAGTCGTAGACCATATTAATCGAAACAGACTAGACAATAGGCGGGAAAATCTGAGAGAGCTGACAGCATTAGAGAATGCGAATAATAGAGTGGATAATCACAAAGTGTCTTGCTTTGGTGAAGCTAAAACGATTGCAGAATGGAGTCGAGATGAGAGATGTCTCGTTTCATATGAGATACTAAGAGGGAGATTAAGGAGGGGGTGTGAGGTGTGGGCGGCGATACTAGCTCCTCACGAAGAACGGTAGTTGGCTAGTAGGGGTGAGACGCCGCCGTTAGTTTCGTCGGGTTTTTTTTAAAAAAAGAAAGAGATTATGAATAAAGACTTTATATTGGAACATTTTTGTGAAATAAATGGGCAGCTCCATACAAAAAAGAGCTGGTCAAGAAGAACCTTATTGGGCAGAACTCCCAAAAAGGTAATAAAGGACAATAAGACATATAAGAATGAGGATATATTATGGATACTTAGAGGAGGTGAAATACCAGATGGAATGACAGTTAGAGGGGATAAATTAGTCCCCAAATATGCACTGGGTGGACGCCCAACGGGATCAAAATCCTCATATAAACGGAAAAACACACTATCTGTTGCCGAGGAGAGGGAGCTTACCTCTGAGTACTCTACTATGTCAAGATCTGAAATACTCCAAAAATACAACATCTCTGAGGGGCAATTACTAAATATAAAAAAGAAGTATGGACTTAAAAACAAGACATTCTCCCCAATTGTGAAAGGGAGTAAGACAA
>JACCDR011329195.1_pt1 | contig 11978 bp, 24 predicted proteins | sample 7446431 | NCBI WGS metagenome assembly JACCDR01 (sample SAMN15323443, study PRJNA562643) | freshwater metagenome | isolation source: river surface water | place: USA:Blue River Watershed | collected 2017-08-17
CCCGTTCTTCGACACCGACGCCTCGGACTGGACGATCAGCACCGGAACCTCGGTGACCCGGGTGACGGACTACGTCCACTACTACGAGCAGGCCGTCGCGTCGCTGAGGATCATCCCGGACGGGGTGTCGGCGTCGGTGGACGCGCTCAACGCCTCCTCGCCGGTCGGCACGGTCGCACCGCTGATGCAGTACGAGGCGTCGGCCTGGGTGTTCACGCCCACCGGCTACAGCAACGTCAACGTCGCGGTGACCTGGAGGACGGCGGCCAACGCGTTCATCTCGTCTTCCATCGGCGCGACGAACGTCATCCCGGCCGGGGTGTGGACGCACATCTCCGAAACCTTCCAGGCCCCGCTGACGGCCTCGCGCGCCGGTATGCGGGTCCGTATGGGCTCGACTCCGGCCGCCGGCGACATCCTGTACTGCTACTCGGCCAGGCTCGTCGAGAAGTCCGTGGACCCCACGGAGACCTTCGACTCCTTCAACCGCGCGGACTCCGCGACCGTCCTGGGGTCGACCGACGACGGCGTCATCCAGGCGTGGACGCAGGACGCCGGCACCTGGGGCATCAACGGCAACGCCGCCTACATCTCGGTGGCCGGCGCCTCGGTGGCGACAGTGGCGGGGACGGCGGACTTCGAGCGGGTGGAGGTGACCATCTCGACGTGGCCGTCGGGGGACGCGTTCGTGAACTTCCGCCAGACCGACACCTCGAACCGCGCCCGGTGGGGCGGGACCGTCGGTTCCGCGCCGCAGGTCATCTTCCGGGTGGCCGGCGTCGACACGAGGACGGTGACGGCGACCGGCTTCACCCTGGCCGCCGGAGACAAGCTGGGCGTCCGTGCCAACGGCTCGGTGGTCGAGTGCTTCCTGAACGACATCCTCGCGCTGGTCGTCAACGAGACCGACAACCAGACCGGCACCCGCGTCGGTCTCCGGTTCGGCACGACGGCCCCGCGCGGGGACAACTTCCGATTCGACCCCGGGACCGGGCCGCAGAACATGCAGGTCGTCCGGTCCGTCAACGGGATCACGGCGCCGCACGCCGGGGGGTCTGCGGTAGAACTGTGGAAGCCCACCCACCGAGCGCTGTAGGAGGAGACCGTGACCAATCCGCTGTCGTCGGGAACCAGGGTGAAAGCCCTGGACTTCCCGCCCACCCAGCAGGTCCAAATGCAGGTGGCGACCAACAACCAGTCGAACACCTCTTTCGCTTTCGTCGACCCCGAGGTGGCCGTGAGGTTCCTGGCGCCCACCTCGGGGCGGGTGGCGGTGAAGGTCGGGTGTGGGCTGGGCAACAACGGCGCGAACGCCGACCGGATCATCGTCACCTGGGTGATGTACGAAGGCGATCCGGAATCGGGCGTCGTCTTCCAGCAGGCGGACATGCGCCGGGGACTGTCGAACGCCGCCACGTCCGGCGAGCAGATTCAGCACGGCGGCCACGTCACCATGGTCGACGGCCTCACCCCGGGCACCTTCTACTACGCCCGGGTCGTACACCGGACCACCACCGGCGCGGCGACCGCCGACATCAACGGCCGAGACATCCTCGTCTGGCCCATCCCGTAAGGAACTCGAAATGGCTCTCGGTGGAAACGTCCGGGGGAACGACACCCCGCCGTCTCAGTACGACCAGGACTCCACGTCGATCGTGAACATCTCGTCGACCGCTTACATCGCCGGCGAGCCCGAAGTCGGGGTGTCGGTGACGGCGCCCAGCTCGGGCCGGGTGTTCGTGTCGGTGGGCGGCGGAGTGCGCAACAACGCGGCGACGGCGGAGCAGGTCATCATCGGCTTCCAGATCTTCGAGGACGACCCGGCCGGAGCGCTCTACCAGGCCGCCGACGACGAGCAGGGCGTCCGATCGTGCGGGATCGCCGTCTCCCAGGAGTACCAATACTTCGGGATGGCGGACCTGATCACAACCCTGACGCCGGGCCGAGGCTACTACTTCCAGGTGGTCCACCGGTCGGTTCTCGGCAACGGGACGGCCGACCTTTCGTCCCGCGACATCATGGTCGTTCCCGTCCCGTAGGAGGCATTCGGTGGCAGACATCAAGTCCGGTGACGACGTTTCGGCTCTGTGGTGGCCGGAGAGCGTCCGCGCCTACGAGGGCACCGACCAGCTCGATCAGACATCCACGTCGTTCATCGCCGGATCCCCGGAGTGCTCGACCACGTTCACGGCGCCGCTGTCGGGGAGGTCGCTGGTCGTCATCGCCGGCGGGATGCGGAACGACGACGTCGCCCTGAACCGGATCTTCATCTCCTACGAAATCCGGCTAGGATCCTCCGCCGGTGCGGTGGTCGTGGCCGCCAGCGCCTTCCGGTCGATCACCACCTCCGGGGACGCCAACCCGTCGGGCATCATCACCCGGTCGAACATGTTCCTCGCGCAGGGACTCACCCCGAAGGCGACCTACTTCATCCGCACCATGCACCAGGTGTCGGGCGGTACCACCAACGACATCTTCTTCCGCCGCGTGTGCGTCATCCCGACGTCCTGACCTATACTGACCGTGGGATGGTCCCCGGTGCCTCGGGAACTGATGGTGGCAACACAAAGCCCCCGACCTTCGCTGTTAGGGCCAGCGAGGGGCGGGGGCTTTGCCGTGCTACCGGATGATCTCCACGTGGGGCTTGAGGTTCGCGATGACCTGCTCGACCAGGCAGGCTTTCAGCTCGGCGAGAGCGTCCGCCTGAACGACCGGGTCCCGCCAGGCCTCCGCCTCCACCTCCCCTTCCGAGTAGAGGACTTTTCCGCCCAGCCGGACCGTCATCCGGATCCGGACCCGGTCCCAGGTGAAGGGGTTACGCGCCATCGAGGATCCCTTCGATCGCTTCGTCGACCAGCCGGTGGATGGACTTGACCCCTTCGGCCGCGTCGTCCTCGGAGCTCTCCAGGAAGGACTGGACGGTCTGGGTCGGCAGGGCGATGTCGGCGTGCCCCTCGGGAGACTTCAGGCAGACCAGGATCCGCCCGGCCTTGTCCTGCCGGATGAACTTGACGTCGCCCTCGCCGACCTGCTCACGGTCGGGTGAGGTCATGGCGTCCACGAGGAGGTCCCGGGAGGCCGTCCAGGTGCGCAACCCCTCCTCCTCGTCGTCGGAGGTCCAGAAGAGCATGTCGAAGGCGAGCGGGTCGGCGGCGTCGTAGTGGAGCTGGGCGGGCATCGGGACCCGGCAGTAGACCTCGTTGGTACGGATCAGCACGGCGGTCAGGTTGGCGACGATCATCAGTAGATCTCCTTCCAGATGGCGAGAGCTTCACCCTCGCCGAGGTCGACAATCTCGTTGATCAAGGCGGCGATGAACCGCGCCATGTCGGTGTCGGAGTCACGGCTGACGTCGGGGCTGACGTCGTCGGGGACCGGGACCGACCAGCCGTAGGGCTCGGAGTTCTGGTCGGTCTTGCGCAGGTGAATGTGGCTCATCAGTCAGTCCTCTTCCAGGATTTCGAGTCGGAGCAGCCGCTTGAAGTGGAGACCGTAGTCCTTCTCCTGGTCGCCGTCGGTCAGGGCCTGCTTGACGTTCCGCTTGGCGCCGATGATCGACATCTCTCCGGGGAGATCGACGATCAGGTGGGCGATGAAAGTGACCTTCTGGAGCATCAACGCGCCTCTCTGTGGGTGAAGCGGTCCGCGATCCACCGGGTGTAGGCCGGCGGGATGGCTTCGGCGATCGACTTGCGGTTATCGGTCCAGTGGATCCCCATGGCGCCCTGCCACTCGGCCACGGTCCCCTTGTACCCGCCGTTGCCGTACACGGCGTAGTAGTAGCCTCCGTTATCCGGGGTGATGAGCTTGCCGTGACGCATCCCCAGGACCAGGCCACGGTGTTCGGGCTCGTCTGGGCGTTCCGTCTCCCAACCGCCCAACTCGAACCGCCGGTGCCGGATGACCCTCAGGCCGAACATCTCGCCGCACAAGACCACATCCGGGCGCGCGGCCGGGTTCTCGATGACGTACGGGACACCGGCCTCCTCCAGGAGCGCCTTGGTGGGCCCATACAGGTCCGGGTACGCGTCCCTCAGGTGCTTGTTCGTGCCCTTGGTGATGGCCGAGTCGCGCTGGCATGGCGGGGATGCGTGGACGAAGTCGAACCGGCGGATGTACTCCACCGTCAAGCCCAGGACGTCCGCCTGGGTGAATCCGTACCGGTAGTCGGGCTGCGGCTCGATGTCGACGCCGCGCACGGTCCAACCGGCACCCTCGTAGCCCTTACTGGCGCCACCGGCTCCGCAGTACAGATCGAGTACGTTCGTCATCAACGCTCCTCGTCGTAGGGGTGGTAGGTGACCCAGTGGCCGCCGTGGTCGTCGTACAGGGTGAGCGAGCCGTCGCCGCTGACGGTGAACGACAAGTCCCTGCCGTCGGCCAGGGTGACGGTCACGGTGGCCGACCGGTCGGGGGTGTCGAGATAGATGCGGGCGAAGTTCTTCACCGGTTCTCCTTCTGTCGCTGTACGCGGTACGCGGACTGGATGGTTCGCTGGATCTCGAAGTCGCCCAGACCGGCGGCGCTGGCGGCCGGACCGAGAGTGGCGAGGCACTCGTTCTCGGCGGCCTGCTCCTCGCACATCGTCCGAGCCGCCCAGAGCAGGGCGTTGTTCCGGTTGCCCTCTCCGGCGTTCCGGACGGAATCGACGAGCCCGGAGTGGCTGAGTGCGCCCGGCTGGCGCAGACCCTGGGGCCGGTGGATCTTCGGGGCGGGAGGCTTCTCGGCGACGAGGCGACGCAGCCACACGGGCGGCAGTGAGAGGCTGAACCGGGCGTCTTCGGCTACGTACTCCCCGGCGGCCGTCCTGGAGCCTTCGGCGAGCACGTAGCCCCCGTACTGGCCGCCGTTGCCTCGAACGTCGACGACGCCCTTCACGGGTGACGCCTGGGATATCCGAGGCCATCCGGCGGGCCAGTGGTAGTAGAGGTGGATGCCGCCGGAGCCGGTGCGGACGACGTGAGTGTCGTACGGGTCCTGGTCGTCGCCGGATCCCAGCTTGAACTTCATCTCGTCGAAGAGGTCTTCACCCTGGACGAGCGGGCCGAACGCCGCGTGGACGTAGCCCCACTCGGTGTCCCTCAGCGCCCAATCCTTCTTCGCCCGATCCAGGTCGACGACGAGGAGGTTCGACGGCTTGCAGGCGATGCCGATGTTGGCGTTGGGATCGATCTTCGTCCAGAAGTAGATGATCCGGTTGGGGTCGTTGGTGGCCGTCTCGCCCCACGATCCGGCTTGCGGGTGGGGGATCTTGTCTCCGGCCCGGACGGGGAAGATGTGGAACCCGCGCCTGACGGCTTCCAGGGCGTGGTTCAGCATCATGCCCCCGGGTCGATGAGGTCGGCGGCGGCGTTGCAGTCGCCCATGTGGTCGTCGGTCAGGTCCCGCAGTTCGGGTGAGTTCCGGATCTTCTCGGCCAGCTCTCGGGCGTGGTCGTTCAGGATCTCGTCCGCGACGAGCTTTCCGGCGTTGGACCCGGGCGGGAAGAGGGCTTCGATCTTGCTTCTCGCGGTCATTGCTATCTCCTAACTGGGGGCGACCCCCTGGTAGTTGTCTACCCTGGGAGCCGCCCCGAAATCTGCTGGAATGGTAAAGCGCCGGTCAACTTTCCAGGCGTCGGGCGAGCCAGTCGACCGTGGTCCTGGCGAGCTCGTCGACCACGGCTCTGGCGATGTCACCGGCAGCCGGTTCGACCTCCATCACCTCCCGGATCGCGTCAACGACGGACCTCAGGGCTTCGAAGTCCGCCCGGAGCTGGGCGAGCTCGAAGAGCACGGGATCCATGGGCTTACCGCCCCAGACCTTCATCGCCTCCCTGGAAGGGAAGCGGGCCCGGTTGTGGTCGACCGTCGGCCCGTCGCTGTACTGGTGCACCGTCCAGGCCGCCTTGATGGCCGGCTCCCCCGCACCCCACGAGGCGATCCAGAGGGCGTCGCCGTAGTGGTCGGTGGTGTCCCGGTTCTTCCAGAAGTCGACGTTGCAGTACAGGCCGACCTTCCGGCCCGGCAGCAGCTTCTTGGTCGTCTGGATGAACAAGTCCTTCTCGGCGTTCGTGGGCGAGGCGCCGTCCTTGTCCTCCCAGTCGTACCAGAGGGTCTCCCCCGGCTCCAGGGAGCCCAGAGTGCCCACGAAACGCGCGGCCTGGTCGGCGGCGGAGGTCCCAGCCTCGCCGAAGTGGTAGAAGCCGACGGCGAGGCCGTGGTCCCGCGCCCACCGGGCCTGCTCCCACCACCCGCTGTTGATCCCGTTCATCCCTCGCGTCACCTGGATGAACGCGAAGTCCACCACCTCCCCGGTGTCGGGGAGGGTGAGCGGGAAACAATCGCTCTGCCAGTTGCTGACGTCGATGCCTTTGATCACCGCTGCCCCCTGGCGTTCCGGACCGGGCGCCCGGCGGTACGGGCACGCTCCAGCCGGGCCACGGTGCCGCGCACTCGCGCCGCCGCCCGCTTCTCCTTGCCGCCGGACTGCGATCCCGGCACCGACCCCGGCTTCTCCGGCTTGCGACCGAAATATGCGATGACAATCACCCCTTCTTTTTGGAGGCGTACCGGTCGCGGTCTCGCTTCAGCGCGCAGGCCCGACAGTGCCGCCCGTAGCTGTCCACACGGAGATTTTCCCCCGCGAGCTCGTGGCCTTGGTGACAATGTGTCTGGCGAACCTTCTTCGCCATCGCGCTATCACCCCGATGGACGTTGGTTCGCTGCGTCACCGGCTCCAGGTGGTTCGGGTTGACACAGGCCCGATTCCGACAGAGGTGATCGACGACCATTCCCGAGGGGATGGGGCCCACGAGCAGTTCATGCGCCAGGCGATGGGCCTTGACGAACTTCCCTGCCACATTCATGTGCCCGTACCCGGAGGGCTGGCGGGCGCCGATCCACTCCAGACACCCGTCAGGCGAGACGGGCAGCCGGACCTTCTTCCAGAAACGCTCCGCGACCGTCGCCATCTAGCTCTCACCTTCTTCGAGTTCGATCATCTTGTCCAGGAAGTGTCTGGCCTTCTTATAGTCCTCCACTTTCGACCCCTTGCGCCCGGCCCTCAGGAGGTACTTCAGAACACTTCCGGGGTAGTAGCCGAGCTGGTAGGCATCGACGATGTCCCACGGCTGGATACCGGCCTGGCGATAGTGGTCGCCGCCCACCTGCGTGTCCCCGGCCCTCGTACGGTCGGGGTTCGCGAGACGCGGCGTCTCGTCCTGCGGTTCCGGGTAGACGGCGTAGGCCTCGGAGAACCGGAAACCGCCCACGATATGGAGATCCCCCTCGTGGCGCCGGGGCATCGCGCACCGCAACTTCTCCGACTCGGATCGCGCCTGGCATCGGTGGGGGTCGAGCGGGGGGCCGGCGCACGGGCACCGATGCAACCCCGGATCCGGCCCCCCGTCGAGAATGCCGGAGCAGGCATCCTTGCCGTCGTGGGGGTCGTGTCCGCACCACAAACAGCGGGTCCTCTGGAGTCCCGACCCCTCGTAGTACTCCATCAGACACGTGCAGGGGTTGACGGAGTACCGACCGACCTCGCAGCCGTTGTCGTCGTGGGCGTCGGCGCGGTGCTCGCAGTTCATGCAGGGAGTCACTCCGACACGACCTTCACGATCGCTTCGAGCTGATCGACGGTGAGTCGGTTCCGGATGCCGGTCCGGTAGTGGAATTCGACACCCGTCTTCTGGAGTCGGTCGTACAGCTCGTTCCGACGCTGGAGATCTGCCCAGCCAGTGGGGGTGTGGAGCTGGGCCGCAGAGCCGTAGTAGGTCTCCTCGCAGAGGGTGTCCTTGTGGTATCGAACCCGGCTCTCCACGCCGTTGGGGGTGGAGCTGACATAGAAGTACTTCCGGGCGATCCGGGTGACGTACACCTCCACCGGATCCTCCCGGTGGCGCAACTTGTAGACCAGCTTCTGGCCGACGTGGAGTTCCTCGCTCATACCGTTCCCTTCCCGCCGCAGGCGCTGCACGTCTGCGCGTTCCACCACGTGTCGTAGGTGCCGTCTTCTTTGGGGACTTGCAGGGGGACGAGCACGGTGCCCTTCCCCCCACAGTTCCCACAGGGCTGGCCGGTCACCTCTGACCGGATCCGCCGCATGCCTGGCAGGTGACCGAGTACTGTTTGCCCTCGGAGTCGACCATGATGGTCCGGCCTACTCCGCCGCAGTTCGTGCAGTTCATCGGGAGTTCTCCTTCTGGTGTCGGTGGCAGTACGAGGAAGCCCGGAGTCCGCATTCGCAGGCCGGGCCGGGGTGGGCGAGTTCCGCCCAGTTGGTGCCCGAGCGGGCCGAGGTCTTGATCTCCTCGACCTGCTCGGGGGTGATGGCGCAGCAGAGCAGGTGGCAGTCGCAGCCCTTGTGCCCGGCCCGACAGCCCTTCTTCCTACTCGACATCGATCCACCGTCGCGAGGTGATGACGGTGTCCTCGCCGTCATCCCAGAGGGAGAAGGCGACCGTGGTCGGCATGACGGAGAGCGACTGGACGGAGCCGAAGTCGACTCCGGCCTTCCGGCAGATCGACCGGAGCTCCGCGCCGATGTGGATGGCGCCGTCGGCGTCGGTGGCGACCCCGTCCTCCCAGACGATGACCGTCGCCCCGCCGTGGCCGTGGATGGCCTTCACGTCGCCCATGGAGTTCCAGTTGACCGTGGACGGCCGGACGCCCCTCCAGCGGACCGTGACGGTCCCGTCGGGCCACTCGACGCCGTTGGCGACGATACCGGTACCGGAGACACCGGAGACGTCTCGGATGCGGAGCAGGTGGAATCGGCGGGTCATGGCTTGACCTCCAGGGCGTAGCCGTTGCGGCGGGGATGACCGTGTCGGGTGAGGATGTCCTCGTGGAGCTCGGCGACGTTGATCCACCGGGCGCGGATCCGGCGGCCGTTCTCGGTAAGGGTGGCGACGAGCGCCTTCCGTCGGTCGGAGAGGCCCGGCGCCCGGAGGACGACGATCCGCCGGCGCTCGCCGGTGTAGTAGTCGCTCTTGACCTGGACGTAGACCTGGCCGCCTTCGATCACAGCTCCACCACCCGACTGGTCGTGTCGATCCACACGGCGTCCTCGTCGGCCAGGTTGTACACCTCGTCGAAGATCTCGTCGAACGCGGAGGCGGTGTTGGCCATCTCCAGTTCGTCGAGTAGGTGGCGGAGGGTGTCGGGGTGGGGGGTGCGGGAGAGCCAGTCGGAGGCGACGATCCTCTGGACGACGATCTTCGCCTTCTCCTGGACGGTCTTGGTGTCATCTCGCCAGATGTCGGAGAGCTGGATGGTGGTGAGCCAGTTCATCGGTCGGTCGCCTTCCACTGGATTCCGTTGACGATCTTGCTGATCTGCGGCTGGCATACACCGAAACGATCGGCGATCTCCTGCTGCGACCACCGTTGCCCGGCCCACAACTCCCGGATCTCGTTGACCTCCGAGGCCGTCAGCTTCGGCCGGGCCGCCTTCTTCGGAACGTAGCCCTCGTTCAGGGCTTCGAACAGGCTCACCCGAGCACGACCTCGGCCAGGGCGACGACCAGCAGCAGCATGACCGTGACCGCCGACGTCATCGCGGCGTAGAACACGACGTTCAGCGCCCAGCGGAGTGAGCGGGGGATCGACGGCTCGCTGTGGAGACGCGGAGGCTCGTTCAGGTTCATTTCAACTCCAATGCAGTAGGGATGTTTTGAGTGGGCCGGGCGGGATTCGAACCCGCAACCTCTCCGTGCACCCTCGCGGGCCCCGGGTTGGAGCGCTCTGCCGTTGAGCTACCGGCCCAAGAGCGGGCCCCCTCCGCCGTCACTCGAAGGGGGCCCTGGAATCCCTGCTCACCGCCTTCCCGGAACTTTTACCGGTGGTTCGGTTACCGCAGGGGTGTGGCTCTAGCCCTGGATGCCGTGCATGGCGGCGACGGCCAGGAGGCTCTCCGGCGTGGTGCCGGGCGGAATCTGGACGCCCCTCGCGGTGAGCTGCGCAGCGATGGCGTTCAGGTCGGGGCCCGCCGGAGCCGGGGGAGCGACCGGCGGGGCGGCGGGGGCACCCCAACCGGCGGCGGCGGGGTTCACGTCAGCCGGGGCCGGGCCGCCCCACTGCTGAGCCGGAGGAGCTGCCGGAGGAGCGCCCCACCCACCGGTAGCCGGCGGTGCGGAGACGGGAGCGGGCGCCTGCTGACCCCAGGCCGGGGCCGCCGGGGCCGTAGCCTGCTGACCCCAGGCGGGCGCGGTAGGAGGGGCCTTCTGCTCCTGGGGCTGGGCGAACTGGTTGCGCGGATTGGCGGCCAGCCACGCCTCGGCACGGGCGACTTCGGCTTCGGTGTGCGGGCGGAGCAGCCACGGCGGGTTGCCCTTGCGGTTCTCGCCCTGGTCGAGCGTACCGAGGACCATCCCGTCGGGGATGGCGCCCTTGAGCTGGGTGACGAGCGCCGACGGGAAGACGAGGCCGTTCTCCCAGACGCGGCCGTCGTTGAGTCGGACAACCTTCGCCTGGATGGCGTCGGCCTCGCCGTGGACGGACTTGACGCCGTGCTGGATGCCGGTGGGGAAGAAGAGGAGGAGGGCTCCCTTATTCTCCGCCCAATCGAGCTTGTCATCGGGGTTGGAGATGCCGGGCTGAAGGAACTGGGACACGTGGTCTCCTTGTAGATCGTCAGGGCTTCGATCCTACGGACCGGGGCTGACACCCTCGGCCGCAGGTTGAACTTACCCGAGGGCTCTCGGGGTTAAACCATCGGTCAGTGAACTCGCGCCCCGCACTCGGTGCAGTAGGCGCCGCCGTCACGGAAAACGATCGCCGGGTGGGTGCACTGGCCGTAGCCGAGCTTCGCGAGTAACGCGATCAGCTTCCTGGACATCCGCGCGTCATCTCCTTGTCGTTCTTCAGGTGGAACGGGCAGTATCGGCAGTCGTCGGCCGTCGAGAACCCCCGAGCCGACGCCATGTTGAGCGCCTGGACGTCCAGCCCCGCGTTAGTGCTGGTGGCCGCGACATCCGCCGCGATCCTCTCGACCCGGTTGAGGGCCTCCAGGGCGACCTTCTTGTCGTACTTCTCGGTCCAGACGTGCATGTCGTCCAGGGAGCCACCGGCGCGGGGGAGGCCGACGATGGCCACGTTCTTGACCTTCTCGCCGCCCCTCTCCGCCCCGTAGCCGTAGACGTGCGCCTGGATCCGGTAGGTCGAGGACGGGCCTTCGAGCTTGAACTTCTTGAGCGAGTAGGCGCCCATGAACTTCCAGTCGAGGACCGTTCCGTCCCGCCGGTCAAGGCAGTCGGTCGTGCCCCGGGGGACGGTCGGGATCCCCAGGAAGACCGGCATCTCGACCGCGTACCGGCCGGTCCCGGCGTCGGCGAAGGTCATCATCTCGCCCATGCCGACGTGCCCGCAGGTCCCGACGAAGGCCGCCCAGCCATCCCCGCCCGGATTCACGGCCGGGATCCCCATCAGCGCCATCGCCAGACGACGATCGCATGGAGTGCCGATCTCACTCGGGCCGAGAGTCGTCTGAGCGCTGCGATTGTCCGAGCTCTTCCTGTTGTCGTACGCGTAGAACGTCTCCTTGATGCGCGTCGCCAGCTCCTTCGCCAGCCCGCCCATCGGTTCCGGCTTCTCCGGCCCGTTGTACTCCGGCGGCTGGAGAAAAACCGGGGAGGGTTCCCTGTACTCCGGCGGCTGGAGGAACGGGCTGAACGGCTGGGAGATCGTTTCGGAGAGCTTCGGCCCGAGCCTGAACGAACTCACCAAGCTCGTCGATGGCACGCTCTCGGGTTCGGCCGACAGCGCCTTCGATGGCAACGAGGTAGTCAACGACCCCGGGGAGCTCGTCTCCGTGGATGCACCAGAACTTGCAGCGAGTGCAGACGCCATTGCCGCCAGAGGCTCCCCGTTCGGACCCTCCTCGTGGGCGTCGTACTCCGCCTGACTCGGCGGGACGTCGCTCCAGTCGACCTCCGCCGAGACACCCGCCGACGCATCGGCAGCAGCCGCCGCAGTAGGGGCCTCCGTCACAGGTGCC
>JACCDR010852315.1_pt1 | contig 11976 bp, 7 predicted proteins | sample 7446431 | NCBI WGS metagenome assembly JACCDR01 (sample SAMN15323443, study PRJNA562643) | freshwater metagenome | isolation source: river surface water | place: USA:Blue River Watershed | collected 2017-08-17
ACGATTCGCCAAGCAATTATGAAGAAGCTCGCAATTGGTACAAAACGGCTTTAGCTAATACAGAAGACCGTCAGGTTGAGTTTATTACTTTTCACCAAAATTATAGTTATGAGGATTTTGTGATGGGTATTAAGCCAGACCTCAACGAAGGCGATGGATTGAGTTTTAATAAACATGAAGGTATATTTTTCAAAATTTGTCAAAGGGCGTTGAAAAATTTTGAGGATAGTCAAAAGCCTGTTGAGGTTATAGAGCAAGAAAAAGGTTTAGAAGAATTATTTGATGGTTTTAAAAACTCTGTTTCTGAAATTTTGGAGAAAGATAACTTATATCCGATTTCAGATGCTGTAAGTATTGTTGAAATGAGAGATGATGCTTTTGTGTATCTTGGTCATAACTGGAATCATAACACAAAAGGTATCCAAATGAAATTTAAAGACATTCTCTTAATTTATAACAACAAGAATGCTAAAGACCGCCAATCTGCTTTGCTAACACCTGAAATATCTGGATTAGCCAAACAACATATTTCATGGTATTTTACAATGGTTAAAAAGTTTAAGGTTTTTATAGCTACTCAAAAGCTACGTTCAACAACTCCGACAAAGGAAATACCTCTTAAAAACTACGTAATCATCATAGACGAAATCAATCGGGCGAATATTTCACGAGTTTTTGGCGAGCTAATTACTTTAATTGAAGAAGATAAACGTTGGGGAAATGAGTTTGAAACAGAAGTACGTTTGCCAGATGGTATCACTAAATTTACTGTGCCTAAAAATCTCTACATTATTGGTACAATGAATACCGCCGACAAATCAATCGCTTTGTTGGATATTGCTCTACGAAGACGCTTTGAATTTACGGCTTTATATCCTGATTCATCGAAAGTTAGCCCCAAGTATCAACCGTTTTTTGAATCGCTCAATGAGCAAATTATCGCTAAAAAGGGAATAGATTTCACCATTGGACATTCTTATTTTATGACTAAAAATGGTGAAGAGTTAGACTTCGTTAAAACGATGAACAAGAAAGTAATCCCATTGTTGAATGAATACTTTTACAACGCTAAGGACAATAAGCTTGTCGCTGAGTTGATAGTAAATGCGATTGCCAAAGCTGGTCTTACTCATACTTTTGTTTCAAACCCTTATCAACTGCTCATTGAATGATACAATCAATTTATGAATTTGGTAAAGAAGTAAGTACTGGCTTTTCTGATAGTAAAATCAAGCGTTTCAAAACTTATCTCGATGAAGTTTGGCAAAGCAGAAAACAGTACGGTTTGGAGGAAAACGAAAGAGATTCTTTCTATGGTTCAGACAAGAAAAAACAACGTTTCCTGACTTTTGATGGAGATAAAATTAGAGCGAATAACTACGTCGGTTTTATTCAGTTTGAAGGGCTTACGCTTAATATTTATCCTAAAATTTGCCAAGAAATGCCCCAAGAGCAAATTATCTCAAAGGTACTTTATTGGTTAAGTTATGGGAAGAAAATTAATTTACCGTTTGCTGAATTACCCCTCGAACGCCAAGCATTTGATACTTGGTTAGAAGCCTTTATTTTTCTGTTTGCCCACCATACAGAAGAAATATTGACCAATCAGCCCTATCAATCTTACCAAGAAATTACCGAAGAAACGAGTTATTTGCGAGGTTCGTTAGCCATTCAGCAGTATGTACAACATAATTTATTGACAGGCAGACACCAGTTTTTTCATTGTACTTACGAGCCATTTTTATACGATAATCAGTTTAATCGAATTGTAAAATTCGTTTCCAGAATGCTTTTATCATTCACAAATAATGAAAAAAGTAAGCAAAAACTGAATAGTCTATTGTTTTTATTAGACGATGTAGCGGACGAATATTGCCAAGAAAGCCATTGTGATTTGGTAAAGCTAAATCCACTTTATCAAGATTTGGCGATTGTGTTAGAAATGTCTCGAATGTTTTTGTCGTCGTCAAGTATTAGTCAGTCGGATGCCAATAAAAACAATTTCTGTCTTTTATTACCGATGGAAGTAGTTTTTGAGGAATTTATTTTTGGAATCATTGAGACTCATTTTCAAAATAGAAAACCCAACGCTCAGGGAAAAGGATTTTTAACAGAGCAAAGTGTATTTCAGATAAAAAATGACATTATTCTGAAAAACCCCAACTTGATAATTGACACCAAGTACAAAATCAGAGATAAAAAAGATAGTAAAAAAGGGATTTCACAAACGGATATGTATCAAATGCTTGCCTACTCCATCAGGCGAGCGATTGACCAAGTATTATTGATTTACCCCAAAGGTAGAGAAAACCCTTCAGAAATAGATACTTTTACCATTTCAGATACATTCGCCAATGGCAAGCTGGTAACAATTAAGGCGGCTGACATTGATATTTGTGGTGAAGAAGATGAGATAAAATGGCAATTGCAGAAGCTTCTCTCAACACTTTAAAATGCCTTTACGAAACGCCGTAAACCCTACCGATGAATACCAGCAAGTAGCTTAATGCGTTGAAGATTAAAATTCTGTAAGTAAGGTAATTATTTAGGAACTAAGCCCATTGGAAGTGATTCTCAAAGATAAGTTTTAAATTTTGGAAAGGATTCACCAGTAAGATTCCTTTCTTATTTCTCTTTTGTCATCAAACAATTTTTCTAGTAAAAAGTTGTAGCTGTATGAAACCAGATTTATTAGCACTTGATTTTACCTCCATACCCGTATTTCTTGGTCTGTCTGTCGGTATGTTTGGTGTGGTAGTATTGCGTTATGTATTACTTTCGGGTATTTTTCATTGGTATTTTTATCATTGGAAAAAAGACGTTTGGCTACATCGCAAAATCAATCGGAAGGGTTACGGTACTGCCCAGTTCAAAAAAGAAATCGCTTGGTCGATGCTTACGGCTATGATTTTTGGCATAATCGGTGCAGGCACTGCGGTTTTATGGCAAAAAGGATACACTCAAATATACCTCGAAACGCAGCAATTCCCGTGGTATTGGTTGCCTCTGAGCATAGCTCTAGCCATGCTCATTCACGAAACGTACTATTATTGGTTGCATCGCTGGATGCACCAACCGAGTATTTACAAATGGGTACATAAAATTCACCACGATAGTAAAATCACTTCTGCTTGGACAGCCTTTTCTTTTCATCCGATAGAAGGACTACTCGAAGCCCTCATTATGCCTTGTATTGTATGTGTCGTTCCGATGCACGTGTATGCTGTACTTACTCACCTGAGTATCATGACCCTCACGGCGGTTATCAATCATCTCGACATTGAGATTTACCCTAAAAATGGTTGGGGAAATCAAGTAGGAAAATATATGATTGGTGCTACACACCACAGCCATCACCATAAATATTACCGCTATAATTTTGGACTTTACTTTACTTTTTGGGATAAATGGGCCAAGACAGAAAGTCCTAAGTTTAAGGAAGAATTTGAGCAAAGAAACTAAAAAAGGTCGGGGTGCTCCCCCGACCTTTGCTTATTTTAGCAATTTTTGTTTTGCCTATAAATTGTAATGTGCTCTAATCATCCCTCTGTAGCCTTGTTGTTCCAACGCTACTTTTTTGGCTTCGGCGGCTTCTCTTGTAGGAAACTCGCCCAAAAGTAAGCGATACACCTTACCCACATCTTTGAGGCTCACCTGAATAAATATTTGGTCACGACTTGTTCCCATCCGAATCAACTCATCATATACATCTTGAACCTTGTTGAGGTTCATCAGGGCTGTGAGCTGTACCCCAAAACCTTTAGGAAACTTCTCTCCTCCGTTAATGTCGTAAGTGCGGTCAGGCAAAAAAGCCAAAGAGCGGTCGGAATATACCGAAGGCGTTGCCGAAGCGGTAGCAGTGTAAGAACGCACAGGCGCAACGGCCGTAACCTTTGTATTGTCGTTAGAAGCTACCATATCACGGGGAGGCATGGCATTGGAAGTAGCCGGTAACGGAGAAGACGCTGGCACGGTAGTGAGGTTGTTGTGAGCCGTAGGATTAGACGCTACAGGCACAGACGAGGGCGAAACCCCGTTTTTACTTACAAATTCTACCCGCACATAAGCCTTACCACTGGCAATCATACCCAAGCGAGTGGCTGCTTCTCTCGACAAATTGATAAGCTTTCCCTCCTCCTCGCATCGGCAGTAGTCGTTTACACGTACTTCTACCGATTTCATATTTTCTAAATTCGTTACTTTTAGAATTGTATTCAAAGGATACTTTGAGTGCGAAGCCGTCAACTGTGCGTCGTCATACGTTTCGCCATAAGACGTAACTCTGCCATTTAGGTTTTTTGCATAATACTTTGCAATTCCTTCTTCAGGCACATTGCCTGTCTGGGCAAGCGTACTCCAAGAAAGACCTCCAATTACGAATAAAAAAGCGAATTTTGCTAACTTGTTCATGTTATAGTGTTTTTTGATTAAAAATTAGATGTAAGCCATGAGGAAAAAACCTCATTTCACCAGTAGGAAAAATAATATTAAAATTTTAGGGTAAAGGGAGTCAAAGAATTAAAAATAAGATATTTATTACAAAAATACAAATTTTATGCCATTTTTGTCAAAAACTAAAAAAAGTCCTAAATCTATCAATTCTTTTACAAAAAACAAAATTATAGACAATTGAATATTAAGCTTTTGTAAAACAAATTAAAATATCCTTAAATTTTACTCAAAAATCACATTTAAAATATACAATTTATTCTACGTAAATGTACAGATGATTCTAAGCATTATTTCAGTAAAGCGTAAAGATAATTTTTCAAATATATTTCCTAACTTGGCATCACACTTACCAACACAAGGCTGAGTTATTTTTCCATAGACCAAATACCATTTTATAAATAAATTCATTAGTATATGACCATTCAAAAACAAGTCACAAAAAAGCCCACAGTAGGACAACAGCGTGTAATTATCGCCCAAGTGAGTCCCGAAATAGACGCAGGCCGCTTTGCCGTAAAAGCCATTGTTGGCGATAAAATTGGCGTAGAAGCCGATGTTTTCCTTGATGGACACGACGTATTAGCTGCCGAAGTACTTTACAAAAAGGCTTCCGACGACCAATGGCAGAGTGTTCCGATGCGTTTTGTCAATAACGACCGCTACGAAGCGGCGTTTGTTGCCTCACAAGTAGGGCTGTATGAGTACAGCATTCGGGCTTGGGTGGACTACGCCGCCACTTGGGAACACGAAATAGTGATGAAAATTAAAGATGGGCAACACGTAGCCGTTGAGCTATTGGTGGGAGCTAATCTTTTAGAAAAAAAACAAGCCCTCGCCAACGAAGCCGACCGCCACGCCATAAGTGAGGTGATAGCCATATTCCGCAACCCGAGCCAATACGCCCTCGCTGTTGAATTGGCACAGGGGCATCAAGTGCAAGAATGGATTCATCAGTACCCTACACGGGATTTTGCCACTACCTACCAAACCCTCAAACTATGGGTCGATAGAGAAAAAGCGGCGTTTTCGGCTTGGTATTCGATGTTTCCTCGCTCGGCATCTTCGCAAAAAGGCACTCATGGCACGTTCAAAGATGTAGCCACCAATGTACTGCCTCGCCTCAAATCGCTAGGCTTCGATGTGTTGTACATCCCTCCTATTCATCCAATTGGGCATCAGTTTAGAAAAGGGAAAAACAATAGCACGACTTGTCAAGAAGGTGAGCCAGGTGTACCTTATGGTATTGGTTCTGAGTTGGGTGGCCATACGGCGATTCATCCGACATTGGGCACACTCGACGACTTAAAACAATTGATAGAAAGCTGTAAAGAATATGATATTGAGCTTGCCATGGACTTGGCCATTCAATGCTCGCCCGACCACCCTTGGGCAAAAGAACATCCCGCATGGTTCAAGGTGCGTCCCGATGGCACTATTCAATATGCTGAAAATCCACCGAAAAAATACCAAGACATTTACCCTATCAATTTTGAATCCGATGACTGGGAGGCACTTTGGGAGGAACTCAAAGACGTAATCATGACTTGGGCATCTTGGGGCATTCGCATCATTCGGGTTGATAATCCTCATACCAAATCCTTTAATTTTTGGGAATGGGTTATTGCCGAAGTACAGGCGGTATATCCTGATATGATTTTTTTGGCAGAAGCTTTTACCAAACCCAAAGTAATGGCACAATTGGCCAAATTGGGCTATACACAATCTTATACCTATTATACTTGGCGTAACAGCAAAGCCGAGTTGATAGGCTATATGCAGGAACTTACCCAAACCGAGCAACGCCATTTCATGCGTCCTAATTTTTGGCCCAATACCCACGATATTTTACCTTGGTGCTTGCAAGGCGGCCTCGAACCCGTTTTTCTTACACGCTATTTTATGGCGGCAACGCTTTCGGCCAATTATGGCATTTTTGGGCCTGTGTTTGAAAGCATGAACCATGAGGCAAATCCCGGTAAAGAAGAATACCGCAATTCAGAAAAATACGAAATCAAACATTGGGATTGGTCTTTTGAAAATAAACTTACCCATATTATTCGTATGACCAACAAAGCCCGTATCGAAAATTCGGCATTACAGCGTACCAATAATATTACGTTTTGCGACATTCCCAACGACCAAGTGCTGGTATATCTCAAAACGCATCCCAACGGCAACCGTATCCTTTGTGTAGTAAATCTCGACCCTTATAACCGACAAGGCGGCGTGTTGCGTGTGCCTTTACACCTAATTCAGAAGCACCAACACCAAGCATATATCGTACACGATTTGTTGACAGGAGCTAAATATACTTGGCATGGCGAACACAATTTTGTGGACTTAGACCCACACATTATGCCTATGCACTTGTTCAGGATAGAGGATTTGTAAGCATTTTTTAGGAAAAATCTAAAAGCATTCCTTTTCTGAATTTGGGTAAAAAGCTTTTTTATCCAAATTCAGAAAAGGAAAAAATTAGTACCCGACTGTAACAATAAGGGTCTATGTTGAATAGTGTGGTTAACAGACCTTCTCTGTACCGTTGGTTCTTGGGGTCTTACTGGTTAAGGTGATTACTTCATTTTGTGGGTTGCGGATGGCTTCGCCTATAGCAATTTCTCCAATCGGGATGTAGTCTTGTCGGCGTTCGGAGAAAAATGGGTGGTTGGGTGTTGCGCCAATCGTTTCGCCATTGCTGAAAGTGTAATTCCAAACGTTTGAGGTTTCATGTTCAAACCAACCTGTCAAAGGTCTGTAGGTGTAATCGCCCTCACGTTTGGGCTTCATCAAACGGGTATCTATTTGGCTAATTCTAATGCCCTTAACCGTGAAACCTCCAGAGATTCCTTGTTTAGTTTAGCAGTGTCTTTTTTAGAGTAGCCATCATCAGCCCCCCCCTTCCCTTCTCCATACACCAATGCCTAATTTCTGAGGTTTGTCAATTTTCTTTCGTCAACTATCGTAATTTCACTGCCGTTGATTTCGATTAATTTATCGGCTTTAAATTCGCTGAGGGTTCTAATCAACGATTCGGTGGCTGTGCCTACAATAGAAGCGAGGTCGTCACGAGAGATTTTCATGGTAAAACGCTGGCTGGCTTCTTGCTTGTATTTTTTCTGCAATAGCAACAAGCCGTCGGCTACACGTTTACGCAAAGAATTGTATGCCATACCCAACAAATAATTTTCTTTGTCGGCAATATTATTGGCAAGAAGTTTAATAAATTTATTGGCTACGTGCTGGTTTTTATAAACCAATTCCATAAAATCGTGCTTCGGAATGCCAATCACCTGCGAATCTTCTAAGGCTTCGGCTGTTTCTTGGTAGTCGGTATTTTCGATGATGGCTATATGACCAAAAAAATCGCCTTCGTTGTACAAACCCGTCACAAATTCCTTGCCGTCGGTATTGGTTTTATAGGTTTTGATTTTACCCGATTTCAAGAAATAAAACTTTATTGGCTCGTCGCCTTCTGAGTAAACAATTTGTTTTTTCTTTGCGTTAGAAACCTTGCGGTCGAGCGACAGCGACGCTAAATCTTTGTGTTGTTGGGCTTCTTGGTAAAAAGCATCAATGTGTTCGGCGGTTGTTTTGCCTGCTCCTTGGATAATTTGTTCTACTTTTTTCAGACGGCTTTCAATTGCATTGAGCAATTCTATTTCGTGGAAAGGTTTGGTCAGGTAGTCGTCGGCCCCCATTTCCATGCCTTTTCTGAAATCGCTGCGTTCGGTTTTAGCGGTAAGAAAAATGAAGGGCGTTCCCTGCAAATCGGGGTTTTGATTAAAAATATGCAACACGCCATAGCCGTCTAAAATAGGCATCATAATATCGCAAATCACCAAATCGGGTCGTTTGGCTATTGCTTTTTCTACGCCTTCTTTGCCATTGGCGGCTGTCACAACATCGTAATTGGCCAATTCCAAGATTTCGGCAGTGGTTTCTCTGATGTCGTCGCTATCTTCTATCAACAAAATGGTTTTCATGATTCTTACGTGTTATGAATAAACGATGGAGCTTGTTTGTACCAAACTATTAAATTGCGTGCAATATACTAACGTTTTTGATAGATTTTCTAGCGTTCGTCGCTTAATAGGGGAAATGCTACAATTACGGTAGTTCCAACGTTCAATCGACTGTTGATTTGTACTTTTCCTCCTAAAATTTCGGTATATTTCGCTACAATATGTAGCCCCAAACCCGTGCCTTGGATATTGGTAACGTTTACGCCTCTAAAAAATCTATCGAATAAATGTTTTTGGTCTTCTTCCGAAATGCCAATGCCTTGGTCGCTTACGGCCAAACTAAAGCCATCTGCATGAGAAGCCGTTTGAATAGTAATACTGCTTTCGTCGCCCGAAAACTTGATGGCATTAGAACACAAGTTGATGAGAATTTTGCGGAGTAAGGATTTATCGGAGTAAATCTGCTCGCAATTTTGGTTGATATACACAATTTTCTGTCCCGTTTTGGTGAGGTTTCTTAAATCAGACAATACGTCGTTGATGAGGTCTTCGATATTGAAACTCGCCCATTTGGCTTCTATTTTGCCTTCTTCGAGTTTGCCAACGGATAAAAATTCCTCCAAAATATCGGTCAAATTACTTACCGCCGACTTGATGCGATGAATGTGTTTTTCTCGTTTTTCTTGGTCTTCTGATTTAGGATATTTGGCAATCAAAGAAGCCGATGATAAAATTGCCGTAAGCGGTGTACGAAACTCGTGCGATGCCATAGCCACAAAACGAGATTTGAGTTCGCCTAATTCTTTTTCTTTGCTGAGGGCAATTTCAAGCTCTGTTTTCGACTGCTCTAAATCTTTGAGGGTTTCGACCAAGGCATTAGTGCGGTTCATGACTTCCTGCTCTAGGCTTTCGTTGAGCTTCTTGATTTCTTGATTCTTGAGAATCATTTCCATCTCAATTTTTTTCTTGTACGTAATGTCATTGATAAAAGAGATGAAATATTGGTTATTGTTTTGAACAAAATAACTCAAACTAATTTCTACCGAAAAAAGCGTTCCGTCTTTTTTGCGGGCTTTTAAGTCCATGCCAATGCCCATCGGCCGAATCTGGGGCTTTTCTAAATACTTTGCTGTATGGCTGCGATGGGCCGCCGACAACGTACTGGGCAACAATACCTCTATGGGCTTGCCGAGTAGCTCGTCGGGAGCGTAACCAAACAAGCCATTGGCAAAACGGTTGGTGAGTACAATTTTGCTTTCTTTATCAATCATCACAATCCCAATGGCGGCGTGCATAAACATGGCTTCAAAACGGGCTTCTCCTTCTGAAAATTTTTCTAAAGAAGACTTTTCCGACTGAATATCAGCAATATTGATGAGCCACTTGCCCGATTCGTCGAGTTGTTTGACAAAGATTCTTCCCCAGAAAAAGCGGCCATTGGGTTTGCCAAAAAGCAAATCTTCTGTCCATGTTTTGCCCTGACTCATAGCCATTTGCATTTCTTTTTCTTTGTCAGCCACAGCAATTCCCACATAAATGCCTTTGTGGTACCAATGGTTGAAATGAGTTATGGCATTTACATCAAACATTTCTAAGCCTTTTTGATTGATGAAAATAAAAGCTTGTTGTGTGGGTTCGTAAATACCAATAAAAAGCGGACTATTCTCTAGGGCTGTTTGACATAAACTTTGCGCCAGTTCTTTAGCACTTGACATACGATACAAAATATATTTTAAACGATCATGCAAATCTTGATTGCATCTCAAAGTTAAGGAAAAAAACATTCAATCACTTTTTTTTATCCAACCGCAAAGACTGATAATAGTCATTGTCGGACAGCTTACGGATTGAAACCGATTTTTGAATTATTTTAAGAAAAAACCATTTTTCACTTTATGTTGTAAATACCAATTTCACCGCCAATATATCCTGCTTTTGTTTCCTGTTTAAGCGTTCTTAACAAACCCCGCCGAATCTTCACATAGCCTTAACAATTGAATTATTTTAAGCTAAAAGTCCGCAGGTACTTTTGTAGGTACAAATCATATACGAATTTTTATGAAAAAACTAATCCTATCTCTTGCTCTTGCCTGCACATTTTTGAGTTGCCAAAACAACGACAGCGAGCCTGAGTTTTTTGTAAACGAAGACCCTGCTACTTTTGCAGAAGTAGGTACAATTGACATTGGCGACGTAGGTGCTGCCGAAATTTCGGCATACGACCCACGCACCAAACGGTTGTTTGTGGTAAATAATGGAACGGTCAATAAAATTGATATTATTGATTTTGCCGACCCAACGAACATGAAGGTGACAGGCTCTATCAGTATGGCACCTTACGGCGGTGCAGTGAATAGTTTGAGCGTTTCTAACGAAAAACTAGCGGCGGCCATCGAATCGACCGACAAGCAAGCTACGGGCAAAGTAGCCGTGTTTAGAACAACCGATTTGGCAGAATTGAAGGTGATTTCAGTAGGGGCATTGCCCGATATGGTAACGTTTTCGCCCGATGGCAAATACATCATTACTGCCAACGAAGGCGAACCCAACGATGCTTATACCAACGACCCTGTAGGAAGCATTTCTATCATTTCGGTAGAAGACAATTACGCCGTAACGACATTAGACTTTAATACTTTTGCTTCGCAGGCTACCGCACTCAAAGCCAAAGGTTTGCGTATTTTTGGAGCGAACGCTTCGTTGGCCCAAGACATAGAGCCAGAGTATATTACGGTATCGGGCGACTCAAAAACCGCTTGGGTGACATTGCAAGAAAACAATGCTATTGCCAAAATAGACCTTACCTCTAAAAGCATTACGCAGGTTTTCCCACTAGGTTTCAAAAACTACAATACCGACGAAAACGCCATTGACCCAAGCGACAGAGATAATGCTATTAGCTTTGCCAAATGGAATGTAAAAGGTGTGTATATGCCCGATGCCATTGCGGTATATGAAGATGGAGGTATTCCGTATTTGTTTACGGCCAACGAAGGCGATGCTCGTGAATACACAGGTTATGCAGAAGTAGCAAGAGCGAGTACATTAAATTTCGACGCTACGGCTTTTCCTACGGCAAGTACGCTCAAAGGAACAACGCAATTAGGTCGTTTGAACTTGACCAAAACCCTTGGCGATACCGACGGCGATGGCGATTACGACGAATTGTACTCTTTCGGGGCTCGTTCGTTTAGTGTGTGGAATGGCAATGACGGAAGTTTACTTTTTGATAGCAAAAACGAATTAGATAAAAAATGTGCCGAAGCCAGCATCTATGATGATGGTAGAAGCGACGACAAAGGCGTTGAACCAGAAGGTATTACGATTGGGAAAGTTGGTACAAAACCAGTGGCTTTTGTTGGCATGGAACGTTCAGATGCCGTGGCAGTTTATGATATTAGCAACCCAAAAGCTCCTGTGTTTTTACAATTACTCAAATGTGGCGATGCCCCAGAAGGCGTTTTGTATATTCCTGCGAAAAATAGCCCTACAAAGAAAAGTTTGTTGGTGGTGAGCAGCGAAAACGATGGCGTTGTGAAGGTTTATCAGCCTAAAACGATTC
>JACCDR012522778.1_pt1 | contig 11974 bp, 14 predicted proteins | sample 7446431 | NCBI WGS metagenome assembly JACCDR01 (sample SAMN15323443, study PRJNA562643) | freshwater metagenome | isolation source: river surface water | place: USA:Blue River Watershed | collected 2017-08-17
ATATGCTGTGCTGGCTGTATACGTGTAGATCAAACGAAAGGACACCAGAATGGCAGCGACGAAGAAGAGTGCGAAGCAGGCGGCAGCGAAGACGGTGAAAGTCAAAGGCAAGGCGGCCGGCAAGGCAGAGGCCAAGAAGAACAGCGCCACGCGTGTGCTCGATGCGGGCAAGGGCACTGTGGAGACTGTGAAGGCCGCCACCAAGCGGCTGCGCGCCGAAGCCGAAGACAAGCGCAACGAGACGCGGCGCAAGGCGCGAGCGGATAAGCTGGCCGGCATGACGCCTGATGAGCGCAAGGCGATGCATCAGCGGCTGAACGAGACGCTCGTCAGCTTCCGACTTGAGCGCGAGGACGTGGCCGCGCTTGATGTGATCGCGAAAGCTCTAGGCGTCACGCGTTCGGCAGCGGCCCGGCTTGCGGTGCAGCATCTCATTGACAGTTTCGAGAAGTCCGCCAAGGCCTGGACCAGGCGCCTTGCTGCGTGATCGGCTCGTGTGATATTCTCGCGCGGCTAGCGATGTAGACACCACGGGAATACGACAGTTAAATATGGGTGCGCCAATGGACGATACGCATTTCACAATCCGCATACCGAAGTTTTCGGGATACAAGACGCTGTTCGTAAACGGTGCCGTACTGGCGATCGGCGTTATCGCTGCGCTGTATCCGCAAATCGCCGATAAGCCGATCGATCCGGCTACAGTCGGGCTGTTTTATGACAGCGTGACCGGCGGTATCGTTGCGCTGATCGGCTTTGCCAACATCTGCTTGCGGTTGGTGACGACCAAGCCAGTGCCAGGTATGGCCAAGAGCGTGGCCAGTGGGGGCAATGACGCGGGCGAGGCGTTTACGCAAACGCACCTTATGCTTAGCGCTGCGCTGGCCGGTAGTAGCGCGTCTGTACATATGGCGGGGCTTCACATGCCGGTTGCCGATGCCATTGCCATGGACCGCGAGCTGAACGCGCCGTGTCACTGGCCGACGTGCTCGTGCCATCAGCCGTGCGCCGAACGCCGCGCTACCATCCGGCCCGATCAGACGGCCGCCGCGCGCATCGTTGACGAGCTGTGCGACGCGCACGCTGGCCCTGTGGTCCAGCTCACGACCGAAGAGCGCCGGCGCTCGCGCGTGTGGTCGGGTATGCGGATTGGCGTCGCGTCCTTTATGCTTGGCTTTGTCGCGCTCACGGTGCCCTTCCTTGGCGGCTGTGCTTCAGTCCAGGAAGTTAACGCCGTGGCTGCGGCCGACACGCTGGAGCAGCGCGCGTTCGCCCTCTACGGCTCGTTTGTGGTCGTGGAGGAGCAGGCGGCCGTCCTGGTGCGCGACAAGGCCGTCCCCAAGAGCGTCCGAAAAGCGGTACAGGCGGCCGATGCCAAGGCTAAGCCGCTCGCCGATCGGTTGCGCACGCTGGCGATACAGCTTAACGCCGCGAGGATGGCGTATAACGCCGATCCGCTCGGCGAGAACGGCGGCCGCATCCTGGCCGTTACGCAAGCCATAGGCGCTACGCTGGCGGCTTTCGAGCCTGTTTTCCGTGACCTGAAGGGGGCGGTGGCCAACGCCAAAGGCGGATAAGCTTGTGGCGCCGCGAGAACATATCGCCCGCGCTGTAGACGCTATCTTGCGTTTGGCGTGGGCGATATGCATTGTGGTGTGTGTAGTCGGCATTTATGCAACCTTAAGGAATATAGTATGAACGATATCACCAGATCGGCGACAACCAAGGCAATGCTTGATATTGTGCCACCGTTGCTTGGCGCCATCAGCGCGGCAGCGCAGACCACGGCAGGCTTCCAGTCCGTGGCGCGGTACCTGGACCTCGCCCAAGGGCTTATCGCTACCGGCTCGGCCGCGTATCAGCAGCTTGTGGTGCTCAAGTCCACCATTCAAACCATGGTGAAAGAGAACCGCAACCCCACGGAAGCGGAATGGGCAGCGCTCGAAGGGCGTAGCGATGTTGCGCATCGGTCCATTCAGGATTACGATGTAGACGCGGAAGATGAAGTAGCCGGCGGCGACTAAGCGTTTAAACGAGCTGACATGAGCAATCGAGACGAAGACGAGAGGCGCCCCGTGCGCTTCTCTTTCCACATGATAGAGAGCGTGCGGCGCGCGGCCTTGGCTGGCGTGGCCAGCAACGCGGATATCGCCCGTGTGCTCCGTCGCCGCGACCACCGTATAGGCGTATCCCATGTGGTCAAGTGGCGCGAGGCCTATGTGACGTTCAACCAGGCGTGTGAGGACGCGCTGGACGAGCAGCTCGAAGAAATCGCCAATGTGGGCGCCGAAGCGGCGCTGGACGGCGATACGATCATGATTAAATACATGCTTGATCGGCTGCACCCCGCCTTCATGCCGAAGTCCAAGAATGAAACCACGCACAAGGGCGAGGGGCTCGACGAGATGCTGAAGCGCCGCGCCTTGTCTGATGACGATTTGCGCGCCAGCGGCGTCATTCAGGACGTGGAGCGCGAAGACGAATGACCCGCCCGTGACCAGTCTTCGCGCCTTTCGTATGCAAGGCAAAGCCGCGCAGCACCGCGACGGCGGCCGAGCTGACTTTCTTCAGCCGGTGCCGAATATCGATTTCAGCCGCGTCACCGAAGACGTGTTGCTGCGCAATCAATTCGTGCGTTTAAACACACTGTACAAGATCGTGGAGAAAGATGGCGTTCTCCGTGATTTCAAGATGAATGAAGAACAATACGACTGGTTTAAGAACAAACACAATAAAAACCTGATATTGAAAGCGAGACAGCGCGGTTTTACTACCGTTATTCAGCTATTTCTCTTGGATACGGCGTTATTTAATTCAAACAAGTCCAGCGGCGTTATCGCTCATAATAAGGAAGATGCGGAAAAGTTTTTCGACAAGAAAATAAAGCTTGCCTATGAGCATATGCCGCACGACTTCAAAAAGCGGTGGGTGCCAGATACCGTATATGATCGTGACGGGCTGCTGAAGTTCAACAACGGCAGCATGATCAGCGTCGGTACGTCGATGCGCTCCGATACGTTGCAATACCTCCACATCTCCGAATTCGGCAAGCTGTGTGCCAAGTTTCCGGACAAGGCGGCCGAAGTCGTGTCCGGTGCGCTCAATACCGTATCTGCTGATAGTTGGGTGACGATCGAAAGCACGGGCGAAGGCAGCCATGGCGAATTCTATGACATGTGCGAGATTTCGCGTGACCAGGCCGAGCGCGGCGATGTGTTATCGCCCATGGACTACAAATTCTTCTTCTATCCCTGGTGGACGGCGCGAGAATACCGGCTAGACGTTCATCAAGAGCCGCGCGAGGACCACAGGCGCTATTTTGGCGAGCTGGAGAAGCAAAGCGGCATTGTGCTTGGACGCATGCAGAAGAATTGGTACATCGCCAAGCTTCGCGAGCAGAAGCACAGGATGTGGCGTGAGTACCCGTCCACGCCGGATGAGAGCTTTCGCGGTATCATCGACGGTGCGCCTCTGTCTCGCATCATGGCCAGTTTACGCGCTAAGGGGCGCATCACCAGCGTGCCTTGGGCGCGCGGTTACAAGGTCTTCACCTTCTGGGATTTGGGGCGAAACGACAAGACCGCGATATGGTTCATGCAGCACATCGGTTTTGACATCCGGTTTTTTGACTACTACGAAGACAATTTGCGGCCGCTGTCCGATTATGCGCTGATTTGCAATGAAAAGGGCTACAATTACGACACGCATTACTTGCCGCATGACGCAGATAACACGGATCTAAGCCGCACAGACGCCAAAACCCGCCGCGAAGTCCTTCAAGACGAGCTGGACACGGGCTTTTGTGTTGTGGTTGAGCGGATAGCGCGTGAAGAAGACGGAGTGAACGCGACGCGCGAGAACATGGACAACTGCTGGTTCGATCGCGAAGCGTGCGCCAAGGGCGTGCAGTGCCTGGAGAATGTGCGCTATCGCTACGACGATAAGCTGCAAGAATTCCAACCAAACCTGATGCGCACGCAGTTTAAACACGGCTACGACGCGTTTGCACAGTACGGCCATGGTTACGCACATAGACAACGCGGAAAAATTCCCGTACACAATACATCACAGGGCGAAAAGCTGGCAAGAGGGCACCGCGAACCGGAGCGCCGGAAGGGCAGGCAGCAAAGCGCTGTATACCACACTGACAAGCCACGATGGAAGGTATGACCATGGCGAACGCCGGACGGACGGTAAAGGGCAAGCGCGGCATCGGTTCGGGCTCCAGCTCGCACAAGACCAGCAGCGGCAAAGGCGCCACGGCGCCAGGTTTTCCGATGACCAAGGGCGACGGCAAGTCGGGCAAGGCGAACCCCGGCAAGGGCAAGAATTCGAAGAAGTATTGAGGCTCTCTATCGAGGGCTTGCAAATCGCGGGCGGCTCATAACCCTACCTGCGAAGGCAGGCGCCCGTCGCAAGATGCCGCTGTCGTCCGGCCCCCCTCTCTTGCGTTTCGCGCCTGCCGCTCTTACCGCTCGGCCCACCGGGCGGGGAACCCACGTCAAACAGGCGTGGAGGTGCGAGTTATCATTTCGCGGCGCTACATCGGGCACCCGGACAGCGAAATGTGTGTTTAAACATGCGCACGAGGAGGCGCATTAAATGACCACTATCGTAACTATCAGGACGACCGAAGGCGACAAGACCAGTGAGCACACTATCATGCTTACGGATGAGGCGTTGAAGCGCGCCCGTCGCGCGTTCAACCCGTCCGGCAATGCCGAAGTGGATAAGCTGAAGTGTCTGGCGGCTGCGTTCTATACGCTGCTCCAGCCCGTCCAAGAAACCCGGCATCCGATTGCTGGCCGCGAGGCTGCTACGGCAATGACCGATATCCAGGCGGGCGCAATGTTTGCGGTTTCGGCCGTCACGGCATAACGCGAAGGGACTGACGCATGGCGCTGGATGGCGAGACGACAGAGAAGGGCGAAAAGCTCGACGAGCATTTCGTCATCCGGCGCATTCAAAACCACGTGGCGAACGCCATCAACGCGGAGGACGGCGACGTTACGCAGGTGCGCCAGCTCGCCTATGCCCGCTATATGGGCGAGTTGTACGGCAATGAGCGCGAGGGCTACAGCCAGTTTACCACACGCGATGCGCTCGACGCCGTAGAGTGGGCGCTGCCGGCCCTGATGCGCATATTCACGGGCGGCGTGCGCCCTGTGGAGTTTCGGCCGGTCAACGAGCGCGACGTGAAGCAGGCCAAGCACGAAACTGAAGTTGTGCACCAGTGGTTTTCTGAAGGCGAAGACGCCGGCTTCATGGTGATATACAGCATCATCAAGGATTGCTTGCTGTTCCCCAACGGCTACGTAAACGTTTCACCTTCCGAGCAGGAAGTGACCGACACGATTTATGACGACGCCGCGCCGAAAGAGTATATCGAATTTCTAGAAGGGCAGGGCGCCGACGTCACTATCGAGGCGACCAACGAAGACGGCACCGCCGACATTGCTTACACCCTCACGCGCACTGAAAAGAGCATTATTGTCGCGCCGAGCCCGCCTGATCACACGCTGGTGGATCATGGATGGCATAAGCTTTCGCTCGACGGCTGCCCGTTCGTGTGCTTGCGCGAGCAGAAGACGTATTCCGATTTGCGCCAGATGGGCTTCACGCCAGAGCAGCTTGAAGACCTTGGGCCGGACGACGAAGAGACGTGGAACGACGAAAGCGTTGCGCGCTACTTTTATGAGGACGAGCAGCCGGACGGGCAGGACGACGAAGACGGCATACAGGCCGATGAGATGTATTGGACGCACGATTGCTATATGCACATTGATGTGGACCAGGACGGCATCAGCGAACCGCGTCACGTCTTCATGGTGGGTTGCAAAATCCTCGAAAACGAGCCGTGCGACTTCATGCCGACGATCGCTACCACGGCGATACCGCAGACGCACAAGCACATCGGCATGGGGCTTGTTGAGCTGGTTATGGATTTGCAACTGCTTAAAACCACGCTGTGGCGGCAGTTGCTGGATAACGTCTACCGGGGCAATAACCAACGCAAATGGGTGAGCCAGCAGGCGCTGTTGCCCGATAACGCCACCATGGACGCGGTACTCGACGGCGACACGGAAATCATCCCTGTGCGCGGCCGGCCCGGCGAAGCCGTCATGCCCGAAGTCAACACGCCGATGATTGCCGAGATTGGCGAGGTCATCAGCCAGGTCGACAACATGACGCCCAAGCGTACGGGCGTGGCGCCGGATATTTCGCTTGACCCTGGCGTACTGGAGAAGGCCACAATGGGCGCTTTCGTTGGCGCCCTGGAGCAAGCAAGCCAGCGCCTGGAGCTGCTCGCCCGCGTCATCGCGGAAACGGCGATCAAGCCGATATTCCTTAAAATGCACGCCTGTGCTCGCGACCATTTCGATGAGCCCGTGGAGATGGAAATCGCCGGCCAGTGGGTGCAGGCGGTGCCGTCGCAGTGGCGTAAGCGCACGAAAATGAAGACGAATGTAGGCATCGGCTTCAACAATAAGCAGGTGATGCTTACTCTGTTGGAAAGCCTGTTGCGGCTACAGCGTGAAGTGTTGCCGTTCGGGCTCGCGGACGAGAAGAAAGTTTACAACACGCTCGTTGAGCTGATCGACCAGTCCAATCTTGGCCATGCCGCGAGCTTCTTCCTTGATCCGAACGACCCGGCTTGGAAGAAGCCCCCGCCGCAGAAGACCGCGCAAGACGCCCTCGCGGAGGCGCAGGCGGAAGCACTGAAGGCCGAAGCGCAGCGCAAGGACTTTGAAGTGAAGGCCAAGCATGACGAAGCCATGGCCAAGATTGAAGCCGAGCGTGCCGTCGCTATCGAGACGGCAAAGGCCGAAGGCGCGCGGCTCAATCTGGAGCTGATGAAGTACAAACTAGAGGTGATGAAGGCCGATGATGCACGGGCGCTCAACAAGTCCGTCATCACCAAGAACAACCGTGACAAGAACGCCCAAGACGGGCCGGCAGAGGACAGCAGCGCGGACGAGTACGGCGCGACGGCTAAGCCGAAGACGAACGGCGCCAGTTCCAGCACTGACGCCGAAGCTTGATTTTGAGTGCGCGTGTGTTTAAACAGCATTTTCGGCCATCAGGCGCATATTACGCGCCAATGATAGGATTTTGAAGCATGGGTATCTTTAAGTCAGTGGCGAACGTCGCCGCAGTCACGCGGCCGGCCGACACCACGCAGTATGCGGCGGGCGATCTTGTCGCCAACAGCACCACAGCCGGCAGCGTGACGCCAATCCAGTTTTCTGTCGGTGGGCAGTTCGCCAGCGGCGGTAAGATCGTTGGTGGCAAGATGCGCAAGTCTACGAATGGCGTCACAACCGCATCGTTCCGGCTGCATCTCTTCACCGCCACGAAGACCGTCACCAACGGCGATAACGGCGCTATCGTCGTGAACAGCATGGACGGCTATCTTGGCTACCTGAATTTTGATTTCGCCACCATCGCCGATGACACTAATATCATCGGCGGCGCGATCGAAAAGACGGCTGCCGCGCTGGCCGCAGGTTTGCCTTTCAAGGCGCCGGGAGGTGTGCTCTACGGCCTTATCGAGGCCAAGGGCGCTTACACGCCGGCCAGCGCCGAAGTGTTCAACTCGTGGCTGTTCATCGAGAAGTAAGCCATGCCAAAACACGCTTATACTCGCCGTAAGCCGACTAAACCGGCAGCAGGGGGCGAGCCTGTTGCTGGCGTTCAGCTCACACGAAACTCACCGGAGGTTAAGGCGCGGCGCGCACAAACGCTGCTCGACAGCCCCGACCTTCGCGGCCAGTTTGACAAGGTGCGGCAGCAGCTTATATCCGATATCGAGACGGCGGAGCTTGACGGCTCGCCGGAAGCAGCAAACAGCGCCCTGGAAAAAATCCGGCAGCTTCAGGCGTTGCAGGCGGTAAAGCTGCAAATATTGCTGCCTGTGCTCGCCGCTAGCCAAGCACAGGACAAAGGGCGCGTGTAGGGGCTAATGGCTGCTGGCGCGTAAACGGGAAGACTTGACAAAAGGTGCGAAATGCCTAGAGATGATAACAGCGTGCGGGATGCAGGGGCTGCAATCGCTAGTAGCGGACTTACTGATGACGTAATCTCGACCGGCGGTCGTGATCCTTCGCAACGTCAGAACCGCAACGAGGATGACAGCCGCGACGTAGAGCGCAAGCCTAAGCGCCAGCAGGCGCAGCGCCAAGAGCGCGATGAAATCGACGAACCGGAATACGGCGACGAAGAGCCGGATTACGACGACGATGCCGACGACGGCTCCAACCGCGAAAGCGGAGATACCGACGAGGACGGCGAGCCCGACGAGGGCGAAGACGATGCCAGCCAATCGGAAGGCGATGACGACGAGCCGGAAGGCGAAGGCGATCACGACCCGGACGAAGCTAAGCATAAAGTGAAGGTGCAAGGCCGCGAGCTGGAGGTAACACTCCGCGAGCTGAAGGCTGGATACCAACGCAATCGCGACTATCAGATCAAGACGCACACGTTAGCTAAGCACACTCGCGACCTAACTGCGGGGCACCAGGCTAAGGCCGAAGAGTACGGCCGCAATCTGGCGACCATCAACCATATCACCAGTGGGCTGCGTAAGCTTATTATCGGCGATATGGACGGCGCGGAGATGCGCCAGCTTCGGGCGACAAACCCGGCGCTGTGGAATGAGCAGCGTGCGCAGATGACTGAGAAAGTCGAGACGCTCGATCAAATCATCGGTGGACTGAAACAGGAAGCAACGCGGCATCTCGCTAGCGTCGGCGAACGGCAGAAAGCAGACTTGAAGGCCCTTGCGGTGGCTGAAGGCGATAAGCTGGTGGCCGCTATCCCGAACTGGTTTACGCCCGATAGAGAGGGCGCTAAGTCCGGATCGCGGAAGGTGCATGATTTCTTGGTGAACGTCGGTTTCACCAGCGCGGAAGTGCAGAACGTGTATGACAGCCGCATGTTTATCGTTGCGGACAAGGCACGGCGCTACGATGAGCTGATGAACCGGCAAAAGAACGGCCAGCGGCGCGGCGGTAAGCTGCCAAAGACCGTGAAGCCGGGGCAAACCCAAATCCGCAAGCAATCCAGCAGCGGTGGACGGGATGGCGCCAACAGCGGCGGTTTCAAGAAGGCCGTAGCGCACGCCAAGAAGACCGGCACGACGAGGGACGCAGGTAATGCGATTGCCCGGATGATCAAGTAGCGGATGCTCTCACCAGGGCAAAGACATGACTGTACCCGCACAGGCATTGGACAGGACCGGCATCGGCAATAAGGCTCGCGAGGCCCTGTCCGACATTATCTACAACATCTCTCCGACCGAATGCCCCATGACGATGCTGATTGGCCGCGAAAGCGCGGACCAGGACGCATACGAGTGGACCACGGACAGCCTCGCCCCCGCGCGCTCGGATAACAAGCACGTGGACGGCGACGACTTTTCGGCGGAAGGAGACACCGCACAGGCGGGCACCGGCTACGACGGTATCGCCATTACGGCGGGCTCGCGTATCGGCAACCATTGCCAGATCAGCCGCAAGGACATCGTTGTCACCCGCCGCGCGAACCGCGTTCGCAAAGCCGGCCGCAAGGACGAGCTGGGTTACCAGATCGCCAAGGCCGGCCGTGAGCTGAAGCGCGATATCGAGGCGTCGCTGTGCGCGAACAACAACGCCGTGCAGGGCACCACGTCCACGGCGGGGCAGGCGGGCGCCTACCTTGCATGGATGCGCAACAACTCCAGTCGCCACAACACGCTGGCCGGCACGGACGGCGCCGATCCGGCCGCGCTGGTTTCAGGCTTTCCGACCGGCACCGCCGCGACCGACGCCAGTGTGCTTCGGCCGCTGTCCGAGACGGACGTGCTGGATGTGATCGCGGACTGCTACCTGGAAGGCGGTGACATCAACGTGATGATGCTGTACCCGACCACTAAGCAGAAGTGGTCACAGTATATGTTCTCGCCGGACACTGTGAACCGTGGACGTATCGCCACGCCGTACCAGGAGCACGGCAAGAACCCGAAGGCCGGCGCAACCGCGCTTGGCGCCGTTGACGTATACGTCTCGGACTTCGGCGTTATCGACGTCATGCCTAACCGCTTCATGCGCTCGCGTGACGCTATTATCATGGAAACGGACATGTGGGCCATCGCCTACCTGGACCCGTACCAGCAGTTCAATATCGCCAAGAGCGGCGACAGCGAAAAGCGCGTTCTGCTTTGCGACTGGACGCTCGAAGCGCGCAATCCCGACAGCTCCGGCATTGTCGCCGATATCGACGCTTCCGCGCCGATGGAGTTTGACAGCACGGAAGTCGAAGCGTAGTTCCTTCGGAGGGGACGAAGGCGGTCGCGGCCTAAGAACCGTGGCGGGGCGGGCGTCACAGCCCGCCCCAAACGCCAAATGTGTTTAAACACGATGAAAAGGTGCGACTATGCCTCTCGCCCGCATTAAGCGGTTTGGAAATCAGTTTGCGAGCTGCGGAATTCCCGTACGCCCGCCCGAAAATCTCGTGGGCTCGCCAGGTATCAAGCGGCGGTGCCCCAAGCTGGTGCCCGGCCAGGTGATCGAGCTGCCGGACGATCACACGCTGTTCGATCAAGAGTGCATCGAAATCGTGCGCCGCGTCGGTCACGATGAGATCAAGCGGCCGTGGGTGTTCGCTACTGCCGACGACGCCATGCGCGCCAATCCCAACAAGGCGCGGTTGTCGCACGATCAAATTCAGAACGGCTTGCTGATGGCTGAAGGCGCGATCGAACACGCGGACTTGAACCGCGAGAAGACGCGCAAACAGAACGCCAAGCGGCAGCCGGCCGAAGAGTTCGACGGCGAGGAAATCGAGCTTGAGCCCGAAGAGAAGGTGTCACAGCGTTCGCGCAATCGCCATGCGGCCGATATCTACGAAGATGCCGAGCCCGTGAACGATGACGAGGACGGCGAGGCGCCGGAAGCGGAAGACGACGAGCCCGCGCCGCGCTCCAGCGGCCGGCGCAAGCGCGACGCACCCGGCACGCCGGAAATCGAGGATGACGAGCCCGCGCCAAAGTCGCGGCGCCGCCGCGCGGCTGAGCGCCGGAGGTAAGCCGTGCAGCACGTGATTGGCGTTGATTGGGACGATTTGCGCCACTTCCAAGGCACTATCGAGCTTGGCGCCAACGCAACAGGCGTCATCGGCACGCGGATACACCGGACCGATGACGAGCTGATCTTGGAAGAGTACATGCCGGGCGAATATGTTGACGAGGTGATTGCCAGCGTCAATAAGCTGCGCGATCGCGTCCGGAAGCGGCGGCCCGGCGGCGATCTTGTCGGCCAGATACCGCTACCGCTGTGGTACGCGTGGCGCAAGCAGTGGGAGGCTGGCCCGAAGCTCCACGGCGTGTTGTGGCGGGCGTTCTTTCGCGGTAAGTTCATGGACGGTGAGAACGCCAAATTCAGGGCCGGCAATATCTGATACCGTAAGGGCTGAAAATGACGACCTATGCGCAACTGCAATCCGACATAGCGTCATTCTCGGCCCGTTCGGACGCCAGCGCCGTGGCTCCTGCTATGATCCGGCTTGCCGAAGCCTGGATAAATCGCAAGGTGCGGCTGTTTGAGCAAGAGCAAGACGTTGACCTTGTGTTCAACAATGGCAACGGCTACGTGGTAGACGTGCCTGCGGGGTATCTTGCGTTTCGCTCACTTATCAATCCCGATGCTGTCAACCCCGATTGTGAGTACATGCCCCCACATGCCTTTGATGCGGCGCTGTATAGCACGCGCGACGGCTTCAACAGCGTGCAGGGCTCGGAAGGCACCATATACACCATCGCAGCGGGGAAGGTGAAAATCCTCCAACCTGTGGGCTCGGCTGCTGAGGTCACACTGTACGGCGTGGCGTATATCCGCTTCGAGGCCTTGTCGGAAAGCAACACCACCAATTATCTGCTCACGAACCATTACGATTTGTATTTGCGCGCCAGTTTGCGCGAATTGTGGGACTGGGCGGG
>JACCDR011650698.1_pt1 | contig 11972 bp, 21 predicted proteins | sample 7446431 | NCBI WGS metagenome assembly JACCDR01 (sample SAMN15323443, study PRJNA562643) | freshwater metagenome | isolation source: river surface water | place: USA:Blue River Watershed | collected 2017-08-17
ATGCCCGACGGCCTGCTCGTGGGCCTGTTCGAGTGGGACGGCTCGCGAGAGCCGGTCATCATCATCGGCACCGACGAGGACGCCATCTACAAGGCGGCGGTGCCGCACTGCCTGTACCAGGAGAACCCCGACAGCCCGGTGACGCTGGGCTGGGACGACGGTGGCCGCAAGTTCCTGGCCGAGCACCCGGTGCCCGACCTCGACGACGCTGCGGCGTGCCGGGCGTGGATGCTCGCGCTGGGCGACCACGACGACCACCGGGCCTCGACCGAGTTCAACATCTGGAGCAACGGCGGCGCCGGCGTGCTCGCCGGGTTCGGCGCTGCGGTGAGCGCGTGGGTGGTGCCCGATGCGCCCGCCTGACGAGGTCATCAAGGCGGCCGAAGACATCGTCGCCGAGATCCGCGAGGACAGGGACCCGGGCCGGCTCGGAGAGGTCACGTCGTTCTCCGACCTGCACCAGTTCGTCGACGCCAACGAGTACGGCGGGTTCACCGAGCACCGCGCGGACTGGTCGACGGAGGACCTGGTGCGCGTCCAGGAGATCGTCGACGGGTGGCTGCGCAAGCGGTGGCTCATCATCGAGGGCAACCCGGTCGACGGGCTCACCTTCCTCGGCCCGTACCTCGACGAGCAGGACGCCGTCAAGGACGCCGAGCACCGGTGCGAGGGCGACTGGTGGGTCAGCGAGCTGGTGACCCCGTGAGCGCGCCGCAGACGGTGGTGATCCGGGGCCGCGAGTTCCCGCTCGACCTCGACGGCGACCCGTACCACGACGGCGACATCGGCCCCTGGAAGGTGACGTGGTGCTGCGGCGCCTACCTCAAGGGGTTCGAGGACGGCGTGTACTGCCGTAGGTGCGCTGGCGACGGCGGCATCCACGACGGCCCGGCGAGGCTGGCATGAGCGACGACTACACGCCGATCAAGCCGGTGCCGGTCGAGGGGATCGACACCGGCAGGATCGCCCGAGGTCTGGGCAAGGCCAGCGACGCATTCTGGGCCGCGATGGTGGCGGAGTTCCCGGAGGTCAAGACCGGCGACATGGACCCGCTCTCGGTGTTCGCCATCGAGGAGGCGATGGCCCGTGCCGCCGCCTCGTGGCTGTGGGCCAACCACCCGGCCGCACGTACGGAGGACGAGTGACTGCGCCGGCGCAGGAGCCCGTGCCCTGGTACGGGTACGCGATCCCGGCGGGGTTCATCGCCGTGGTCATCGCGATCTCGGCGCTCATCAGTCACTTCGACAGACCGGCACCGCAGCCCGAGATGCAGCCGACGCAGGAGGTCAGCTGCGGCACGGTGATGGCGGCCTACGAGCGGGCGTTCTACAACACCAACGGCCGTTACCCGACGTCCGGTGAGTTCAACAGTTTCAGGCGCAACAACCCCGCGTGCGAGGAGGCACGCTGATCCGGATTCCGCTCGGCTGCAGGGGCTTTCGAGTCCCTGCAGCCGGTGAGCCATCCGGCTCCACAACCTCCCCAAAGGACTGAACCGCATGGCGGATCCGAAGATTCAGGTCCTGGTGACCACCCACCCGGACTACGGCACCGAGACCGTGGTGTATGTCGACGGCAAGCGCGTCGCGGCCGAGATCGAGAGCATCGACCCGGGCGCGGGCTACACCGACGCCGAGTTCCAGGAGCGGCTGAAAGACGCCCGCAAGGCGGCGAAGCGCAAGCGGGCCAGCGAGTTCGATGCCGACCTGGCGCAAGTGCTGTTCGACCACCGCGACCAGTTCCAGAAATGGGCCACGGACTGAAAAGGAGATGTGCATGTTCATCCTGGCAACAACGGTGGACGCCGAGGGCCCAACGGTCACGGTGCACCGCACGCGGAAGGAAGCCGTCGACGCCCTCGCCGAGAACTTCATGGTCGGCGCGGACGTCAGCGACAAGGACGAGTCGTGGATCATCGACCAGGTCGAGCAGGGCGACGCCCTGGTGTCGATCACCGAGGTCAAGACGGCCGTGCTGCACACCCGGCACCCGGACGACTCCAGCACCATCGACTTCTACGTCGACGGGGCCAAGGCGAGCCTCGACGAGGAGGAGATCGTCGACCCGGGCGCCGGGTACGAGGCCGAGGACTACGTCGAGCGGCGCGACAGCCTGCGCGAGCTGGCCGAGCGCGACGGGGCCACGCAGTGGGACAAGGACTGCTACCAGGCCCTGCTCGACTACCGCAACCAGTTCCGCAAGTACGCCTTCATGGACGGCGACGAGTGGGACCGGATCGTCGACGCCAAGGAGGTCCCGGAGGACTACCCGGTCAAGGTGCTGGGCCCGGACGACCCGGCGCAGGACCGGGTCACCTGCGGCACCTGCGGACGGTCCTGGGACGACGCCGTGGTGACCGGCATGACGCCGGCGCCGTCCGGGCGGTGCCCGTTCGAGCAGTACCACGAGGACGAGGAGGGCCAGTGAGCGACATCGAGATCGGTACGTGGGTGCGGGCCAACGGCATGACCGGCACCGTGTCCAACGTGCACGAGAACTTCCGGGCCACGGGCGAGGACCGCTCGTGGCTCAAGATCCAGGAGCTGTACACCCCGACGCCGGAGCAGATCGCCGGCAAGTGGCTGTCCATCTCGCTGGCCGGCCGGGGCAGCATCCTCGTCCCGATCGACCGGGCCGTGCCGACCGAGGCCCCGGCCTACCGCCCGAAGGAGGAGATGTGAACCTGCAGACGCTGCGTCGGCGGGCCGCCGGCAAGCGCGCCCGCATCGAGGCGACGAGCACGCACTTCCGGGTGCTCGACACCGGCAACGACGAGCTGATCGGCGAGGTGGCCCGGGACTCGGACTACCTCGGCGGGCTGCTCGCGCTGGAGGACAAGATCGCCTGGCTGGACGCGGCGTGAGCATCCCGCAGATGCCCGCGCACATCCACTGCGAGGAGACTGGTGGCCGGGACGTGCTCTCCGGCGAGATGGTCACCGCGTACGTGGTGTGGGCCGACCGCGCCACCCCAGAGTGTCCGGGCTGCGGCCAGGACATCGGCCTGATCGTGACCACGCCGCCCGCGATGCTGAACATGGGCGCCGGCGCGGGCGGGCAGGTCCAGGAGTTCTCCCAGCAGCACGGCTGCGGCGAGTGGGTGGCCGTGGCGTGGGTGGTGCTGGAGGACGACGTCACGCCGGAGCGCATCCTCGACGCGGCCGAGACGCTGGCCGCAGAGCGGGACGCGGAGATCGCGGCCCTGTAGCCCGCGTGCGCCCGTCCCCACCCCCGCTTGACGGATGACTTTCAAGCGGACCAGAGTGCTGCACAGAGTAGCGACTCGGTCACCCGATGTGATCTTCGGGGAGGGGTGGGGACGGTGCTGCACGACGAACTGGTTCCGCAGGAGCAGGCGCACCTGCAGCTGGGGATCTCCCTGCGGCAACTGCAGCGCCTGCGCAAGGCCGGCCTGGTCAGCGCCACGTTCCAGGGCCGGCGGGTGTTCTACCAGCAAGCACAGATCGAGCGCCTCGCCATCCACTTGGCGGGGCGCTCTGCTGTTCGCCCGAATGGGTGAACGGTAGGGCGCGTACGGGCGTGCGCGTCCGTGTCCGTCCAGGATTGAAAGTCAACCTCCCCAAGGTTCAAGGAGTATCCATGTCCGTCATCAGGAGCGGCGTGACCGTGCAGTTCGGTCTGCTGTCCATCTCCACGGCGGTGCACGGCGCGGTCGCGCCGGAGCCGTCCAACCGCACCGTGTGCACCGGCCACGGCAGCCACGAGCCGGTCCGGGTCACCATGCCGATCACCTGCCCGCAGTGCGGCCGGATCGACGTCCACGACACCCACAAGGCCCGCGAGGTGGGGGACCGGCTGATCGTCCTCGACGACGCCGCGCTGGCCAAGATCAAGGACTCCAGCCCGTACCAGAAGACGATGGCGCTGCGGCCCCACCCGGCCGCGCAGGTCGACCTCGGCACCATCCCGGACGGCAAGGTCTACTACCTGGCCCCGCAGGCCGGGTCCGAGCGGCCGTACGCGGTGCTGGCGGCGTTCCTGGCCAAGCACGAGGAACTGGCCTTCTGCACGCAGTGGGCGCCGCGCACGCGCGTGGGCATGTTCCGGGTGGCCGCGATCACCCCCGCCGGCAAGCAGCCGGTGCTGGCCCTGCACGGCCGGATGGCGGCCAACCGGCTCCGCGAGGCGCCCGAGCTGCCCACCGAGGCCGACGCGACGCTGCTGGAGATGCTGGAGCGCACGATGCAGGCCGGGCGCAAGCAGCTCATCACGGCGTTCGAGGTCAACGAGTACCTCGACGACACCGAGGAGCAGATCGCGGCCCTGCTGCAGCTCGTGCCCGAGGTGCCCAAGGCCGACGCCACGGCCGACGCGCTGGCGCGGATGCTGGCGGAGGTCAAGCCGAAGCGGGTCCGCAAGCCCCGCGCGAAGCTGGCCGCCGTCCCGGACCAGCCGGCCTCGGCCGAGTCGGTGCCGGCGTGAGCCCGCTGCTGCAGCCGCACGCCTACGAGCCGACCGGCGACGGCTTCCCCGCCTGCACCGTGGCGGGCTGCAGGATGCCGCCGACCGACGAGGTGCACGTCACCGGTCGGGTCCGGACGCGGCTGCAGCTCGTGATCGACCACGACGCGAAGTTGCCCCCGAGCCACGTCGAGGCGGCGGTGCTGACCGTCCTGCGGCTGGCCAAGGGCGTCGAGATCGCGAACTCGACGGTGGTCCCGTGACGCACTGGGCCACGATCTGGACGCCGATGCTGGCGTCCAACCCCCGGCCGGGCGAGACGGCGCAGACGCTGGCGGCTGACGACGCCTACAGCTTCGAGCGCAAGTTCGACGGCGTGCGGGCGATCCTGTCCTGGAACGGGGAGCGGGTCCGGCTGTTCACGCGGGCCCGCTCCCGGGACATCGCGGCCCAGTTCCCGGAGATCGTCAACGACGTGCACACGTACGCCCGCGGCGAGCGGTTCGTCCTGGACGGCGAGCTGATGCTGGCCGGGCAGGACGAGGGCGACCTGCGGCTGCGGCACCTGCTGGGCCGGGTGAACTCCCGCCCGCCGAGGGTGGGTCTGCCGGTGCAGCACGAGGCGATCTACCACGCCTTCGACATCCTGCAGATCGGCGACGTCGACGTGACCGCGCGGACCCTGCTGGAGCGGCGCAACCTGCGTGACCAGCAGCTGGAGCACTACGACGGCGCCCACGTCGAGCGGGTGCTGGCGTACACGCACAAGCTGGCCGAGTTCGAGCGCGGCCGGGCCCTGGGGCACGAGGGCGTGGTGGCCAAGCGCACCCACTCCCCGTACCGGCAGGGCCGCCGCTCCAGCGAGTGGGTGAAGCTCAAGCACCGGTTCACCCTGACCTGCATCGCCTACGGCACCACCGAGTCCACCTCGTCCTCCCGGCCCTTCGGGGCGCTGCTGCTGGCCATGCTCGCCGGCGGCAGGCCGCAGCCGGTGGGGCAGGTGGGCTCGGGGCTGTCGGGCGCGGAGATGACGGCCGTACGCGCGACGCTGGACGAGGGCCGGTTCCCGCTGGTCGAGGTGACCTGCATGGGCCGCACTGCGGACGGGCTGCGCGAGCCGGTGTTCGACCGGCTGCTGCCCGACGCCGAGTTCGACGACGCCGGGCTGAGTCAGCTCGACGACGTTCCCCTTCACTGATTGAGACTTGGAGCATCCATTGACCACCGCCATGACCCTGCCCGCGCGCGTGCGGGCCGTCCGTAACGAGCTGCAGACGGAGTTCTTCGAGCGCAGCGAGGCCATCGAGTGCATGATCCTGGCCGTCCTGTCCCGGGAGAACGCCTTCATCCTCGGCCCGCCCGGTACCGGCAAGTCGATGCTGGCCCGCGCCCTGGCGGCCCGGTTCACCGACTGCCTGTACTTCGAGGCGCTGCTGTCCAAGACGCGGCCGGAGGCGGCCGTGCTGGGCCCGTACGACCTGCCGCTGCTGCAGGCCACCGGCGAGTACCAGCGCCGCAAGCAGGGCACGCTGCTGACCGCGCACCTGGCGTTCCTCGACGAGATCGGCAAGATGTCGCCGACGCTGGGCCACGACCTGCTGGCCGCGATGAACGAGCGGGTGGTGCACGAGGTCCGCGCGGACGGCTCGGTGCACCCGATCCCGCTGGGCACGGTGTTCTCGGCCAGCAACGAGCTGCCCTCCGGTGAGAGCAGCGACGCCGAGGCGCTGTGGGACCGGCTGCTGCTGCGCTGCACCGTCGACTACGTCACCTCGCCCGGCTCGTTCATGCGGATGCTGCGGGCCTCCCGCGAGCGCGCCCTGCAGGCCGGCCCGGTGACGGTGATCCCGTGGCCGGAGATCGAGCAGGTGGCCAAGGAGGAGGTGCCGGCCGTCAAGTTCCCGGAGGAGGTCGAGGACGCCCTGTGGCAGATCCGGGTCAAGCTCGGCACCCAGAAGATCCTCGTGTCCGACCGGCGGTGGGGCGCCGCGCAGCGTGCGCTGCAGGCGCTGGCCTGGCTGGACGACCGGGACATCGTCGACACCGACGACCTGCGGGCCCTGGACTACGTGCTGTGGTCCACGCCGGACCAGATCGACACGGTGCGCCGGACCCGGGCGGAGGTGGCCGACCCGCTGGCCCGCACCGCGCTGGGGCTGATCGACGACATCCGGGCGATCGACCTGGAGGTCGAGTCGCGCCGGGGCGAGGCGCTGGAGAAGCGCGCCGGGTACGGGGTGACCGCCGGCGCCAAGGTCAACACGATCGACCGCGACGTGAAGAAGCTCGCGGCGGCGTTCGTCAAGCAGGGCAAGGGCCGCGGCAAGGAGACGGTCGAGGACCTGTCGGGCCGCCTCGAAGCGCTCCGCACCAAGATCAAGGTCGTCTGCCTCGAACTCGGCGATGTGGAGGGGCTGTGACTCTCCACCGGCACCTTGAGGCCCGGCTGCGGGCGGCGGCGTTCGCGGCCAACACGGCCGGGCCGCAGCCCAAGCGCGGCGCCGACATCTTCGACGGGCCGTACCCGCGCACCTGGGACGAGTTCATCGGCCAGCCGCTGGCGCGCGAACACCTACAGGCGGCCATCGCCTCGTCCCGGCGGCGCGGGGTGCGGCTGGAGCACGTTCTGATCGCCTCCGGCCTGGCCGGGATCGGCAAGAGCAGCCTGGCCCGGCTGATCGCCTCCGAGCTGGGCGCGGGGCTGCTGGCCCTGTCCGGCGTGATCGCGGTCGACGAGGCCCGCACGGCGCTGCGGGCGATGCGCGACGGCGACGTGCTGTTCATCGACGAGATCCACCAGATCGTCGGCGGCAACCGGGCGCGGGCGGAGTGGCTGCTGCACCTGCTGCAGGACGGCCGGCTGCTGACCGCGCGCGGCGCCGAGCCGATGCCGGACGTCACGGTCGTGGCGGCCACGACGGACGCGCAGAAGCTGCCGGAGACGATCCTCGACCGGTTCGTCATCCAGCCGACGCTGGTCCCGTACGACGAGGCGGAGGCCCTGATGATCGCCTCGGGGCTGGCCGGGCGGATGGGGTTCGGCGGGGACGTGCTCGGGCCGGTGCCCAACGCCGACCTGATCGCGCTGACCCAGGCGGCGAACAACGCGCCGCGCACGATGCGCAAGCTGCTGGCCACGTACCGGGACACGGCGTTCCGGGGCGAGGAGACCCGGTTCGACGTCGACGCGGCGCTGCGCTGGGCCGGGTACACCCGTGACGGCCTGGACGAGGTCGCGCAGAAGTACCTGCTGGTGCTCGTGGCCTGCGAGGGCCGGGCCAGCCTGGCCACCATCGCCGGGCAGATGGGCGAGCCCGGCCCGCTGCGGCACACCGAGGCGCTGCTGGGCGTCCGTGGGTACATCACGATCGAGGGCAACGGCCGCGAGCTGACGCAGGCCGGTGTGGTCCGTGCCGGCGAGCTGCTGGTCGAGAGGGGGATCGTCGATGAGTGACGAGGAGCAGTGGGAGCCGGACGACGGCAGCTGGGAGGCGCTGGACGCGGTGTCTCGGCTGTTGTCGGGTGACCAGACCAGAGCGGTGCACCACGACCGGTTCGACGACCGGGCGTGGTCGGAGGCGCTGATCGAGGCGGGCTCGCTCAAGGACCTGTGGCTGCGGTACACCCGCACCGAGGACTACGCCGACGAGTTCTTGCAGGACGTGTTCAACCTGCTGATGCAGGGCGACCCGAAGCTGCGCCAGAGCGGCGAGATGGACCCGAGGTACATCCCGAACCAGGTGATGGCCGAGGCGTTCGACGCCTACGAGGAGGTCCGGACGCTGCGCCGGCACACGGCCAGTCACCTGCTGCCCTCGGTGATGGCCATGCTGTCGATGGACTCCGAGATCGCCTCGGCGTTCGAGAAGATGCGCCGGGCCCGGGAGCTGGCCGAGCAACTGGCCCAGGCTCTGCAGGAGATCCGGGAGCTGGCCGAGCAGGCCCGGCAGCAGGCCGACAACGGCGAGGACAGCAGCGAGGCCGAGGCCGCGATGGCGGCGGCGGCCGAGCAGGCCCAGGGGCTGGAGGCGGCGATGCAGGCCGCTGCGGCGGCCGGGGCGCTGGGCGCGGCGATGAGCATGCGCGCCGGAGCCGCACGGGCGGCCGACGAGCTGCGCGAGGACGCGGCCCTGGCGGCCGGCTTCGGGCTGGAGGCCGGGACACTGCAGCGGATGGACTTCGCCGAGCGGCGGAACCTGATGCAGCGGCTGCGCAAGAACCGGATCGCCAAGTTCGCCGACCTGCTCGGGGCGTTCCGGTCCTTCGCCGAGGCGGCCTGGCGGCGCAACGTCGCCGGGGTGCCCTCGGAGACGGCCGGGGTGACCCTCGGGGACGACCTGACCCGGCTGGTGACCTCCGAGCTGGAGAACCTGGCCATCCCGGTGCTCTCGACCGACTTCTACCGCCGGTACGCCTCGCGGGAGCTGCTGGTCTGGGAGGTCAAGGGCCGGGAGCGGCAGGGCCGGGGCCCGATCGTGGCCCTGGTCGACGAGTCCGGGTCGATGCAGTGCGCCGACGTCGGCGGGGTGACCCGGGAGGCGTGGTCCAAGGCGCTGGTCCTGGCGCTGGCCGAGACGGCGCACCGGCAGAACCGGCCGATGTTCTACATCGGCTTCTCCTCGCCCGGCCAGATCTGGGTCGCGCACCTGCGGCCGGGCGACCTGGGCATCACCATCGAGGTGACGGAGCACTTCTGGGGCGGTGGCACGCACTACGAGGGCGCCCTGGACGCGGCGCTGCAGTTCTGCGAGCAGTACCACGCCGACACCGGCAAGGGCCGCCCGGACATCGTGTTCGTCTCCGACGACGCCTACACCTACATCGACGCGGCGTACCTGGCCAAGTGGAACGAGGCCCGGGAGCGGCTGTCGATGGTGTGCCAGGGCGTGCTGATCGGGGTCAGCGGCCAGTCCGGGGCGATGGAGCAGCTCTGCGACTCCGTCCGCAACGTCGCCGGCATCATCCGGGGCGGCGAGGTCGACGCCGCGGCGGGGATCTTCGGCACGGTGATGAAGCCGTGAGCCTCTCCAGCGCCCTGGGGGGCTACCTCGACGAGATGTCCCAGCTGCCGCCGGAGACGATGCTCGGCGTCATCTGCTTCTACAAGATCAAGGAGCAGAAGGACGGCGAGGCCATCGCCTACGACCGCAACGTCATCGAGTCGCTGCTCGACCGGCTCGGGATGGACCCCGAACTGCTGCCGCCGCCGGACGCGCCGATCAACGACTGGAAGGCGGCCACCGGCTCGGTCAACGAGTTCGAGTACCAGATGCCGGTGAACCTGGCGACCGGGCCGGCCACCGGGATCATCCTGGCCCGGCGGATCCAGCGCACCAAGGCCGGGGCGACCCGGCTGTTCGTGCGGGAGATCCGGGACGAGCGGCGCGGCACCCTGCACCACGACGTGATCGCCGAGGCCCACTTCATGAAGCAGTCGATCCGGCAGGGCCGGGCGGTGGCCGGGTCCGAGCGGATCACGGTGATGCTGCGGCCGGACGCGATGCACCCGGGGGAGCGGGAGATCCTCACCCAGATCCTGCGGGAGCGGGTGCTGGCCGAGTTCGACCGGATGCGCAAGACCATCAACGCGCACAAGGTCCGGGCGATGGCCCGGGACGCGCTGCGGGCGATGGGCGCCATCCCGATCCGGCCCTCGGTCTGGTTCGCGCACCTGACGCAGGCCGATCAGATGCGCAAGCTGCGGGACCTGCTACTGGAGCTGGACTGCGAGCTGGACCGGATCCCGCTGCCCCGGATCAAGGAATGTCGGATGATGCTGATCCGGGCCGTGGACGAGGACACGGTGACCGAGCTGGGCAAGGTGATCCAGGACATCGCCCGGTTGCGCTCGGTGCGCCAGAACATCACCGGCGGGGCCTACGCGCAGATGAAGGCCCGCTACGACGCCATCATGGACGCGGCGCTGCAGTACACCGACTGGCTGGACTCCAGCCTCGACTCCGCCTCCAGCGCAGCGTCTTTGGCGATGGCCAGCCTTACGCAGTTGCAGCACGACATGGTGCGCGGGATGGGCACCGGGGACGACGGCACGGACGCCGGCGGGAGCGACGAGGAGGCGGGATGAAGGTCGGGCCGGTCCGGGTGGTGCGCACGACGACCAAGCAGGTGTGGTGGCCGCCCATCCACAGATGCGACGTCGAGTGCGACTGCGAGTATCCGGGCCGGCCGCTGTACCTCAACTGGCTCCGGCTGGTTGTGCACCGTTGAGGCCCGGCCGCGTACGGCTGTACGCTACGGCCCAACCCTCAACGGGCTGCATGTGTCCCTGGCAAGAGGCACTGCTTTTCGGGCGGTCCCCATAAAGCCCACCAGGCTGGGGGACCGCCCGGCTCCACGTCTACCCGGACCAGCGCGACAGCACGAAGCCCAGCGCATCTGCGACGACCTCGGCCGGGTCTTTCATCGCGTTCTCGCGCTCCTCGGGCGTGATCGGCTTGAGGTGGTCATTCCGCAGGCCGTCCATCCTCGCCGCCGCCTTGATGAGCAGATCCTCGTCAACCTCGATCTGCACGGTCGTCCTCCTCGTCGTGCGGCTCGTACTCCTCCGGCTCCTCCACGGTGACGCCGACGACCGGCGCGGCCAGGTCGGCCGGCACCGCCACCACCACGTCCGGCGCGAACGGCTGGAACACCCGCTTGGGCAGGCGCAGGGTCAGCTTCACCACGACCGCGCCGCCGCGGGGCTGCCACGGCCGCTTGAGCGTCATGCGCGACGCCTTGACCGCGCGGATCTCCCCGCCGGCGTAGAACTCCGGCGTCAGCTGGATGTAGAACGTCGAGTCGACCTCGTCGTTCGCGGCGGTCACGGGTTGGCCACCCCGATCGCCCCGGGCTCGCCCTCGGCCGCCTTGAAGTACGCCTCCAGGCCCGGCCAGAGCCCGCCGGTCATGCCGCTCATCCCCGCGTCGAACGCCTCCCGCTTGGCCGGGTCGCTGAACGTCACCCAGCTGGTGTCGACGTCGTACCGCGCAGCCATCGCGGCCAGCGCCTCGAAGATGATGCGCGCGATCTCCCCGTCGGCGTCCGGCGGAATGACACACAGCACCGCCGCTCCGTGCTGAGCCGACAGTGCCTGCTGCTGATCCTTGATCTCACTCATACTTGACGCTTCGGCAGCCAGATCTTCCATTCACCGGTCCCGCCGGAACTGCGGGACCACTGAGACGGTGACGCACCAGGAGCTTTGGCCCTCCGGCGGCGGCTGGTCACGGTGCTCGCAAAAGGGCCACGCCGCAAGGCGGTCACAGGTCCGGCAGACGTGGATAACCCAGCCCCGCGTCATCCGGCAGGCCGGACCCCGGCCTGCGTTCGCGACAGCTGGTCGGCCAGTGAGCCGACCTGCGCCTTGACGTAGGCGACGTCCTTGTAGGTCGTGGGCGGGCGGCCGAACCCGAACTGCTGCGCCATCCAGGCTTCCAGCGGGTGGTAGTCGCCGGCGTGGGAGCAGTCGAAGCCGAGCCACCACGGCTTCTCGGTGGCGCCGTGCTCGGCGACGTGGCAGATGCCCTCGACGGGCTCGCCGGGCATGCA
>JACCDR011890578.1_pt1 | contig 11972 bp, 5 predicted proteins | sample 7446431 | NCBI WGS metagenome assembly JACCDR01 (sample SAMN15323443, study PRJNA562643) | freshwater metagenome | isolation source: river surface water | place: USA:Blue River Watershed | collected 2017-08-17
GACCTCGATCGCCTGGTGACGCGGATCCCCATGTTCAGGGGCCCGGGTTGGACCGCGTACTTGTTCGACAACCAGCTGGTCTTCATTGAGCTGGACCAGCAAAATGAAAAATGTGCGCACAAGTCAGAATGATCGAGATGGATGCCACCAAGATGGACCACGAGGCCCGCGTCAAACTTTTCTTGTCCCTGTTTCCCGGGCAACCGCGTGCCGTCGCGGAGGCCGTGTCGCGCCTGTACGAGAAGAACCCCGATTACTTCACCGAAGCCAACCTCGAGGCTGAAGGCGCGGCCTTCACGTGCACCAACAAAGGCGCCGACGATGTGCCGCTCATGCAGCTCAAGAAGGTGACCCCTGAAGACACCCAGGGCTTGTTCCAGCAGCTGGAGGCGCAGCAGGAGCCACTACCTACTGACGAAAAAAATATCAACGAAACAATACAACTTATTACCGATGAGCATGAGAGAGCAGTTGTTCAGGATGGAGCGTCAACAGTCCATTGAAGCCCAACGCCGCCGGTCCCTTGACGGGCCCGAGGGAACCATGCACATCGCGCCCTGGAACGAAGTGGCAAGGGGAGCTCCGACCAACATGCCCCGGCAGCCCGTGTCCCGCGAGATCGTGGTGGAGCTCAGCAACGCCAACGCGACCATCGCGGCCAACACCGTCAGCTGGCAGGTGGCCTCGCCGTCCATCGGGCTGCTCAAGCCCGGCAGCACCGTGCAGCTGGTCAGCGTGGTCGCGTCCAACCAGGGCTCCGCTCCCCTGGAGTGGGGCGTGTCCGGCTTCAACACGTGGCGCTTCACCAGCGGCAGCGACGGCTTCGCGCTGCGCGGCTACCTCGCCAACACCGGCAGCCTGCTGTACACGCCCAACTCGGGATCGGTGCCCATCGCGGCCACCCTGCAGGACCTGGACCTGTTCAGCAGCGGGCGACGCGTCACCCTGCACCTGCTGACCCCCGGCGCGGCCTTCACCACGAACGACACTTACCGCTTGACGCTGCTAATTTCTGAGCCATGACAGTATACGGAGGAGTATACGGAGACCAGATGGCCAGTGTTGCGCGTACCTCTTACCTGTTCGTGTCCTCGCTGCAGGCCACCACCGCCAACGTGTCGGGGCCCAACCTGAAGAACGTGTCCTGCGACTTTGTGCTGAACATCCCGTCGGGCGTGCTGACCTGCGAGCCCCACGAGTTCCTGAGGCTGACGCTGGTGCAGGCCTGGATTCCCAGCCAGTTGTACAACGTGCAGACCGGGCAGAATCGCGTGACGTGGGCCGGCAACGCACAGGACATCCCGCCCGGCAACTGGAACGTGTACGACCTTGTCGCGTACGTCAACACCTGGAACCCGCAGCTGCAGGTCGCGTATAACGCAAGAACCAACAAGATGGAGTTCACAAACACCACAGGGTTCGAGACCGCTATCACCTTCCAGCCGCTGCTGGGCTACCTGTTTGGGGTGCTCCCGGACACAACGCAGTACCCTCGCAGGGCACCACAACTGCTCATCGACTTGGCTGGCGAAACACAAGTCCTGTACGACAACGGTTCCGTGGGGGAGTTGCAGCAGGTGCAGATCAAGACCAACAACGAGATAGTCTTGCACTTGCAAGGAGTCACCATCGGCCCGCAAGTCAACCTGTACAACATGCGGCTGGACAACGACCAGCAGAGCCACCTGCAGCCCAGCGATGTGCTGGCTGTTGTACCCATGACAGCAGCCCCGGGCTACTTGAACTACTACGAGAACGTGTGTGAGAGCATGTCGGTGGACGTGCACACCAGCGACCAGCAGCAGTTCGGCATCATGGTTACAGACACGTTCAACAACCTGCTGTGGGACATGCCCCACTGGTCCTGCGTCATCAAGGCAGAAGTGTTCCAACGTCCCAACCAGAGGCAGGAGAAGCTTCTAGAAACGATCGCAGAATACCAAAGGTTGACACTCATGCAGGAGCATATACAGAGACTCAGATGAGCCAGAAGTGTCCGTTCTTCCTGACCTTGCCAGGAACCAGCTTCCATGCACCCAAGTCCATGCCCTGCAACTTGGCACGTGCATCATGCAAAAGACCCCCCTTGGAGCCAGACACTTCATGCAGTGCAACCAGTGAGTCCCCCTGCATGTCTGCATTGGCCTGCCAGAAGTAGGCCTGGCCCTGCACACTCAAGCTGAACCCCACTACGGCGTGCCGCTTTTCGCCTGCTGAAACCTTGGCACGCTTGGCGGGCCTGGGAGGCTTTGCAGGGGTTGGTGCTGCAGGGGCTTCTATCCTGGTGGATCCTGACTGCTGGGACTGCAGCAGCTGCAGCTCAGTCACTCGAACCGCGTCCTGCACGGCCTTGTTCTGCTCCTCGTAGGCACGCTTGACAACCGGCCGCGCCTCCTGCACCACTTGCAGGGAGACGCTGTCGTCCACAAGGTGACGTCGGAACGCGGCCTCCTGAAACCGGTAACCCCATGGCGACAGGGTGACACTTGTGGCACGCAGGGGACGCAGAAAGGCTCCCAGCAGGTGTGGTGTGGACGGCAGGGTCCATCGCGGCTGGTTACTGGGCTGGACGCCCTGGGCGGCGTGCAACTCGTCCATCTGTTGCTTCAGCCACGCCTTGGTGCTGTCGGGGGTGACGTCCACGGGCTTCTCGGCTTCCATGCGATGCACGACCTCGCTCCAGTTGGCCCAGCCGTCCAGGCGCAAGGGGATGCAGGGAAAGGCTGGGTAGTCAGGGACCGCCTGCACGGGCGTGGTGGTGGCTGCAAGGATGACGTTCACGGAGCTGAAACCGCGATCGTGGCCCAGCGCTTGGGCCATTTGCGAGGCCACCAGCTGCTCCTGGACGGTGCAGCACTTGGGCACCGCGTTCATGGTCTGGGCAGAGCGCAGGCTGCACAGGATGCTGGGACTGATGACGGTGTCTCCCATGTCCACCTTGTCCATGAAGTGCTTGGCCACCTCGGAGGGCAGCATGTAACCCACCGTGCTGTCCGGCAGCACCGCGCTGGCTCGCAGGCTGTTGCGGGTGTAGATGTCCTGGGACTTGGTGGAGTTGTGGCCCGCAATGTCTGCAATAACCATGCGGCTGCAGCCCATAGCTGCCAGGCTGCTCTTCAAGGCGTAGCGTGTGGCGTATGGCGTGTGGTTGCGGTTCTCGGCCTTGGCCTTTGCGTCCGTCCAGCCGTACAGCTGCTTTAGCACTGGCTCCTGCGCCACCCCGTGTTCCCCCTTGTCCCCGTGGCACCAGGTGTGGCGTGCACGGCGCAGGCTACCCTCCTTGCTCTTCCCTGCTGCGTTGCGAAGTGGGAACTCAAAGGCTGCATCCACGTCCTGGCCCAACTGGTCCGACACCAGGTCAAACACCTGGTAGTGCAGCAGCGTGCCGGCGATGGGGCAGAACACCGTCAGGTCGTCGGGCTTCATGGTCAGCCCCATGGTCAGCGGGGGTGCGTTCTTCTGGGTCTTGCTCTGCAGCAGCACACACTTGGCAATTTAAAGACTTTTGTTGTCAGCAATTTCAAACACATACACAATGAGGTTCGGGTCCTGGCTAATGTTGCAAGTGGATCGAGACGATCCCATAGGTGACATTGCCCGAGACATCCGAGACGACATGAAAGACTCTAAAATTTCAAGGAACACCGGGTTCAAGTTTTGGAAGAAGCGATTGCAGCAGATGGGGGCATGCGACAGTGCTTGGTGTTCGCTGGAAGAGGCCATTCAAGAGTACCTTGAACAACCCAACCCATGAACCATACCTTGCGCAGTTCAAAGAACACGGGGAAGCCTGCACGCAGATACGCCAGGCAGATGTCCATACCCGCCAGCTGCAGGGCTCGCAAGGTGACACGCTTGTTGCCAACCAGGACGAATATCTGCTGGTAGCGACGCATGACAGGCAGCTCCGCCTCGCTGCGGTTGCCCATCACCAGACTCAGCTGTATTTCACGGATGACCATGGTCTGCAGCAGTACAGTCTTGGCGTCCTTGGGTCCCAGCGGGCCGTAGCGCTGCTGCTGCTGGATGGAGTGCAGCACGTAGCGTGTAAGCTGTACCAGCATGGCGCCCGCCAGCCCCAGGCCGATGGGGGGGCAATACCCATCTGCACGCTTGCTGCCCTTCACGCTGCCTTGGGAACAAGATGAGGACCCTTGGCTGCTACCAGAATTACCTGACGCATCTCGCCTGTCGAAAAACAGCTTCACCAGCTTGGCGGCGTCCACACGCTCCGCCGGGTTGCGCAAGTCAATCTCGCCAAACACCGTGGTCACCGTTCGCTTCTCGCAGGACGCCTTCAGGTTGCGCCCAAACAGGTTGAACGCATCGCTGATGTGCTTCAGCCGGTCTGTCACCACACGCTTGTCGTTGCACTGGTCCAGACTGCCCCCTGCAAGGAAGGCTGCAAACCGGTCGTGCAGCGTCGCTGCAGTCATCATCAGCAGCTGGCCTGCGTCAAACCCCTTGCCCAGCACGTTTTCCAGCGTGGTCCAGTGCACGTCATGCAACATGGCCTGGACCGCCGGTTGCACCTGCTGAGGCGTGCGAAAGCTGCAGGCTGCACAGCGGCCTATCAACCCATCCAGCGTGTCCGAATCGCACGTGCGAAATGTTATCACCAAGTAAGCGCAATTCAGGCGCACGACATAGTCCGTGTCCGACTCCAGCAGTGGCAGCATGGTGGTAACAGCAACGGCAGCAGCAACACAAACTGGGACCCTGCTGGCTACTGTTGCCGTTTTGAAGCGGCACCACGTGGTGATGTTGGATGCATTCCAGCAACCGCCGCCGCACCGCTCCTGCACCGTCATCTCATCGGTTAGGCCCGTCATCTTCTTACGTAATCCGGTGACTGCACCGATCCGACCGCAACTCTTACAAAATACAAATACAAACCGTTCCCAGAAATCCGTGAATTCTAGTCACTCTCCGGTCACCGCTCTCCGTAACTCTCCGACCGCAACTCTTACAAAATACAAATACAAACCGCTCCCAGACATAATCGTTTTCAAGTCACTCTCCGGTCACCGCTCTCCGTAACTCTCCGACCGCATTCCTCTCAACCCTACCCCTTTAGTCTTAACCCTATGTATTAACCCTATACCCTATGTATATCTCTTACAAACATATAAAATATATAAAATTATATTAATATATACCCCATCTCCATACTACAAAGTACTGGAGACTGGGACCGGAGAGTGACTTGAAAACGATTATGTCTGGGAGCAGTTTGTATTTGTATTTTGTAAGAGCAGCGGTCGGATACTTGGCCGGGGTTATTGCCGTGGTTATTGCCGCAAAGTACACCGTGGTTTCGCCGTAGTGGCGCCATAATCAGCCGTGGTTTCGCTGTACTGCGCCGTACTGCGCCGTACTCCACCATGAAGTCTAGCGCGAGAGAGAGCCAGGGTTTAGCACGAGAGAGCGACAGGGTTCAGCACGAGAGAGCGACAGGGTTCAGCACGAGAGAGCGACAGGGTTCAGCACGAGAGAGCAGAGGTTTATGGTTTAGCACAGGGTTTAGGGTTTAGTGACAACCGCCGGACCGAAGGGCCGGGGTTTGACAACCGTGGAGCTGCTAACCGTCGGGGAATTCTTGCATAAACCCCAAGTCGGCGCCCAAACTGAACCCCGGAGGTTCTGTATACGACCGTATCGCAACCACGCCAGCTGCAGTGTTGCTTGCACACAGCTTTCGTAGGGGCGCCCCTCCATGTTTGCAGTGCCTTGCAAAAACTTTTTGAAGGTTCCGTACCTCCATGAAACCCCACAAGACTGGCGTGACATCCGTGGACGTTTTGTAACACGCCAAGACCATAACCCAGTGTTCGAATTTGAAACCTTGGAGGCTTCGCACGATACCTTTAAACCACGGATGTCTTCCCTCCATCAAGACTGACTCTGTAATGACTCTTTAAGTCATACACTGACTTATGGAGTGTCTTTATGAACGGAAACCATCAAAATTCGATACCTTTAATGCGCATTAAAGGTATCGAATTTTGATGGTTTCCGTTCATAAAGACACTCCATAAGTCAGTGTATGACTTAAAGAGTCATTACAGAGTCAGTCTTGATGGAGGGAAGACATCCGTGGTTTAAAGGTATCGTGCGAAGCCTCCAAGGTTTCAAATTCGAACACTGGGTTATGGTCTTGGCGTGTTACAAAACGTCCACGGATGTCACGCCAGTCTTGTGGGGTTTCATGGAGGTACGGAACCTTCAAAAAGTTTTTGCAAGGCACTGCAAACATGGAGGGGCGCCCCTACGAAAGCTGTGTGCAAGCAACACTGCAGCTGGCGTGGTTGCGATACGGTCGTATACAGAACCTCCGGGGTTCAGTTTGGGCGCCGACTTGGGGTTTATGCAAGAATTCCCCGACGGTTAGCAGCTCCACGGTTGTCAAACCCCGGCCCTTCGGTCCGGCGGTTGTCACTAAACCCTAAACCCTGTGCTAAACCATAAACCTCTGCTCTCTCGTGCTGAACCCTGTCGCTCTCTCGTGCTGAACCCTGTCGCTCTCTCGTGCTGAACCCTGTCGCTCTCTCGTGCTAAACCCTGGCTCTCTCTCGCGCTAGACTTCATGGTGGAGTACGGCGCAGTACGGCGCAGTACAGCGAAACCACGGCTGATTATGGCGCCACTACGGCGAAACCACGGTGTACTTTGCGGCAATAACCACGGCAATAACCCCGGCCAAGTATCCGACCGCTGCTCTTACAAAATACAAATACAAACTGCTCCCAGACATAATCGTTTTCAAGTCACTCTCCGGTCCCAGTCTCCAGTACTTTGTAGTATGGAGATGGGGTATATATTAATATAATTTTATATATTTTATATGTTTGTAAGAGATATACATAGGGTATAGGGTTAATACATAGGGTTAAGACTAAAGGGGTAGGGTTGAGAGGAATGCGGTCGGAGAGTTACGGAGAGCGGTGACCGGAGAGTGACTTGAAAACGATTATGTCTGGGAGCGGTTTGTATTTGTATTTTGTAAGAGTTGCGGTCGGAGAGTTACGGAGAGCGGTGACCGGAGAGTGACTAGAATTCACGGATTTCTGGGAACGGTTTGTATTTGTATTTTGTAAGAGTTGCGGTCGGATCGGTGCAGTCACCGGATTACGTAAGAAGATGACGGGCCTAACCGATGAGATGACGGTGCAGGAGCGGTGCGGCGGCGGTTGCTGGAATGCATCCAACATCACCACGTGGTGCCGCTTCAAAACGGCAACAGTAGCCAGCAGGGTCCCAGTTTGTGTTGCTGCTGCCGTTGCTGTTACCACCATGCTGCCACTGCTGGAGTCGGACACGGACTATGTCGTGCGCCTGAATTGCGCTTACTTGGTGATAACATTTCGCACGTGCGATTCGGACACGCTGGATGGGTTGATAGGCCGCTGTGCAGCCTGCAGCTTTCGCACGCCTCAGCAGGTGCAACCGGCGGTCCAGGCCATGTTGCATGACGTGCACTGGACCACGCTGGAAAACGTGCTGGGCAAGGGGTTTGACGCAGGCCAGCTGCTGATGATGACTGCAGCGACGCTGCACGACCGGTTTGCAGCCTTCCTTGCAGGGGGCAGTCTGGACCAGTGCAACGACAAGCGTGTGGTGACAGACCGGCTGAAGCACATCAGCGATGCGTTCAACCTGTTTGGGCGCAACCTGAAGGCGTCCTGCGAGAAGCGAACGGTGACCACGGTGTTTGGCGAGATTGACTTGCGCAACCCGGCGGAGCGTGTGGACGCCGCCAAGCTGGTGAAGCTGTTTTTCGACAGGCGAGATGCGTCAGGTAATTCTGGTAGCAGCCAAGGGTCCTCATCTTGTTCCCAAGGCAGCGTGAAGGGCAGCAAGCGTGCAGATGGGTATTGCCCCCCCATCGGCCTGGGGCTGGCGGGCGCCATGCTGGTACAGCTTACACGCTACGTGCTGCACTCCATCCAGCAGCAGCAGCGCTACGGCCCGCTGGGACCCAAGGACGCCAAGACTGTACTGCTGCAGACCATGGTCATCCGTGAAATACAGCTGAGTCTGGTGATGGGCAACCGCAGCGAGGCGGAGCTGCCTGTCATGCGTCGCTACCAGCAGATATTCGTCCTGGTTGGCAACAAGCGTGTCACCTTGCGAGCCCTGCAGCTGGCGGGTATGGACATCTGCCTGGCGTATCTGCGTGCAGGCTTCCCCGTGTTCTTTGAACTGCGCAAGGTATGGTTCATGGGTTGGGTTGTTCAAGGTACTCTTGAATGGCCTCTTCCAGCGAACACCAAGCACTGTCGCATGCCCCCATCTGCTGCAATCGCTTCTTCCAAAACTTGAACCCGGTGTTCCTTGAAATTTTAGAGTCTTTCATGTCGTCTCGGATGTCTCGGGCAATGTCACCTATGGGATCGTCTCGATCCACTTGCAACATTAGCCAGGACCCGAACCTCATTGTGTATGTGTTTGAAATTGCTGACAACAAAAGTCTTTAAATTGCCAAGTGTGTGCTGCTGCAGAGCAAGACCCAGAAGAACGCACCCCCGCTGACCATGGGGCTGACCATGAAGCCCGACGACCTGACGGTGTTCTGCCCCATCGCCGGCACGCTGCTGCACTACCAGGTGTTTGACCTGGTGTCGGACCAGTTGGGCCAGGACGTGGATGCAGCCTTTGAGTTCCCACTTCGCAACGCAGCAGGGAAGAGCAAGGAGGGTAGCCTGCGCCGTGCACGCCACACCTGGTGCCACGGGGACAAGGGGGAACACGGGGTGGCGCAGGAGCCAGTGCTAAAGCAGCTGTACGGCTGGACGGACGCAAAGGCCAAGGCCGAGAACCGCAACCACACGCCATACGCCACACGCTACGCCTTGAAGAGCAGCCTGGCAGCTATGGGCTGCAGCCGCATGGTTATTGCAGACATTGCGGGCCACAACTCCACCAAGTCCCAGGACATCTACACCCGCAACAGCCTGCGAGCCAGCGCGGTGCTGCCGGACAGCACGGTGGGTTACATGCTGCCCTCCGAGGTGGCCAAGCACTTCATGGACAAGGTGGACATGGGAGACACCGTCATCAGTCCCAGCATCCTGTGCAGCCTGCGCTCTGCCCAGACCATGAACGCGGTGCCCAAGTGCTGCACCGTCCAGGAGCAGCTGGTGGCCTCGCAAATGGCCCAAGCGCTGGGCCACGATCGCGGTTTCAGCTCCGTGAACGTCATCCTTGCAGCCACCACCACGCCCGTGCAGGCGGTCCCTGACTACCCAGCCTTTCCCTGCATCCCCTTGCGCCTGGACGGCTGGGCCAACTGGAGCGAGGTCGTGCATCGCATGGAAGCCGAGAAGCCCGTGGACGTCACCCCCGACAGCACCAAGGCGTGGCTGAAGCAACAGATGGACGAGTTGCACGCCGCCCAGGGCGTCCAGCCCAGTAACCAGCCGCGATGGACCCTGCCGTCCACACCACACCTGCTGGGAGCCTTTCTGCGTCCCCTGCGTGCCACAAGTGTCACCCTGTCGCCATGGGGTTACCGGTTTCAGGAGGCCGCGTTCCGACGTCACCTTGTGGACGACAGCGTCTCCCTGCAAGTGGTGCAGGAGGCGCGGCCGGTTGTCAAGCGTGCCTACGAGGAGCAGAACAAGGCCGTGCAGGACGCGGTTCGAGTGACTGAGCTGCAGCTGCTGCAGTCCCAGCAGTCAGGATCCACCAGGATAGAAGCCCCTGCAGCACCAACCCCTGCAAAGCCTCCCAGGCCCGCCAAGCGTGCCAAGGTTTCAGCAGGCGAAAAGCGGCACGCCGTAGTGGGGTTCAGCTTGAGTGTGCAGGGCCAGGCCTACTTCTGGCAGGCCAATGCAGACATGCAGGGGGACTCACTGGTTGCACTGCATGAAGTGTCTGGCTCCAAGGGGGGTCTTTTGCATGATGCACGTGCCAAGTTGCAGGGCATGGACTTGGGTGCATGGAAGCTGGTTCCTGGCAAGGTCAGGAAGAACGGACACTTCTGGCTCATCTGAGTCTCTGTATATGCTCCTGCATGAGTGTCAACCTTTGGTATTCTGCGATCGTTTCTAGAAGCTTCTCCTGCCTCTGGTTGGGACGTTGGAACACTTCTGCCTTGATGACGCAGGACCAGTGGGGCATGTCCCACAGCAGGTTGTTGAACGTGTCTGTAACCATGATGCCGAACTGCTGCTGGTCGCTGGTGTGCACGTCCACCGACATGCTCTCACACACGTTCTCGTAGTAGTTCAAGTAGCCCGGGGCTGCTGTCATGGGTACAACAGCCAGCACATCGCTGGGCTGCAGGTGGCTCTGCTGGTCGTTGTCCAGCCGCATGTTGTACAGGTTGACTTGCGGGCCGATGGTGACTCCTTGCAAGTGCAAGACTATCTCGTTGTTGGTCTTGATCTGCACCTGCTGCAACTCCCCCACGGAACCGTTGTCGTACAGGACTTGTGTTTCGCCAGCCAAGTCGATGAGCAGTTGTGGTGCCCTGCGAGGGTACTGCGTTGTGTCCGGGAGCACCCCAAACAGGTAGCCCAGCAGCGGCTGGAAGGTGATAGCGGTCTCGAACCCTGTGGTGTTTGTGAACTCCATCTTGTTGGTTCTTGCGTTATACGCGACCTGCAGCTGCGGGTTCCAGGTGTTGACGTACGCGACAAGGTCGTACACGTTCCAGTTGCCGGGCGGGATGTCCTGTGCGTTGCCGGCCCACGTCACGCGATTCTGCCCGGTCTGCACGTTGTACAACTGGCTGGGAATCCAGGCCTGCACCAGCGTCAGCCTCAGGAACTCGTGGGGCTCGCAGGTCAGCACGCCCGACGGGATGTTCAGCACAAAGTCGCAGGACACGTTCTTCAGGTTGGGCCCCGACACGTTGGCGGTGGTGGCCTGCAGCGAGGACACGAACAGGTAAGAGGTACGCGCAACACTGGCCATCTGGTCTCCGTATACTCCTCCGTATACTGTCATGGCTCAGAAATTAGCAGCGTCAAGCGGTAAGTGTCGTTCGTGGTGAAGGCCGCGCCGGGGGTCAGCAGGTGCAGGGTGACGCGTCGCCCGCTGCTGAACAGGTCCAGGTCCTGCAGGGTGGCCGCGATGGGCACCGATCCCGAGTTGGGCGTGTACAGCAGGCTGCCGGTGTTGGCGAGGTAGCCGCGCAGCGCGAAGCCGTCGCTGCCGCTGGTGAAGCGCCACGTGTTGAAGCCGGACACGCCCCACTCCAGGGGAGCGGAGCCCTGGTTGGACGCGACCACGCTGACCAGCTGCACGGTGCTGCCGGGCTTGAGCAGCCCGATGGACGGCGAGGCCACCTGCCAGCTGACGGTGTTGGCCGCGATGGTCGCGTTGGCGTTGCTGAGCTCCACCACGATCTCGCGGGACACGGGCTGCCGGGGCATGTTGGTCGGAGCTCCCCTTGCCACTTCGTTCCAGGGCGCGATGTGCATGGTTCCCTCGGGCCCGTCAAGGGACCGGCGGCGTTGGGCTTCAATGGACTGTTGACGCTCCATCCTGAACAACTGCTCTCTCATGCTCATCGGTAATAAGTTGTATTGTTTCGTTGATATTTTTTTCGTCAGTAGGTAGTGGCTCCTGCTGCGCCTCCAGCTGCTGGAACAAGCCCTGGGTGTCTTCAGGGGTCACCTTCTTGAGCTGCATGAGCGGCACATCGTCGGCGCCTTTGTTGGTGCACGTGAAGGCCGCGCCTTCAGCCTCGAGGTTGGCTTCGGTGAAGTAATCGGGGTTCTTCTCGTACAGGCGCGACACGGCCTCCGCGACGGCACGCGGTTGCCCGGGAAACAGGGACAAGAAAAGTTTGACGCGGGCCTCGTGGTCCATCTTGGTGGCATCCATCTCGATCATTCTGACTTGTGCGCACATTTTTCATTTTGCTGGTCCAGCTCAATGAAGACCAGCTGGTTGTCGAACAAGTACGCGGTCCAACCCGGGCCCCTGAACATGGGGATCCGCGTCACCAGGCGATCGAGGTC
>JACCDR011212830.1_pt1 | contig 11971 bp, 13 predicted proteins | sample 7446431 | NCBI WGS metagenome assembly JACCDR01 (sample SAMN15323443, study PRJNA562643) | freshwater metagenome | isolation source: river surface water | place: USA:Blue River Watershed | collected 2017-08-17
AAAAAGAAACTTCGCGAAAAGAACATCGAGAAATACGGCGTAGATAGTAGAATGAAAGTTCCAGAACTTGCTAAGATAAATGGACAAAAGTCACTTAGGACGAAGATTGAACGCGGAGACGTAAAGATATACAAAGAGAAGCTCATATCAGAATGGGCTGATGAGATTGGTTTTTCCCGATCAGCTTTTAATGGAATGGTGAATAAGTACGGATGGGATGTTGCTGTCGATATGACTCCAAGAATGAGTTCTCTTGAACTTGAGATGGAGAAAATACTTAAGGATATCGGGGTGGAATATTCAAAGCAGGTAAAAATAGGGAAGTGTCACGCCGATTTTGTTATTAATGATTTGATCGTAGAGTGTGATGGATTGTACTGGCATAGTGAAAATCATAAAGAGGACAATTATCACAGTGAGAGACTTTCCTTTTACGAGAAAAATAATTACTGTGCGTTGTTTTTCCGGGAGGATGAGATACTGAACTCGTCGGAGATAGTTAAATCTATTATCACAAATAAGCTAGGTCTATCAAAGAGAATTTATGCGAGAAAGTGCAAGATCGAGAAGGTCAGTAAAAAAGAAAGCAAGGCATTCTTGACTAAGAATCATCTAATGGGAAATGGACGCGGTGACTCAATAGGTCTTACACATAATGGAGAAATTGTCGCCCTGTTCCAATTCGTCAAAATAAAAGATGGATACGAACTTTCAAGATTTGCGACAAAGACTGGAATCAGTGTAACTGGGGGATTTTCCCGCCTCCTCCTTTCCTTTTTACATGAATACAAACCAGAGAAGTTTATTACCTTTGTAGATAGAAGATATGGTAGGGGCGATCATCTAGTAGATTTTGGCTTTAAGAAAGAGTCTGAGCATAATAGTTTTCGATGGACTAATAGTATAGAAACTCATCACAGAATGAAGTTTAGATCAAACTCTGGATATGAGAATGGGTACTACAAGATATGGGATTGCGGACAGGCAAAATACGTCTATCGTGGAGTATATAGTAGTGTGTAGATCTATTTGGAGAATCAATGCTAATACTTGCTGACAGAGTAAAAGAATCATCTTTAAGTACTGGAGTTGGGGCGGTAACGCTAAACGGTCCAGTCGCTGGCTATCAGGCATTTAGCGGGGTTTTATCCAGTGGTGATCAGACTTACTACACAATCGTAAACAATCAGGCATGGGAAGTTGGCGTAGGAACCTACTCCTCCAGCAGTATATCTCGCGATACGATTCTTTCAAGCTCTACCGGAAGTAAAATAAATCTTTCTGGTCAGAGCTTTGTTTTTATAGCATATCCGGCAGAAAAAAGCGTTTATCGCAATCTTAACGACCAAGTCGTTGTTACCCAGAGCGGTATCATATTTAATGATGGGACAGTACAAACAACCGCCGCTAGCGGAATTGGTGGAAGTTCCTATACTGCTGGTAGTGGCTTGCAGTTGTCCGGAAATGAGTTTAGTGTAGATAATACGGTCGTTCAGTCTGGAGATAATATTAGCGTACTTGTGAATAACGCTGGATATCTCACAAGCCATCCGTCAATTGCAGCCGCTTCAAGTAGTAATAATTCTGGTCGGACATATATCCAAGATATCCTACTAGATTCCAATGGGCATATCACCGGTATCACAACCGCTACGGAAACAGTAGTAGATACTGACACTACCTACTCAGCCGGAACTGGATTGCAGTTATCTGGAACTACGTTCAGTGTTGACAATTCAGTTATAAGAAGTGGGAATAATATCTCACTACTAAACAACAATTCAAACTACACAGTATCCGGAAGTAATATTGGTCAGTTTGTAAACGATGTTGGATACTTAAATTCCCATCCTATAATATCTTCTGCATCTAGTAGTAATAATTCGGGAAGAACCTACATCCAAGATATCTTCTTAGATGGTAACGGGCATATTACGGGGATTACAACTGCTACAGAAACTGTTACAGACACAGATACTACTTACAGTGCTGGAACTGGACTACAACTTTTTGGCACTACATTCTCTGTAGACTCCACCGTTGCTCGTAGCGGCGATAATATTACGATATTTGCGAATAATGCTGGATATTTAACAAGTCATCCAACCATATCCGCCGCCAGTAGTGTAGCAAACTCGGCCCACTATTTCATTCAAAGTCTCCTGTTTGACTCTAATGGGCACGTTACTGGTGTCACAAGTGCCCCGGAAACAACCCATGAAGCTGGTGATGGAATAGTTATAGAAGACTACTTAATCTATGTGGATGAAACAATTCCCAGATTTGGGTCTAGTTTAACGTTGTTTAATAATAGCGTAACGAAATTTGCGTCCTCTGGTTCGAACATAAGTCAGTTTACAAATGATGTCGGATACTTAACCTCCCATCCATCCATTTCTGGTGCATCTAGCTCAAATAACTCGGGACGCACATACATACAGGACATTTTACTTGATAGTAATGGGCATGTAACCGGGATACAAACTGCCACAGAAACTGTTGTCGATACCGATACAACTTATTCTGCTGGAAGCGGATTGGTATTAAATGGAACTCAGTTCAATACTGCTGGAACTGGTAACTTTAACTCGATACTTCTTCAGTCTGGGATTCCAGCTAGTACTACAAACCAACTATATAATATTGACGGGGTTTTGTATTTTAATGGCTCTGGACTTGGAGGTGGCGGTGGCGGATCATACAATGCTGGTAGCGGTCTAATATTAAGTGGTAGCACATTTCATACAAGTGGAATCCTCTCCCTTCTATCTAACTGGCCTTGGTCGAGCGGTGTAGAGATACCAGTATTTACTGGGATAAATCAAATATCAACACTGAATGTTGGTAGTGGGGCTAATCAGATATTACAGCTAGACTCCTCTGGAAGATATCCCGCTATTGATGGTAGCTTAATAACAAATTCAAAAATTGTTCTTAACTGTCCAAGTGGAGATGTTACTTTTCCGGGCAGTAACGGAGCTTGGACTATAGAGCCAACAGGACTTGATTTAACAATTCCATCGACAGGTAAATGGGCTTTTTCGTCAATAATAAACACACAGAAGGGTGCTACTGGAACATCAACGGGTGCTAGATTGGCTATATCAACAGCCTCCATAACTGGAGTCACCGGAAGAAGTGTAGGTGTGGCAACATCAGAAACAATTTTATCACAATGTGCTATAACAGTAGGATCTCCAACAGTTGTTAGTATGGGATCTAGAAGCCCATCAAGCGTGTTCCTGACTTTTACTAGTAATTTTGTCTTAAATGTTATAGCAACTGGAATTGTTAAGATTCAGATGTTTGATGGGGCTGGAGCCACTGGAACACTTACTGTTTTTTCTAACTCATATATAAGGGCTGAAAAAATATGATAGATGAAATAAAAAGTCTATCGACACCGTATTTTTTGGAGGGGACATTACAAATAGATGTCTCTCAGTGGATAAACTCTCCAAAAATGGCGAGGTTAGATTTAGAAAAATCTCCACCGCTTCTTTATTTTGAAGATGATGGCGTTGAAATATCAATTGCGTCAGAAAGTCAATTGTTTGATATACTCAATGGATTGAAATCACTTCCACTTCTTCGGCCAAGAATGTATAAGTATGAAATACATGCCATCTTTACGAATCAGGAAAAGGCAATAATTAGAAGTATCGCTCCTGACTTTGTAGAACTTCTCTTAATGGCAGATGATCCTGTAGATACGCAAAAAGTTATTCCGTTCTTAACTCAATTGTATGAAAACAAAATAATTTCGTTTGAAAGATTCTATCAGATTACTGGAATAAGATAATGTTCTGCGAAGCCCCGTTCTGTGACAATTCAATTGCCTCATTTAGCATAACAACTGATGACGGCGAGATTTTCTACTTTACTGGGGATATTCAGGCGTTACGAGAGTTTATCTCAGAGATTACGAGTTTGGAGAGGTTTGTCCAGTCAATCAACACTTCAGATGGTCATATTGTTAATATAGATAGAGTTTTCCCCTCAGAGCTTTCAATAAAAAGGGAAGCGGAACATATAGGAGTTAGGTAATGGCGAGCGAAATTCATGTTGGCGATATTGGGACCATCCTCCTTGTCACAATTAAGGATGACGGCGTAGCTGTTGATTTGTCCACTGCTACTGCTCTTGTTCTTTCCTTGAAAAAGCCAAACGGGATATCATATGACAAAACTCCCCTATTATACACTGATGGGACTGATGGAATAATCAAATACACATCCGTTGACGGAGACTTCGATCAGGCTGGTGCTTATAAACTACAGGCAACGGTTACACTCTCTGGTGGGGTATATCATTCTAGCATATCAGATTTTAAAGTTTACAAAAACCTAGACTGAGGTCAATATGAGTTGGCAGGGCGAAATAGTGACAATGGTGCGTCATTTAATTAGTGACGTTGATCCTACAAACTACACATACTCTCAGGAGAGACTAGAAACTGCGGCATTAGTCGCGGCACAGATAGTTCAGCTTGAGGTAAATTTTGAACAAACCTACACAATTGATGTCGAACAATGCTATCTAAGTCCGGACCCTACCGATCCTACAACTAGTTTAACTCTAGCAAATAGAGACGATATATTTATTAACTTAATAGCCCTAAAAACTGCTTGTCTAATAATGAGCAGTGAGTTAAAAACTTACGGACTAAGCTCGATATCTGTAACAGACGGTCCATCCTCAATAAATTACACGGCAGTTGCCGGACACATCAAAACATTACTGGATTACGCAAAGCAGGCATATGAAGACTATAAGTTCAATTACAAGGCCGGAAACGCATGTAACGGAAAAGCTATTCTCAGTCCTTATGCTCCCGGTGCCGATTCAATAAGACATAACTTTAGGAGTTACTAATGGCAGACGTACTACAAAAAATAATCTCGGGAAATGGATTTAATCAGGGAACAGTAATGGTCTCTATTACCACATTACCTGTGCTAACAAATCACACTCTTGCCCCAAAAATTAATCAAAATGCTCAGATCCTAACCCAGTCTGGCGTTCTAGACTCAAGATTTGACGATGCCAGATACTATTCTGGGGACACGGCGTCTTAATGTTATCAATACCATCAGGAATTTTTACGAAATACGAAGAGGCGATGACTCTCATTGGGGGGTTATCAGGCTTTGGAATTCCCTGTAGATTAATATATAACGAAACCGTTGAAGAAGCCACTGGGGTTCCACAGGTAAAGCAGAGAAAGGTCATGAACTTGGAAGGTGGCTCAAGTTTTAATAGGGCCGGAACTTCATTTAAATCAGTAGAAACTTCCGAGGATATTACTCTTCGAGTTTACTGGACTAAGAAAGACTTTAAGAAAATGGGGTATCTGGAGGTTCCAGACAACTCGATATTAACTATCGGCTCTCTCTCCGATCTCCCAAAAATCAATAGATGCAAAGCCCTACTAATTCAAACTGATAAGACCGGAAATGTTGAATGGAGATTTGTTCGATCTTCAGAGCCAGAAATTCATGGACTCACAAGTAATTACTTTATGTGTTTATGGGGACGTGCGTGAAATATCGATCTAAAAACTCGAATTTTATATCTACCGGCTTTGTGAAGTTTCAAAGGGAAGAATTTCTAAACGCTATTTATGAGCAGATAAACGATAGGTATCTTGAGGCTTTTAATTCTTCAATAGGATCAATAAAGGGCAAGGTTGCCTTCGTTATAGAAGATCAGTTACTTTCTTGTGATACAATCAAAGAACTTTCTGACGGAGATTTAAGACATAGCTTTGGACTAACGAGAGATAAGGCGGCATCGGCAATTGTTGATATTATCTCTTATATGTCCTCTAATATCTCTCTTTCTCTGATAGGTAGATCAAAAAAGAATAGCCTAACTCTTACTCTAGATATGCTCCCAATTGACCAGAAGTTCATAAATTCAGTCAGTAATGGGGTGATTGAGTCTGAGGGAGGATTTGTAACTTGGTTAAATTGGCTACTTACTAAGGGAACTCAGGTTGTTATTGGGGACTTTGGAGAAATAACACTTCCGGGAGTTCATGGTAGGTCTGGCGGAAACACAGTCATGGTTGAACTTAGAGGCTCAATAGTCAGACCCTTTCGTGTTGATCCCGATCATGCAGGAACGGTAAATGACAATTTCATTACAAGAGCGATTGAGCCGGTAAGACCAAAAATAATGGACATTGTTACAAAAGAAGTACTGAAAGCACTTAAATGACATACCTTAAAGGATTTACGACTGTCGGAGATTCTACCGTGACTAATAATGTCCGGGAGAATCTTATTTCCTTTATTGATTATGGGCTGATTGAAAAGTCTGGCTTTGTAAATGTTTCTATCCCCACAACTGGAGTTTATGGAGGTCTTGAGCATCGCTTGAGATTAGTTTCTGACCCACGATATGATGATGGTCAAGTATGGGAGGGATTTAAGTCTAATTGGGTTTGGGAAAGTGGGCTAGGAGCCTTAACAAGTACCAATAGTTCATACCCAGGAGTTTCTGGAGTTTATGTCAATAATACATTTTATCCGACATCTACTACAGGCACATATTCCCATCACATCAATCATACGTTAGGACGGGTCGTTTTTGATTCACCTATTAATACTGGATCTGTTGTAAGCTGTTCCTACTCCTATAAATACGTCAATATTGTAAAAGCTGACGGACTAAATTGGTTCAAAAGAATTCACAAAGGATCAGAGAGAGCTGATAGTTCTAACTTTGTTAATAATAGTGGGGAGTGGGGAGTTCTTGCTGATAATCGAGTTCAGCTACCAGCTATCGGAGTAGAACTAATCAATCAGAGAAAGCTCTCTCCATTCGCTATAGGGGGAGGTAAAAACGTATCTACTAGCTTTTTACTTCACTGTATTGCCGAAGATGGATATACCCGGGACCATCTAGTTGACATACTTTCACTACAAAAAGAAACTGTATTTTTGGCTTACGACCTAAATGATATTAGTTCAAATGATGATTTCCCACTTGATTATAATGGAGTTCCAGTTTCTGGAGCAATGAGATATCCGGAACTAATCTCTAACTATCCGGGACCAAGAATAAGAATATCCGATGTAAGTCTAGATTCAGTATATTCTTTGGGAAATTCGCTCCATGTGGGGAGCGTAAAAATTACCACAGAAACAATACTCTTTGGAGTATAACTAATTAGATTCCTTTACTTAATCGGAGAAAAAAATGGCATATCCTACAAATACAAATAAGCGTGTAATTTACGCAACTCAGGGTGTTGCCGTTGGTGATATTGGGGCTACATCTGTAATAGATAGTTATCCCGGCCTTACAGCAGCTTCTGGTATTACCGGAACTGGAAAAGTAATGATCGCCCACGGCCTTCAAAGTGCTTCAGTAAGCAGCAACTTCAGTCTCGAAGCGATTTTCGAGCTTGGGCAGCTTGCTCTTTATGAAAACTATGAAGAAATTCCTGAGATCGAAGTTTCCTTTGAAAAAGTTCTTGATGGTTACAGCCTTATGTACCATCTTGGAACTGTTAGTTCTACAAACCCAACTCTAACTGGACGTTCACAAGCAAGAGCCGACGTTCGCATTTTAATTGGTTACGAAACTGAAACGTCCATTCAGGCCGGAGGAACAAACTCTGGTGTTGCAGAACTATACTGCTCTGGTATGTACATGAACTCTGTTTCGTACAACCTTTCTACGGACGGCAACTTTACTGAGTCCACCTCCCTAGTCGGTAACAATAAACTATGGCTAAGTGGAAGTGATACCGGTGGATTGCTAGCCAATACTTCGGGAGCTATTGCAAACGCCTTTGGTACGGACGTTTTCGGAAACGATACTCCTCAAGGTGTAGGCAATTCAGTTCTTCGTCGTCAAAACCTAGTTGTTGGGTCGACGGGTAAGACACATGGTGGAACCGCTTTTAGAACCGTTGTACCTTCATTCATTGAGGGTGCTACAACTGGAGCTACTGGTATTGTTGGGGTTGGTGGAACTGGACTTTCAACTAACTGTTCGTACATTCCAGATGGCGGTGGAGTTTATCTAAACTCTGTATCGGTAAGTTGTGACTTTGGTCGTGAGTCCATTAACCAGCTTGGTAAGCGAGCACCTTACTATCGCTATGTGAGCTTCCCAGTTGAAGTCACTTGCGAAATCGAAGTTACCGCAACTGGCGGCGATAATATCGATTCGTACGAAGAAGGTCAGCCAACAGGGACTGCCACAATTGCCCAAGGTAAAAACCTTTCAAACCACTCTATCCAATTTGTTCTGGACGACTCGACAATTATTGGTCTAGGAAATAAGAATAAGGTCACGTCAGTTTCGTACGGTGGTGGAGACGCTACTGGAGGAAATGCAACCGTGACCTATTCGATGACGAATAACAACGACCTCGTCGTTCTACACTCGGGTGACCCAATCGGTCTCTCAGCGGCTAACTACTTCAAGAACTGGTTCGCATAACATGAACTAAAGGACGGAAAATTGGGACTGGATATTATCAATTCGTTAATTTCCGGGATCATAATTTTCAAAATCAGGAATGACATCTTAATGATCAAACCTCCGTCCGCAGAAGATAAAACTTTTGCGGACTTTTTTTCTAATGAGATATATGAAGAGTCAAGACTAGACGGCTTCTGGACTAAAGAAGAATTAAGAGAATACCTGATAGAGAATGGTTATTGGTCTGAGGAAGAAGAAAGCTCAATCGAGCAGTTGAATAAGAACATAGAGAATATGAAGGTCGACTATTTAAGTTCATTTCATAGTCAGGCATCAAAGGACTACATCAAGCGGAGTTTATCTCAGGTAAATGAGAAAGTGGAGAAGCTCTTTATTAAGAGGGGGCTGTTCCTTGACAAAACATGTGACTATCTCCGGGAGTATTTCTATCAGGGCTTTTTGATTGAGAAAAATTGTTACTCCGGGAATGAAATTTGCCGAAAATATGGAATGCACACTCTTGTGGATAGAGCGAACTCTAAAATTAATGAACAGTTCTCCCTACTAAGAGAGACAGCCAAATCGGCAAGATGGAGAAATATGTGGGGGGCATCTAAAGAGCGAGTATTCGCTAATTCCCCTTCTTCTTTTACTGATCTTCAACTCAATTTAATCTCATGGTCTTATTTTTACGATAATGTTTATGAGTCTCCAGAACGTCCATCTCAGGAAATAATTGATGACGATATTGCTCTAGACGGATGGTCAATAAAGCAGAGAAGAAACAGGGAAGAAGAAAACAAGAAGAAGAACGCCGAGAATTTGCCCGGAAATAAAAATGCTGGGGAAATTTTCATACCCGCAAAAAATAAAGAAGATGTTGCCCATATCACAAAAATGAATGACGGATATGGTCTAGCAAAAATAAAATCACTCGCCAAGGACTTAAAACAGCATGGTGCTGTGGAGGAATCAAATCTTACAAGTACGAGGCAGGAACTACAAATGGCGGCAAATTCAATGTCGCACGGGAGGAAAAAGTGAAGAAAGAAATTATTAACGAAAGATCGAAAGATCGACTCAAGAAAGAAATTTCGAAGAGGATGCGGACAAGTATGATAGGTGCTGTTTCAAGCATCGAAAAAATACTTGGACATCTATGGTGTCATGAGTGTGTCAGTAGAACTTCAGAGCAGGAAAAGCTCTACTCGCTCTTTCAGGAGGTTCGAACGGAAATTCTTGATAAGGGAAATGACCAAATTAGATCATGTGAATCCGAACTTTCATCATACGAAGTAGTATGGCAAGGATATCACATTAATCTACCAATTAGACCACTAGGAGGAAACTAACATGGAAAAAAGATTTGAGGTTGATGGCAAAGAGTACTTTATTAAGCCAGCGGACATTCGCGTTTCTACGGAAGCTCAGAGAGTTTACGTTAAGGCATTTAAGAAGGCTATCGAAGACGGGGCTATTCTTAAAAAGAGTCTAGACGATCACATGAGACGACAAGGTCTATGGGATGACACTAAGCAAAATGAGTACGAAAATCTCATAAAAAAGATGGCAGATATAGAGCATAGAATTAAATCTGGGCAATTTAAGAAGGCATCGGAACTTAAGATAAAATCGCTAGAGCTTAAGAAAATCCGGAATGATCTATCCTCTCTTTTACTGACTCGGAATTCGATGGACTCGCTTACTGCCGATGGATTGGCCGATAATGAGAGATTTAACTATCTAGTTTCCGCCTGTGTTTATTCTTACGACACACAAAAGCCCGAATTCTCTTCTCTGGATGACTATAAGTCAAGGGGCGATACTGAGCTTGGAAGAAAAGCCGCTTCCGAATATGCTAATTTTGCCTTCGGACTAGATGAAGATTATGAGGAAAAGTTCGTTGAGAACAAAGTTCTTAAGAGGCTTAACCTTATAAATGAAAAGGGTCAGTTGATCAATTCTGATGGCAAGCTTGTTGATGAAGAAGGAAACTTCGTAAATGAGAATGGATCAAGAGTTGATAAAGAGGGTAATCGAGTCGATATCAACAACAATCCAATAATTGATGATAGCGTAATTGATACTTTGGAGTTTGAGGATGATTTAACGCCCTAGTGGACAGTCTGGGCATATGATTGGAAAAATCAATGTACAACTATTCGATGCAATTGAATCTACAGTCCCCCTCTAAGCAAAACATTAACAGTGTTGCTAAGCAGATAGAGGCGGGACTGTCTGGTCTTAATATAAGCATTTCAGCCAAAAACCTAAGCAAGGTTAATGGTCAGATTAATTCTACTACAAAAGCGTTGGATAAAGGGGCACATGCCGCTAAGACTTTTACTGATAACTTGAAGTTAAAGGCGAATAGTTTTGCGGCTTATGCTGCCGCTAGTACGGTAATCCTAAAAATAATTGACGCTTTTAGGGAAGCGACTCGTGAAGCTGTTCGTTTTGATGCTGAACTTAAAAAGCTCGCCCAGATTACTGATAGTTCCAATGCATATATTAGGGAGCAGGCAGGTGCCCTAAAAGATATTTCGATTAAGTACAATATCGCAATAAATAAAGTTGGTGCGTTAGCGGGGACTTTGGCACAAGCCGGTCTCTCATTCGGAGAAGCCAAAAAGGGTGCCGATGCTCTAGCTAAGACAACTTTGTTATCAACTTTCGATAGCCTTTCAAGTACGACTGAAGGCTTTATCGCCATTATGAATACTTTCAACCTAACCGTTACCCAGACGGAAAAGGTTCTTGACAGTATTAACGCGGTGTCTAAGGCGTACGCCGTTGAATCTAGCGACTTAATTGAGTCGATCAAGAGAACTGGTGGTGCATATAAGATCGCTGGCGGTCAGATTAATGAATTGTTGGCACAAATTACGGCAGTTAGACAGACCACGCGAGAATCGGCTGAAACAATCGCTACGGGCTTCCGTACGATTTTTGCCAGATTGCAACGTCCTGAAACTATTGAGTACTTCAAGAAGCTTGGAATCGAGCTTGAAACTCTAGATGGAAAAGTAGTTGCCCCGTTCGAAGCCATTCGTAGAATCTCGGAAGGACTAAAGAGGGCGGGTATTTCAGCGGGTGATGTTAAGTTCGCCGAGGTGATGGAAGAGATCGGGGGTATTCGTCAGCTTTCTAAGACAGTCCCTTTGATTACTCAGTTCAGACTTCAAGAAGAAGCTCTACAGAAGGCTAATGAAGGAACTGTAAGCACATTTGAAGACCTTGGAAAAGCCCAAGAAGGTATTGGATATAAATTTGGGGTATTGAGACAGGAGTTTACATCGTTGGTAGAAACGATGGTAAGCTCTAAATCCATATCTATTCTAGCAGACACATTTATTGGGATAGCCTCATCCGCGATTAAGTTTGCTGAGGCCATCTCTAGTCTTCTTCCTTTACTGACTGCTTTGGCTGGAATTGCTGCTACTAAGGGACTGTTTAATTTCCAAAAGGGTGGGTTTAAACTCCCAGACATTGGTGGTAGATTACCATTTGCTACTGGGGGTAAAGTTCC
>JACCDR010809917.1_pt1 | contig 11969 bp, 10 predicted proteins | sample 7446431 | NCBI WGS metagenome assembly JACCDR01 (sample SAMN15323443, study PRJNA562643) | freshwater metagenome | isolation source: river surface water | place: USA:Blue River Watershed | collected 2017-08-17
AATTTTCTGACTTATCGTAGGTTTTCTTAAAAAAAGTTAAATTCTCCTACAACTTTATTGCTATAGCAACAAAAACCTTTAGCTTCCGTTAGTAACTTTACATACTTTACCATACGCAACTATAGCCGTCAGAAATATGCAGTATCAGATACTTTGGGCCGACGATGAGATCGATTTACTAAAGCCCTACATTATGTTTTTAAGAGGAAAAGGGTACGAAGTTACGCCCGTCAATTCGGGTGCAGATGCCCTAGAGGAGGTTGAAAAAGGTAAATTCGATGTGGTGTTTTTAGACGAAAATATGCCCGGTATGACTGGCTTAGAGGTGCTACCGCACATCAAACAAATGAAGCCTAATTTGCCCGTTGTGATGATTACTAAGTCGGAAGAAGAGCATATTATGGAAGAAGCCATTGGTTCTAAAATTGCCGATTATTTGATTAAACCGCTGAATCCCAATCAAATACTTTTGTCTGTTAAGAAAATTTTAGACAAAAAAAGATTAGAAGAAGAAAAAACGAACTTGTCGTATCAACAAGAATTTCGCCAGTTGTCGATGCAATACCAAGACCGCATTGATTACCAAGAATGGACAGAAATTTACAAAAAACTTCTTTTCTGGGAATTAGAAATTGACAGAACCGAAAACAAATCTATGGCCGAGGTGATGAATATGCAGAAAGCCGAAGCCAATGCCAATTTCTCTCGTTTTATTAGAGAAAACTACGAAGATTGGCTTAATAACCCCAAAGTCGATAAGCCTTTGCTTTCGCACCAATTGATGCGTAAGAAGGTTTTTCCTTTGGTAAAAGAACAGTCGCCGTTGTTTTTTTTGTTGATAGACAACCTGCGTTATGACCAATGGAAAATTCTTGAAGGACTTATTCAGGATTATTTTACAGTAGAAGAAGAAGCCGCTTATTATTCGATTTTGCCTACGACTACTGCCTATGCTCGGAATGCCATTTTTGCAGGAATGATGCCTGCCGAAATAGAAAAGCAATACCCCAAGCATTGGGTACAAGACCTTGGCGACAGTGAAGACGAAGAGGGTTTCAACCAACACGAAGAGTTTTTCTTACAAGAGCAAGTGCGTCGCAGTCGTCTTAATTGGAAGGTTTCCTACAATAAAATTATCCATAATAACCAAGGTAAACACCTGGTCGAAAATTTCAACCGATTGCTTCAAAATCACCTCAATGTGATTGTGTATAATTTTGTAGATATGCTTTCTCATGCCCGTACCGACATGGCGATGATTAAAGAACTCGCTCCCGACGAATCAGGCTACAGAAGCATCACGGCAAGTTGGTTTACGCACTCGCCTTTGTTTGATTTAGTAAAAAAGATTTCGGATAAAAAAGGACGCTTGGTTATTACAACCGACCACGGGATGATTCGGGTACAAAACCCCGTGAAAATTGTGGGCGACCGCTCGGTCAATACCAATTTGCGTTATAAACAAGGCAAAAACCTCAATTGGGACTCCGACGACCACGTGCTAGTATGCCGTAAGCCAGAGCGTTTTTTCTTACCTAAAGTCAATGTATCTACTGCGTATGTATTTACGATGGAAGATTACTTTTTTGCATACCCCAACAATTACAACCATTACGTGAGCCATTACCGCAATACCTTCCAGCATGGAGGCATTTCTTTAGAAGAATGTATTGTGCCTTTTGTGTATTTGACGGCTAAATAAAATTTATACGGTGAAACCATGCTTAAACTTTCGTTCTTGATTTTGGGGTTGATGTATTGCTTTTGTGCTGAGGTAAAAGGACAAAAGCAATACCCTACAAAGGTTGATACAAGTTTTTTTTGTTGGACTCCAGCGACAAAAAACAAAGTTGTGCATGGTATTGCCATAGGTTTTACAGCACACCCTTGGTCAACTTGGGTGGACACCGTTTTCGTAAAAGTTAATGGAATTAATGTAGAGGTTGGCCCATTAGGAATCATTGGGGGCTTATGGGGAACAATGTTTGGTCTTGCAGGGGGCAAAGGTGATAATGGTCATAAAGTAAGTTTTTTTACCAATAATGGCTACGATAGTTTGATTACGGGTTATCCAAAATATGGAACGCATATCAATGGACTTTCCATTAGTATTGGAGGAATAAGCGAAACCTACAATCATGGCGTTTTTATCAATGGACTTTCTGGCTATTGTTACGAAATTAAAGGCATACAAATCAGTGGTTTAGTAAATAATACCTTTGAATTAAAAGGCATTGCTATTGCTGGGATAGCAAATGTAGTAACCAAGGGAAAAGGAATACAGATTGGATTAATCAATAAATGTCAAACAGGCAGCGTACTCCAAATAGGGCTTTTCAATAGAATAGGAAAACGGGTAGTTCCGTTCATAAACTTTAGCATCAATAAAAAGAAATAATTCCGCCTTCCAGCGAAACGAGCGTAAGCAACTCGCCAACTGTGAAGAAAAGATGATAGTGGTGTGTTGCTTACGTACAGCTTGTTGGAGTTATCTCCAACAAGAGCGACAAACACCCAAAACCTAGGATGATTAAGGTAAGATTTGTTCTTACCCTAATCATCCTTTTTTTATGCAAAACTAACGCCTATCAGACCGCATACTCGTTTATAGAGGCATTTTTACCGATATTGTTGCTTGATTACCACACTTTTGTTAAGTTTGTTTATCACTAATAAAATAAACTCGTTTCCCATCTTTACCCTGAGTTTGTGTGCCAAACACAAGCTTTTAACTTATAAAACTATGTTCGATAACGCTGCATTCGAGACCGTCATTGGTCTTATCTTTGTGTATTTGCTGTACAGCTTGCTGGGGTCGTTGCTGCAAGAAATTGTAGCTACCAATATTGGCTTGCGTGGTTATGTGCTAAAAAAAGCCATTAAACGTATGCTCGACGATGACAACAGTGTCGGTTCTTTGAGTAAGGCATTCATCAATCATCCGAGTATCAAGTACCTCAGTGCTGGCTCGTCGATGATTAGTAAATTTCCTTCTTATATTGATAAAAAGACCTTTGCCAAAGTAATCATTGATATGTTGCGAGGCGATAGCACAGAGGCGGCGGCTATCAACGAAAGTGTCAAACAATGCCTCGATACAGGTCAAACCCTGCTCGATTCGGTGGGGATTCAACGAGAAACCTTAACGCACATCAAATCGCTGTGGGTAACGGCTGGCGAAGACGTAGAGCAATTCAGGATAGAACTAGAAGGTTGGTTCGACGAAATGATGAACCGCTCGTCGGGCTGGTATAAACGTTACACCCAGATAATTTTGTTGAGCATTGGCTTTATCGTAGCGGTAATTTTCAATGTAGATACCATTAAAATTGCTCGTAATTTACAACAAGACCCCCAAGCTAGGGTAGCTATTTTGAACCAAGCTTCTGCTTTTGTGAAAAATAGCGAAGCTACCATGAAAGAAATCCAACGTTCTAAAGCGATCAGAAAAGATACCACAGGCGATGATTCTGAAGCCAAATTACAAGAATTAGAGCAACTCAATCAAAGTCTTTTGAATAAGACCAAAACCTTGATTTACAGTGATATTCCGAATAGTCAGAAGATTTTAGCTGTTGGCTGGGATGGAGGTTTTGCCAAAAATTTCGATATAACAAGCGTCATCGGTTGGATACTTTCGGCCTTAGCTATTTCGATGGGAGCACCATTTTGGTTTGATTTATTGAATAAAGTCATGAAGCTTAAAAGCTCAGTAGCCAGTGCTGAAAAAGAAGAGAAAAAATAAAAACGCTACTACTTTACTTAGAGGTTTTTTATTAAAATATTGATTAATAGACTTTTATGTAAGATAAAATGCTTTTGTGGAATTGATTTTCCCTTGACCTGAGTTGACCCAAACGAGCAACTCAGGTTTTTTTGTTTGCTGCTAAAACGCAATGGTATCAGGGTTGAGTCCCGAACCGCCAATATAGGGCAACGCATCTATCGTTTGCATATCGGCATCGCTGATGGTAAAATCAAAAACAGCCTTGTTTTCTTGCATTCTGGCAGGCGTTACCGATTTGGGTAAAGGCAATGTGCCATGTTGCAAACACCATTTGATACACAATTGTGCCGTCGAAACCTCATACTTGTTGGCAATACTGATGAGGGTTTCGTTGCCCAACATTTTGCCCGTACCCAACGGTGCCCATGCTTGTACAAGGATATTGTGGGCTGTACAAAACGCCACAACGCTTTCTTGCATAAAACCTGGATGAAATTCAATTTGATTCACCATAGGTACTATTTGTGCCGTGGACAGAAGCGTTTCGAGATGATGTACCAAGAAGTTACTTACACCAATAGCCTTGATACGACCAGCTTGGTATAATTCTTCTAAGGCTCGCCACGTTTCGGCGTTGAGTGCTGCCGATTGTTCTGGGAATTGCTGTGCGTTGGCTGGCCAGTGGATAAGGTACAAATCGAGGTAGTCGGTGCCTAAATCGCTGAGGGTTTTCTCAAAAGCTTGGTGTGTTTTTTCGTAACCTCTTTCGGTATTCCATACTTTACTGGTGATAAACAGGCTTGCTCTGTCAACGCCAGCATCTTTGATGGCCCTGCCAATGCTCTTTTCATTGCCATACACGGCTGCTGTATCGATATGTGTGTAGCCCGCAGCAAGGGCTGCTTGTATGGCTTGGTACGCCGTTTCTCCTTCCAATGCCTGCCATGTTCCATAACCAATCACGGGTATTTGCACACCATTCGACAAAGTATAATTTTCCATAACTAGAGTTTTTGAATGTATTGGGGTTATTGTATTTACTTTCTTTTATACAAATGAACAACTTTTGTGCAAAAAAATTATAATTTGTCGAAAAATTAGTCAATAAATGGAATTTGAAGATGTTGGAATTTGAAGATTTGAAAATTTGGTGATTTGGGAATTTGAAGATTTGAAAATTTGGTAATTTGAAAATGGGGATGTTGGAATTTGAAAGTATGAGGATTTGAAAATTTGAAAATGGAGATGTTGGAATTTGAAGATTTGAAGATGTGGTGATTTGAAAATGGGGAGGGGGGAATTTGAAGATTTGAAAATTTGGTGATTTGAAAATGTGAGAGGGGGGAATTTGAAGATTTGAAAATTTGGTGATTTGAAAATGGGGATGTTGGAATTTGAAGATTTGAAAATTTGGTGATTTGAAAATGGGAGAGGTGGGAATTTGAAAGTGTGAGGATTTGAAAATTTGAAAATGGGAGAGGGGGAATTTGAAGATTTGGTAATTTGAAAATGGGATAGATACTTCAAATTCCCAAATATCAAATCTTCAAATCATCAAATCATCAAATCACCACATCTTCAAATTATCAAATCATCAAATCTTCAAATTTTCAAATTCCCAAATCACCACATCTTCAAATTTTCAAATCTTACAAGCCAAAAGCCGTTTTTACAGCATCTACGTAATCGAGTTTTTCCCAAGTAAACAATTCAACTTCTTTCTCGATGACAGTGCCATCTGGCGATTTGAAGGTTTTAGTTACTACTTCGTTGGTGCGACCCATGTGGCCATACGCTGCTGTTTCGCTATAGATAGGGTTACGTAATTTCAAACGTTGCTCGATGAAATATGGACGCATATCAAAAATCTCTTCTACTTTACGAGCAATTTCTCCATCAGTCAAATCAACTTTGGCAGTGCCGTAGGTATTTACATACAAACCACAAGGTTTAGCAACGCCAATGGCATACGATACTTGTACCAATACTTCGTCGCAAAGGCCGGCAGCAACCAAGTTTTTAGCGATATGACGAGTGGCATAAGCCGCCGAGCGGTCAACTTTTGAAGGATCTTTACCCGAAAATGCACCACCACCATGTGCACCTTTTCCGCCATAAGTATCAACAATGATTTTACGACCAGTCAAGCCTGTATCGCCATGAGGGCCACCAATCACAAATTTACCAGTAGGGTTGATGTGATAAGTGATTTTGTCATTAAACAAGGCTTGTAATTCGGGCTTCAATTTGGCTTTTACACGAGGAATGACAATGGCAATCATATCTTCCTTGATTTTCGCCAACATGGTTTCTTCCGAATCAAAATCATCGTGTTGGGTCGAAACTACAATGGTATCAATGCGTTGAGGTTGGTTGTCGTCAGCATATTCGATGGTTACTTGCGACTTCGCATCCGGACGCAAATAGCCGATTAAGGCAGGCTCGTTGTTGCGGATATACGAAAGCTCTTGCAAAATTTTATGGGCCAAATCCAAGGCCAAAGGCATATAGTTTTCGGTTTCTTTGGTAGCATAACCAAACATCATACCTTGGTCGCCTGCTCCTTGTTCTTCTGGATTTTTGCGGTCAACGCCTTGGTTAATATCGGCAGATTGCTCGTGAATGGCTGAAAGAATACCGCAAGAATTGGCTTCAAACATGTATTCAGACTTGGTGTATCCGATTTTGCGGATTACCTCACGTGCAATACTTTGTACGTCTAAATAGGTTTTGGTATTTACTTCACCTGCCAAAATCACCTGTCCAGTGGTTACTAATGTTTCGCAAGCTACTTTTGATGAGGGGTCAAACGCCATAAAATGGTCAATGAGTGCGTCTGATATTTGGTCAGCAACTTTGTCGGGATGCCCTTCTGAAACTGACTCAGAGGTGAAAAGATATGCCATTGTGAAATAACGATGTTTTACTGTAAAATTTCTTTTTTAGAATTATTCTACAAATCTACAATTAATATTTCTAAATGACAATTTAACTTTAAAAGCAAGTAGCGTATAGATATTTTATCTAAAATAAGATAAAATCTTACGTAAAAAAACGTAGAAAACTGCCTTGATAAATGGAATTATCGGAACGGTTTGCATGATGCGTAAGTCTTCTAGTAGCGTCGTGTCTTCGTCTAGGAATTTTAATATTTGTGCAGGTCTGTTATCTCTAAATAAGCGAGTGAAAATATCGTCGGATGGGTGCATTTTTTTGTACATTACCTGCAACAACACGCCATCGAGCAAGTGCTTCCACGCTTGTCGAAGTCGATTTTTTTGCCAAGGTTTCGGTGTGTGTGGGTTTTCGAGCCAATAAACCAAGGCTTTGCTTTGGCGTTGGGTACGCTGAAAGCTGTAGCCTGTAGAGGCTTTTACGTAACCGCCGGCTGTTCCTATCCGAATAACCCCTGCTTGGGGCATGACAATATGGGGCTGGCTAGACATCGGAATAATACCATTTTCGACGGCTGTAATGGTATAAGATTGAAGCCCGAGTGTTTCTTCAATATAATGCCTGAGTTGGGCTTCGTAGGCTGTATCTGGTAAAAGATTATCCGAAAAAATGGTAAACTCTACCAAGGCTTTGCTGGGGGCATCGGGTAATATATATACAAACCTACATTCTTGGTGCTGTGGGATATTAAAATCAAAAAGAGTGGGTTTGTCTGGCTGACAAAAAGGTTTATCGCTCTCAATTTCCCAGCCTTTGAAATGCTGTAGTAAATGCAGGTAACGTTTGTCTTGATAGTCGGGGCGATTGATGCTGTCGAACACCCACGTATTTGCCTCAAAAATGCCTTTGTTGGTATGCACCTTTGTTTGTTGAATGCTCGTAACAGTCGCTTGTAGCCAAGTGACAGCAGGATTTTTTGCCAATGTTTTTTTTACAAATTGATAAAAATCAATACTCCGAATCATCTTGTAGCGGTATTCGTCGAGGGGTAAAAACGACGAAAAATGGGCATTTCCATGAAACCACACGCCTTGCCAGCTATGGGCTACGATGCTTTCAAAATCGGTGGGTTCTTTTTCCCAAAAACACCAAGTTTTGTCGTTTGTTTCGTAGTCATTGGCATCAATAATCAGCACCTTGCGGTTGCTGAGTGTACTTTGGTTGAGTTGATAGGCAAGCGACAAGCCTGCCAAGCCTCCGCCAGCTATGATAAAATCGTATGTGTGCGTAGTTGTCATAAGTAGAGCCTTTCTTATGATATATAACTTTGTAAAGGGTATTAAAGTTATGTTTCAGGACAAAATTGTCCTTGCCTAAAATAGTTCGCTCTCAAAATGTAACAAAAGAGAACTACCTTCGCAACCAAAATTTAATATGAGCCATCAGCGTCGGTCTTGTTGCCTAAACTCTACAGGCGAAAGTCCGACGTATTTTTTAAAAAGCTTGGCAAAATAGTTAGGGTATTCAAAATCAAGTAAATACGCAATTTCTGATACCGAATGAGAGGTATGTAGTAAATATTTTTGTGCTTCTTGGATAAGGTTTTGGTGCACAATTTCGATAGCTGATTTTCCTGCAACAGCTTTACAAATACGGTTGAGATGCACAGGTGAAATATGGAGTTGTTCGGCAAAAGCTGGAATACTTTGGTGTAACGATGCTTCTTTGATAAGTTGCTGGAAACGCCTGAAATAGCCCATTTGCAACGAATCTCCTTGCCATTGATTTTCCTGCGTTGTAAGTCGATGGGTATAGATAAAAAACTGCGTTAAGATTGCTTTTATCATCATCAGGCGTTCGGGGTGGTCGCTAAAAAGCTCTTCTTCTACTAAACGAATCATAGATAAAATCCTTTCAAAGGTTTCTTGTTCCGTCAAATTTTTCAAAATTCTGATACTTTCAAAGGTTTGCCATATCGGATGTGATGTTTGAAAAATATCTTCTATGATACTAGCCGATAAAGTCAGAATAAAGCCATCTACAGGAGGTCGATAGCTTAACCCATGTAAGGCTGTGGCAGGAACAAGGATGACGCAAGGAGCTTCTAACGTGTGCAATCCGAAAGCATCTTGAAAGTCAAGAGTACCATTTTTTATAATAAAAACCTGAAATAATTGAATATGTACATGAGTTTTTATATGCCAATCAAAATCTTTACTTCTACTAGCAATACTTTCTAAGAAAATATATTCCGACGAATATTTACCAGCTTCATCTCCATAAAGCCCATCATAATTAGTTATCTTCTTGTTTTCTAGCATCAATGTGTGTTTTAAAATTATCCTTAAAAGTAAGAAAAGTTTCCTGAGAAAAGTATTCTTGAAACGTAATTTTGTCATCGAAAATTTATCCCAGACCAGCCATTACATTTATGATAGACAACCTTACATGGGAACTAGCCCACTTGGCTCACGTAGAACTGCTTACGCCTAAATTAGACGAAAGTATTCGCTTTTTTACCGAAATTTTGGGCATGTCGATTGCCGAAACCGCAGGCGATTCGGCGTATTTGCGTGCTTATGACGACTACGAGCATTATACCCTCAAACTCACAGCACACAAACATGCAGGCATTGGACATTTTGCTTGGCGTACCCGTAGCCGAGAAGCCTTAGAACGACGAGTAAGGGCTTTAGAAGCGACCAAGTTGGGCATAGGCTGGTGCGAAGGCGATTGTGGCTATGGCGATACCTACCGATTTCGTTACCCTGACGGGCATTTGTGCGAACTCTATTTTGATACCCGAAAATTCAAAGCCGATGAACATAACAAATCAGCTTTGAAAAATACCGCCAGTAAATACCCCGGCAGAGGCATGAATGTACGCCGTATCGACCACCTGAATCTATTGGCAAAAGATATTGTTGCGTTCAGAGATTTTCAATTTGGCGTATTAGGCGGACGCATGACCGAAACGATTATTTTTGATGACGAACCCAAAGGCGTTTGGGTGTCGGTCAATTCTAAATCGTATGACTTAGCCATTACCGAAGACCATTCGGGTTTATCGGGGCGTTTTCACCATCTTACGTATGCCGTTAATAGTCGTGAAGAAGTACTCTTGGCGGCGGATGTAGCTTTAGAAAATGGTGTTTTTATCGAAACAGGGCCCCATAAACACGCCATTCAACAGACCTTTTTCTTGTACTTATATGAGCCGGGGGGCAATCGCATTGAAATAGCCAATCCAACAGCTCGCTTGGTGCTTGACCCCGACTACGAAACGATTGTCTGGAACAAAGAAGAACGCCTAAAAGGACAAGCATGGGGCTTGAAAACCGTAGAGAGCTTTCATACCAGAGGCACGCCCATGCCCGACGAGCTTTTGTAAAATACTTATTTTTATACATCCTAATAATCCGAAATTTCCACGAGTTATTTCTTTCATAATTGAATCAGATGAAAAAGAAACTATTAGTCATTGGCGCTCATTCGGGCGACTTTGTTTGGCGGTCGGCAGGAACGATAGCCAAAGCCATTGAAGAAGGGGCAGAAACACTCGTTGTATGTATGTCGTATGGCGAAAGGGGCGAATCAGGCGAACTTTGGAAAGAAAATCCACAGCGAAGCGTTGAAAATGTGAAAGAAATTCGCCACCAGCAAGCCCAACAAGCAGCCGATATACTCGGTACACCTATCCGATTTTTGGATTGGGGCGATTATCCAATGTTAATTTCTGACGAAAGAATTACCCAATTGACCAACCTCATTGGCGATTTTGAACCAACGGTTATTCTAACACATTCAGAAAAAGACCCTTTTAATCCAGACCATCCTTTGGCGTTTCAAGCTACGCAGCGAGCAAGATTGCTTTCGTGTGGTGCAGGCGTGCCAAGTGCTTTTAAGAATATAGACCCACCAACTTGGTATTCGTTTGAACCCCATCAGCCAGAGTTATGTGGTTTTGTGCCAGATACTTATATTGATATTACTTCGGTAATGGATAAAAAAATGGCTGCCATGAATTGTATGGGAGCACAAACATATTTGCGTGATTACTATGCAGAACTGGCTGCACGTAGAGGCAACCACGCCCGTCGGATTTCGGGACAAAAACAAGTACAATACGCTGAGGCTCATCAAAGCCAAGTACCAAGCGTAAAAGCCAGTATTTTTTAGCACAATACGAATGGATTGTTGTATCAAACTTTAGCCATCTTTGTTATGAATTTAATACAAGAATTAGCCAAATTTTCGGCTGCTACACTGCACGAAGCCCTAGGGAAAAAAGGGGAATTACCAAGTGCTATCAAACCTATTAGTCAGCAAATGAAAGTTTGTGGCCCTGCTTATACGGTGCAAACCATGCCCCGAGATAACGTCTTATTGCACCGGGCGTATGCCTACGCCCAAGCAGGCGATGTACTATTGGTGCATTGCTCAGGTTTTTATGAAGCGGGCTATTGGGGCGATTTGATGAGCTTAGGTGCAAAAACTAAGGGCATCAATGGCTTGGTTATAGATGGTTGTGTAAGAGATGCCGACGACATTGAAGCGATGAATTTCCCTGTGTTTAGCCGTGGGCTTTGTATCAGAGGCACGTCAAATTACGGCGACGGCACACTCAACGAACCTATCACGATAGGTAATGTGCTGATTAAACCCGGCGATATTGTGGTGGGCGACCGTGATGGGGTTGTGGTTGTGCCACAAGAAAAAATAGAAGAAACCATAGAAAAAGCAATAGCCCGAGAAGCCAAAGAAGCACGGGTAAGAGAACAATTACGACAGGGAAAAACATCTATTCAAATTTATGGCTGGGATGTGCAGTTTGGGTATTGAGATGAGGTGATTTGAAAATTTGAAGATTTGAAGATGTGGTGGTTTGAGAATTTGAAAATTTGGTGATTTGAAAATTTGAAGATGTGGTGGTTTGAGAATTTGAAGATTTGGTGATTTGAAAATTTGAAGATTTGGTGGTTTGAGAATTTGAAGATGTGGTGATTTGAGAATTTGAAGATTTGGTGATTTGAGAATTTGAAGATGTGGTGGTTTGAAAATTTGAAGATGTGGTGGTTTGAGAATTTGAAAATTTGGTGGTTTGAGAATTTGAAAATTTGGTGGTTTGAGAATTTGAAAATTTGGTGGTTTGAGAATTTGAAGATTTGGTGGTTTGAGAATTTGAAGATTTGGTGATTTGAGAATTTGAAGATTTGGTGATTTGAAGATTTGGTGATTTGAAAATTTGAAGATTTGGTGATTTGAAAATTTGAAGATTTGGTGATTTGAAAATTTGAAGATGTGGTGGTTTGAGAATTTGAAGATTTGGTGGTTTGAGAATTTGAAG
>JACCDR010010087.1_pt1 | contig 11964 bp, 23 predicted proteins | sample 7446431 | NCBI WGS metagenome assembly JACCDR01 (sample SAMN15323443, study PRJNA562643) | freshwater metagenome | isolation source: river surface water | place: USA:Blue River Watershed | collected 2017-08-17
ACGCCACACGGAGAACCCGGCAGAGCCGACCATTGTGAGTGCGGTGTACCAGTCTCCGATGCCAATCTCGAGAAGGCAGTCGTCGCACGTGTGGGGTCGCGTGGCGCGATGCGTGTGGGCGCGGATCACGATGCTCACGTCCGCCTCACCGCTCGTGCGGACCACGTGGGTTCACCAGCTCGCGCGTTCACGACTTCACCCGCTCGAAGTCGAGCACCCACACCCAGTCGTCGGTCTCCCCGTAGATCGATGCAAACGCAGTCAGGAAATCGGCTCGACTGTTGAAGCCCTCAGCACGTGCGTCCGCTTCCGTGATGGCGGACACGCGCTCGACGCGAACGCGCCTGAGCTTCAGTTCGATTCGCGATGCCCATCGGGGCATGTGGATCGCCGGGCGCCAGAAGCACGACTCTTGATTGCCGTCGCCCCAGTCGGCGCGGTACTCCACATTCCACTGTTCAAGTATGTCGGCTTTCGTCCAGCCGCGGACAGATTCGCGATGGAAGTCGGTGAAGTCGAACGGCGCGCAAAGCCCCCATGTCTCCCGAACCCACAACCTCTCGCCGGGATCTCCGAACGGGCAGCGCACGTCGTAGTACCCGTGCACGTCAGAGCCGACGATGAATTGCCAAACCTTCCAGAGCGAACTGTACACCCAGCCATTCTTCGGGCGAGTGTCGTGAATGGGGCCCCCGCGATAGCGCAGTGGACGGCGCGTCTGCGTCTTTGTGCCGTCAAGAATGGCGCGCACCATGGGCCCGCTGAACAGGATCGGGCGCTCAGTGGTCTCGTTTGTGGCACGGGTCATGGTTCCTCTTTGAGTGCTGCGAGGGCAGCCTCGATGGCGCGGCGATCGGACTCGCTCGCGCTGTGACGGAGGAGGGTGAGCGCATCGACGGCGGTCGCCCCGTACTTCGCACGGGCGCCCAGTCGCGAGGGCGCGGCGAGGTACAGGCGCCGGCTCAGGCGTCGCACCACGAGCCCGTGCCGGGTCGCGACGCGCGCGATCTCAGTGTCGCTTTTCCGACCGTTCATCATCCTTCCGGGAGGTACAGTGATACCTCGAGCGGAAAGTCGGTCCAGCCGGCCGTTCGGGCGGCCTCGTAATCGAGGTTCGCCACGCACACCAGTTCGCCAGACCGGAGCGCTTTCCAATTCATCAGCGTGCGCTGGACGACGCGGCCATCGGCGGACTCCCAGCGCCGCCCGGACGACACCCACGCCCACGGCGCGCCAGACCCAACCGCCAGACCCGACACGAGCGACCGCAGGTCGTCCTCGAGTCGGTTTGCGCGTCGGATGGCTTGGTCACGGGCCTCCTCGGCGCGACGAAGTCGCTCGGCGATGATCGCATCACGGGTGGCCACGGCGACTCCGGATCTTCGCGCGAGCGCGCTCCACCGCCTCCGGCAGTCCCTCCGCCGCTTCCGCGGACTCGGCAACGCGGTAACCCTCGGGACTCGTGATCCTCACGTCGTAGCCGCTGCCGCGAGCGTCCACGTCGATCGAGCACCCTCCGTCCACGCCCTCCACGTACAGGAACTCGCTCTCGAGCTTCCACGGAAGCCCTGTCGTCGCCTCAAGGCGCTCTTTGGCGTGTATCACGGTGCCTCTCAGAAGTTGAAGTCGTAGTAGTGATTCCGCCCCGGAACGAGGCGCGAGCCATTGTTCATGTACTGGCCGTTCTTGCGGCGGCGGAACACGAGCGTCGTTCCGTCGGGGTCGCGCTCGTACGCATACCGCTGCACCCCCGCGGTGTGGCCGAAGAAGCCGCCGGGAGTGAAACTGAGCGCGTCGGGCTCACCGGAGTTGTACCCGTTCAGAAGGGTCGCTTTGTCCAGTTGAAGCGTGATCGTCGCCGGGGTGCGGGCGATCACGGTCCCGGCGTGCCGGTCCGAGTAGCCGCACTCCGTGGCGCCATCCCCGATGCGCAGGGCATCGAGCTTGTTCGGCGGGACGTTGGTCGTGGTCGTGGTCGTGGTCGTGGTGTCCATCGTTCTACCTCCGCGGCCGGCGACCTTCGCCGAGCCCGCAACGCGAGTCTACAGCACGCCGGACGGTGCGTCAAGTCTGCGTCGGTTCCTCTCCACGTGCAGGCCACGCGAGTCGGCGCATGACGTTCACAGGGCCCACGGGTAGCCGCGCGAGTACCACGCGTTCTGCAACTCGAGAAACTGCCGTTGCAGTTCCCGATCGGCATACCAGTCGGCTTCCTCGGTATCCTCGGGGTGGGCCGGATCTTCGCCCACCAACCGTTGCAGTTTCACACCGATCTCGAACGCCCTCCGCGTGTTGGCCTCCAATTCGCTCTCACTCACACACGGGATCGCCGCAAATGCCTTTTGCATTTCGTCGAGGTCTGCCGCGGCGCGCGCTCGATACTGTTCCTCCCGACACCCGTCGACGATGCGGGCGGCGCGCTCCAGCGCGCTCGACACTGCGAGGATGATGAACGCCCTGTCACAGCGGCACGCCTCGGCGATCAGTGCGTTCAGATCCCACTTGGTCGACGAATGCGGCCACGGAAACCGCCTCACGTCGTCCGCGACCCGGCAGAGTTGAAGCGCGGCATCGGCAGCGGCAACGTACGGCGTCGGGTGCTCGGACGATCCGCGAGCGAATCCCTGCGCCGCCTCGAGTGCGAACTTGGCCGTGCGCGCCGCGCACTCCCTGACCGCGGCGGCCTGCTCCTCGGTCTTGACCTTATTGATCACGAGGTCACGGCAATCCGAAGCCGTGTTCTTGGCTCGGATCGCACACCTGATAGCGGCCTCGCACGCCTGAACCCCCTCGTCGGGGCGCCCACGCCGGCCCAGCGCGGTCTTGACGCGATCGATCGCACTCTCGAGTTCGCCGAGCGCGTGATTCAGGTGACGGACTTGAAACTGGCTTTGAACGCTCATGTGGCCTCTGTGCTTGCGGCCGGCGACCTTCGCCGAGCCCGCAACGCAAGTCTACAGCACACCGGACGGTGCGTCAAGTCTGCCGTCCCAGACGTCGACCGGCGGATCGAACGGCAGCGTGCGCCCCGGCAGCCTCCATCGCTCCGGCTGACGAAGAGCGCGCGCCACGGCACGCGCGAGCGTGCCGCGGGCCGCCGCGACCGCCGGCGGGAAGCCTCGGGGTCGGTCGGGGCTCGGGCGCTCCTGCGCGAGCGTGCGGCGGTCCCCGTGCGGGTACGCGTCGAGAGTGAGCGCGGCATCGCACACGTGCGCCGGAGCGCCCATGGCATCGAGGCACGCGCGGACGACGCCCGACGTGGGCGCGCCTTCAGGCAGGCGGCAAAAGAGCGCCAACGCGCCGACCCCGGGGCAGGCCATGATGATCCCCGCCCCTCCATCCTCGATCATCGAGTAGACCACCATTCGGCCGTCGTATCGGGCCCTATCCATGGCCATCGCTGCGCGGACTCGGGACTCGTCGGCCCACTCCGGATCGTTCTCCAGAAGCGTCGCGTAGTCCGGGGTCACGATCACACGAAGCGTCCACGGCTCCACGTGGTCCCCGAACGCCCACCGCCTCCGCCGGTTCGTGCGGGAGCGTGACGCGTCCGGTCGGCTGGCCCCGAAAGCCCAACTGGGCGCTTCCGGGAGGGCTCGTGAGCGCATGCTCCAGTTCGGACACCCGCCCGGGCCATGAAGCGACTTTGGCGGCAGGAACATCGGCTCGAGCGCCCGGTCGGACTCGCACGTGGCACAGTACCGGGCCGCACGCAGCCGCTCAGGCATTCCGACGGCCAGCTTCTCGTGCACCTTCGCGACAAGCGCCGCGACCGACCGGGCGGAGCATGCAGTCAGTGGGTGAACGAAGCGCCCGTGCCGCCAGACGACTCGCAGTGGACGGCGTTGCGCCAACAGGTCGGTACGCGACCATCTACGAACGGAGAACTGGTCCACGATTGCTCCTCTTCACGTGCCCACTTCGCTTCCACGCCGGCGCGTGAACCGTCGCGATCACGTCGATCGCCCGGGCCAAACGCTCCGCTTTCGGCCACCCCTTGAGCTGCACCATCCCGAGGCGGCCGGACACAGAGGGCATGGCGCCAGACACCCCGCAACGAGCGATCGCGCCGAGCGTGGCCGCCCACGCGACCGGGTCGAGGGCGCTCGGGGCGTCCGGCCCCTGCTCGGCCTTTCGAACGACGTAAGCGCCGAGTCCATTGTCTGCCGAGCGCAGAATGCCCCAGCGTTTCGGCAGACGGACTTCGGCGAGGTACACGCAGTCGTCGGGGCACACCAACCACGGGCGCACGTGCGAAGGCATCTGCGTCCACTTCCCCTCGTGGCACTGCTCGCGCGCGAAGTCTGCGCGGCAGCCCTTGATCTCGAACACGTCGATGCGTTGCCGCGGCGATGCGGCGTAGCTGCTCCAGCCAGCAGCGATCAGGTCGATGCGCCACCGGGACTCGTACGGCGTACCGAACGTGCCGTCCGCACTCAGCCCCACCTCCGCGCCGATCGCGCGGGCGCCGGCGTACTCCCAAGCCCACGCAGCCGCGATCGCGGTGTGGATCAACGTCGACGCCGCCCGGTCGCCGGATAGCGCGGCGCCACAGAGCGCCGCAAACGCCTCGGAGGCATAGTGCTCCCTCGCGCGCGTCACGCGTCCCACCCGTGGGAGGCGACGACGTCGAGCAGCAACGCAATCATTTCTGGCGGGAGAGGCGGGATTGTCGTCGAGCCGACCTTCCACCCGTCCCGCAAATTCGCCGTGTGCAGCGAAAACTTTTCGGAGACGATGCACTGCTTCTGCATCCACGTGCCGATCCCAGTCGTGTTGTACTGGTTTACGACCAGCATACTCATTTTGGTGCTCGTGCTGTTGAACACTTCGAAACTCAACCGGACGTGCTCAGAGAACGGGTCGAGAACGTGTACGGAACAGCGACCCATGCTGTCTCGGTCGACCTTCCACTTCAATGCGAGGCGCTGTACGTCTGCGACGAGGACACGAACAAGCGCCTCGAGGTCTGCCTTGTCCATTCAGTGCCTCCGCATCTTCGGTGCAGCCTGAGCGAGCGCGGAGGCGACCGCGGCCGCGCGGCTCAGGCACGACGGGCCCGGGACCGTTCGCATGCCCTGCGGCACGAACGACACGTTCGCGCACGTCCAGAGTCCGCTCGGCTGACGCAGCAGCGCCCACGCGCCACCGAACCGTTCGTCCATCAATTGCAGCAGCGCGCCGACCGTCGCGCGGTCGTTGAGGTCCGGTCGCATCGCTGCGACGCGCGCCGGGCGCGGTCCCTCGCCAGCGCGGATCCGCTCGACCGGGTCTCCGTGCTCGTCGATCGGGAGCATGCCCGGACACCACTCGAAAGCGGGCACTACGGTAGGGTCGGTGATGATGATGACTGGGTCGGTCATGCTGGCCACCGCTCGATGGGCGTTTCGTCTGCGTCGAAACGCAGTTCGAGGTCGCGCGGGTCCGTACCCGGAACCCAAGCCCGGCGCACGCGCGAGGAGAACCGCCACAGCGTTGCCTTGGCGAAGCCGAGCGCCCCGTAGTAGCGGGCGAGACACTGCTCGCAAGCCTCGCCGGGCGCGCCATCGTCGAGCGGATCGAGCGCGCTCGGCTCAAGTGCGTACTGGCCGCACACCGTCGAGATCAACGGCGCTGACCCGGTCACCTCGATCACGTGCGCCCACTTCCGCGGGGGAGTCCCGGACTTGCCGGCGTATTTCGCCGACGAGGCTGGCCTGAGAATGTGCAACTTCTGATTCATGGTGGCCTCTCGGACCCGTGCTCAGTGGGTCGAGGTCGATCTACCGCAGAACGGACGCCCCGTCAAGCCCAGAACGCCCAGTCGGCCAGCCGCATGGCCGCCGCGATGCGCTCAGCGAGCTGCATCCGCGACACGCCAGCGGGGGAGTTCACACAGTGGCCCCGCTTGTACGCCGCAAGAGCCTCCTCGGCCGTGCCGCACTCGCGCAGATGCCGCGCGAGGATGGCCACCCCTGCGCGGACCGGGTCGCCGGCGGGCCCATGCACCGGGTGGACCTGCATCGGTCCCGACTCGCCGTCGGCCCCCATGATGCCGGGGCGGAGGTCCGACTCGCGCAGACCCGTCGCGAGTGCGTACGCGGGGTGGATGCCGATCTCGACGCTGGCCTCGACGATCTCCTCGCACACCGGGGCCCACCCGGAGTGCGGGCGATCCGCGCCCGAGGCGACAGCGATCCACATGGCAAAACAGGTCAGGGTCATTTCGGCACTCCGGTTTGCAAAGCCGCGGCGAGGCGGCGGAAATCGGGGATGTACGATCCCCGGGACAGAACGCGGCATTGGTCGTCGGACAGCGGGGACTTGCCCGATGCGCGCAGGAAGGTCGGTCGATCAAGCCAGCGCTCGGCCGCCTCTCGCGCTTTCGCGACGGCCGGGAAATGCGATCGGCTTCTGACGGCTCGAGCCACGAGGTATCGATCGACGGGGTCTAGGTCGACGATTGCCCGGACCCACCGTTCCGGCCACGCCGGGGCGACGCCACCGGGAACCCACACGAGGCGCCAACGGGCGTGCTGCTCGACCCAGTCGTCGGGACGGAGCCATGCTGGAACTCGGACGGTCTGCACCGAGTAGCGCGGGAGTTGCTCGACGATGGGCTCGGAATCGGGGCTAGGCCAGCTATACCTCGGCGTCGTCTCGGACAGGTCGGGGGACGCTTCGGCCGGGTAGACACATACAGGCCATGGGGCCGACTCGCCCCGGATGGCGTACGAGTGATCGTATACGGCGGTGAAGGTCCGCATCAGGCTCCCCCCGCGCGGAACAGCGGCAGGTCGTCTACCGCCACGGCGCTCGCCTCGCGCACCTCCGCCTCGAGCACCCGGGGACGGGCCAAGCCTGACCACGGTTCGTGGAGTACGCGATGCGCCTCACACACGAGGTTGAAGCCCCCGCGCGGCAGGTGCGGGAACGCGCCCACGAACCACGCCATCGTGGATTGCCCCGCCCCATGCATCGGCCTCCCGCTCGCGTGATGAAGGTAGGCGACGCGCTGGGGCCCGAGCAGCGCCCACGGGACGCCCGCGCTCAGGGACCACCGGACGGTCGTGTCGCTGCAGGGCCCGAGCACAACCGCGTCGGTCGATTCGGCGCAGCGCACGGCGAGGTCAAGCCACGTCGTCATGGCGCTCCATGGTGGATTGCACCAGACCCGTCCGGTCAGTCTGGGCCACACGGACAAGCCGTTCTCGACGATGCCGAACCAGCGCGGGGCCTTGAAATTCGTCGAACTGGCTGCGACGTCGAAGTCGAAGTCGAAGTCCGCGCCAAACGCGACCTGAGCGAGCCCGCTCACGAGCCACGGCGGCGTGCGCCACGCGTCCCGGTCGAGGGGGCCGTCCGTCTCGTCCCGGGGCACGAGCCGCGCCTCGTCGTCCGCGTTGGCGCGATCGTTCCGGGTTCCGGCCTTGGTGACGTGTCCGAGTCTGCTCATGACGGCAAACTAACGTAGTCTGGACGGGGCGTCAACTTTGAGCCGCCGGCGCACAGTCGGCGACACTGTGGCTCGCACGAGCGGTCAGTACACCATGCCGAGGGGCTCAGACACGGGGGGGTGTTCGGACACCCCCCCGCTCCCGCGGCGTCCAGCGGCGCGCCCGGGGTTGGCTGCGCGCGCGTCTGGCGGAGGCGGTCCGTCGAGGCTGCCCTCGGCGTGGAACTGAGCCAACTCCTCGAGGCGGTCCGCGAACTCTACATCGCTCGGCCGGTACGCACGCCAGAGCATCGAATGGCGGTCGTTGAACTCGACACCGAGGTTGAGCATCCGCCCGAGACTGCCATCCCACATGGAGACGGCCCTCGCGGGCAGCCACGACCCCGGTCGCAGCACGCTCGCGTCGAATGACGCTCGCCCACCCTTCACCCACGCCGGGGCTCTCGACAACGACTGCAACTCACGAATCATGGCGTCGAGCGTGTGCGGTTCCGTGATGAACCCCAACAGTCTCTGTTTGCCGCGTTGCCGCAGTGTGATTGACGTGGAGAAATCGTGAATCACGCCGTTTCTCCAGCCAAGCAGGTGGCTCTTCACGAAAAACAGAAAACTGCCCTTGAACGCCGCCTCGGACAACAGCAGCACGTCCCAGAAAGTTGGCTTGTACGACGCGCCGGCGATCCACTCCGACCCGAGCTGGCGCAGCGCTCCCCGCTCGTCTGCGGACAGCAAATCGATCGGTGGAAGCCAATCGTACCGGAGCGGCACGTTGGGGTTTGCGACTTGAAGCGGCCAGCAGGGCCGCGGCATGCCGCCGCTCGTCGAGGGGCAGCAAGCGCGGGGACACCGGCGCGAACGCGTCACGGCACTTGTCCTGTTGCTGTGCTAGGCGGCTCAACTTACCGCGGCCCGAACTGGAGCCGAAGGCGGACGTCCTCGCGTGCGGGATACGCGAGGCGAAGGACGTGGCGGAGCTTCTCGAGCGACAGTTCGCCCGCGATCACGGCCGGCGGGGTGTTGTCGCCGAAGGGCCACGCGACCGTCGCCGTGTGACTGAACACCGGCCCGCGCTCGGCGCAGATGTCGTCCAACGCGTGCGGGAGCACCTCGGACACGATGATCTCGATGCCGCCCTGATTCGCGGTGAGCGTGAGGATCGGCGCCGTCGCGTGGCTAAGCACGTCGATGATGTTGTCGACGAGGTCAGTCGTGGGTTGGGCATCCTGCCCGGGCATGATGATCGTCACTTAGCCTCCCTTGCCGGACGGGCCGGCCGCTCGCGCGAACGCGCGATCCATGTGATCCAGCATTTCGGTGCGAAGTGCCCCGATTGCAGCAGCGTTGTCGTCACGAACGCGGTCGATCTCCCGGTCCGTGTGCTCCTGCAGTTTCTTCAGGTGCTCGAGCACAATGCTGCTGATCGTCTGCGCGAGAACCCACGCGCCGGACACGATCGCGAGCATGATGGCCGCGACCTGCGGCGCGGTGAAGATGATCTCGTTGATCGGCACGTCAACCCCCGAAAATGCGATCGAACCACGACTGGTTGTCGGGCCGATAGGTGTAGCCTTGACGCTCCATTTCCTGCCGCGTCTCGGGCAGCGTCGTCATGGCAGGGACGATCACCCCGCCCGAGCCTGCGGGCGCTGCGCTCCGGACCTGAGAGAGCAGGATACCTCCGAGCCTCGCGCGGACGTCGTCGAGCCAATCCTCGGCGTACGAGAAGTTCGAGCGCGACTGGAGCCGCACGAGGCGACCGTCCCCGGCCAGAAGCGCGGCGGGCATCCGCTGGCCAGCGCCAACCCAGCGCGTCGCCAGCGCGCCGAGCGCCTCCTGATCACGCGTCGACCACGTGTGGTTTTCGCTCAGTTCCGACCACGGCACGGACGAGGGGAGCGTGCTGAGGTTGCCGCGGAGCTGCGAGCGAATCCGGTTCAGGTGGCTCTTGCACGCCCGGATCGTGAGGGGGTCTCCGCCCGACCCCGGCGAAGGCGGTCCGGCCGCAGGGGGCTTCGACGAGGGCGGCGGCGCCGAGGACGACGAGCCCGGGTCATACGACGACGATCGCGAACTGGACGACGTGGACCCGGTCGGGGGTGCCAGAACGGGTTGCCCGGCCAGTTCGTTGGCTCGGGCGGCCCGCGAGCCGGCGAAGATCACGCCAACGAGGGCGGCGCCTGCCACGATGGCCATCGTTTGCGGCTTCATCACTTCACCACCATCGGCGCCTTGGAGGGGGCAACCGACGTAAACTGGGAAGCCGGCGCCTTGCTTTCGCCGCCGTACGCCCCGGTTGCGCCGGCCGGCGCTGAGTTCAACGACCGCCATTGCGCGTTCCGCTCGTTGTTCGAGCGAACGTGGAAGTGCCATGCGACGCCGGCCGCTGCCAGCAAACCCAGTCCAATCAACGCTTTCTGGCTCATGATCTCCTCGTGTCTGCGGTTTTCACCGCTTGCGGATCTTGCCCCACCGGCCGACGTGCGCCGGGAAGTGTCGCTCGAAGTCGAGCCAGCCTGCGTCGCGCGCAGCCGCCACGGGCGTCGAACCGCTCCCCAAGTCGTTACTGTCCCGATAGCCGCCCCTGACGCGGTACGCACGCCACTCCGAGATCGGCGCGCTGAACCACGAGATTTGCCGCCCCGACTTCGAATCGTGGAAGTCGCCGACGTTGTCGACGGCCCAGCCGTCGTTTCGGTCTTGAAAGGCCGCAGTCGAGGCGCCACCGCTCATCTTTTGCGTGGATGACGCGTTCTTCGCCGCGATGGCCTGCTGGCGATGAAGCGACTGCTCGATCTCGCGTTCAAGATTCTCGACGTCTTGCCGCGCCAGTTCATCGATCTGGTTCATGCGCACGGTCACGTAGGAGCCGACGCGGAACAGTCCGTAACCTGCTACCAGCCCGAGAGCCAGTTTCGTCGCCAGATTCATCCGTACACCTTTTTTCTGGCGTAGGCGTCCACGTCGAAGGCGAGGAGGCCCGCGCGATTGACCGGGTTGAGCGCAAGCGGTTGGGGGGCTACCTGCGAGGCCGCTGGCCGCCGAAGCGCGAGAAACGCCAGAGCCGCAACACCGACCCCGACAATCGCAATCGTTGACGGCTTCATCATACCCCCACTCCCCCGCGGACGAAGCCGGCGGGTGGATAGTACCCGGAAGCGGCGCGAACGGTCGTGACGAACCGTGCCGCGTCCGATGGGTCGGCCGCGACGCGTGCGTACGCGGCGTCAACGTCGGCCAGCGGCGCGATCGACCCAGTGACCTCGATGATGCGCCGTGCAAGCGCCTCGCGCGCCTCTCGGTACTGTTTCAGTACGACGAAGGCGGCAGGCTGCATCAGTTGATCGGGCATGTACCCGTAGGTTCCGATCGGAACCTTGTCCGGCACCCCGTCCGGCTGCTGCCGGACAAGCGCGGGCGGGACGGTCCCGACGCCGTATGACACCGGCTTCCGCTGCAGCGTCGTGAGGCCAGCGTTCGCCGAGGCGAGCGCGCTCAGGAACGCCTCGCCCCGGTTCGCGCTCTCACGCTGAGCCGCGCTGGACGCGACCGACGAAGCGCTTGACGACGCTGGCGAAGCGGCAGCGCCGGGGTTAGATTGGGCGCGCGCGCTCCGGCCCCGGACGAGGCCGAGGAGAAAAACCGCACCGGCACCAGCGAGAGGAAGCAGACTCATGGGTCACACCATACGCGAGCGGCGCGACGATCGCAACGCAGAGATTGAACTGGACCGGCGATACGCCGTGGACGTTGTCGAGACCGGCCTCGGCCGCATCGGCGCATTCGACCGCGTGCTCGTTCCCCGGCGGCACGTCGCCACCGTCGAGCGCCACCACGCCACGCGTATGGCCATCCCTGAGCCCAAGCCCGCGCCACGCGAGCGAGCCCGCAGGGTCGTCGTCGAACTGAATCGGACCGACCTGTCGGACCCGCGGCACCGCCGCCCAGACGGGCGCTGGACCGTGGACGCCACGCTCGTGGACGTCTGGGACTGGACGGTGGGCATGGGCGAGGCGGTTCGCATCTTGCGCTGGCCGCTCAAGAGCGTGCGCACGTGCGCGATTGGCGGGTTGATCCCAGCCATCGTGGTCGGGGCACGATGGCGCTTCAATCGTGCGTCGCTCGAGGCGATCCGCTTTGACGGCAGGGACTTCGTGCCGTGGGTGCTCACCCACGACAAGCGGCGTGTCCGGCTCCGGACCGAGTCCGGGGCCGTGTGCGAATTCACCGCTTCGCGCGTCACGCCCATCGACGTGCCCGAGCGCTTGGTCGCCGGAGCCAGAGCGCGGTGACGACTCCGATCGATGCGACCACTGCTACGGCGTAGAGTCGGGAGAACGACCGTAGGGCGCCGCCGCCAAGTTCCGACGCCACCGCGCTCATTTCGCGGTCCAGCAGCGCGAGCGCCTCGGCCTCGCATGCCGCCCGTTGCTCGGGCGGAAGGCCAGCGCAGCGCTCCATTTGCATGTCGACCGTGCGCCGGATGGCTTGAGTCACCTCGGCCTGTACGGCCGACGCGCCAAAGGCCCAGA
>JACCDR010104924.1_pt1 | contig 11964 bp, 8 predicted proteins | sample 7446431 | NCBI WGS metagenome assembly JACCDR01 (sample SAMN15323443, study PRJNA562643) | freshwater metagenome | isolation source: river surface water | place: USA:Blue River Watershed | collected 2017-08-17
CTGGACGACCTGCCAGGCAATCCGCAGGTGCCGCCCGATGAGCGCCGCAACATCGCGTGGCGCGCAGCGCAGCGCGGCTTTTGGGTTCCGAACGAACGCGACACCGGGCTGGTGTTGATGATGGAACTCGAAAACGGCGGCCGGGTGCCCGTGCGGCGCCAGGGCGGTGCGCGCGTCGAACTCATGTTCGACAACCTGCCGCAGCCGGTGGTGTCCGGCGCGCGCACCATCGCGCGGCCGGACGGGCTGATCGGCGACGGCACAGCGGGCGCGGTGCGCGGCGACGATCCTGACGCAAGGGCGCGCGCCAACGCCGCGGATCGCGCCGGCCTGCGCACGTGGCGCCAGACCCCGGAAGAGCGACGTGCGCGCGAAGGCACCACGACGCGGTCCCCGCAGCCTGCGCCGCAGACAGGCGGGCCGCCGCCCGTGCGTGACGTGCTACCCGGCGAGCGCCGCGGCGAGCGTGGATCGCAACCCCGTGGCCGGTGGGAGCCGCCGCAATGAGTGGCTTCTACACCGAAGGCGAGATCGGCAACACGCTCGCCGAAGCCGAAGGCACGTCGCTCATCCCGTCCACCACGGGCGAGGTGCTTGGCGCGCAGTTTCGCCAGAGCTTCGCCGAGAACCCGGCGTCGCGGCTGGTGCGGTGGGTCGGGCGCAGCCTCGAAGCCTATCCGGTCACGATGTCGCCCGAAGAGGCGACAGCCGAGTATGGCGTGCCTGGCAGGCTGGCGTTCACCGAGCCGGTGAGCCGCACGACCGCGCGCGATCTGCACGATTTCCACACGAACAGCGCGATCCGCGAAGACGTGATCGCGCGTCGGCAGACCGGGATCGGCACCGGCATGGTGGCGCGCTTCGGTGCCGGTCTTGGCGCTGCCGTGCTCGACCCGCTCAACATCGCGTCGGCGTTCCTGCCAGGCGTTCGTGAAGCGCGCGTCGCCTCCGTGCTCGGCGGCGCCGCGGCGGGCGTCGGCGGCCGACTAGCCGTGCGCGCGCTGGCAGGCGGCAGCGCAGGTCTGGTGGGCGCCGCCGCGCTCGAACCGCTCAACTACTGGCTCGCGCAGCAGGACAAAGACGACTACACGATGGGCGACGTTCTCTTGAACCTCGCCTTCGGCACGATACTCGGCGGCGTGATGCACAGCGGGATCGGGCTGGTGCGTGATCGCAGCGCCGGGCTGCCCGCGTGGTCGCCAGAGATGCACGAAGCCGCGCTGCGCCACACGCTGGCGTCCGTCGCAGAAGGGCGGCCCATCGAAGCCGCGGCTGCGATGGAGTTCACGGCCGTGCGCAGCGCGCGCGAAGAACTGCGCTCCTGGGTGGGCAGCACGACCCGCGTGGCGCGCGAAGCCGAAGAAGCACTCACCGCCGCCGACAGCCGCGCCTCTGCCGTGCGCGTGGCAGAAGAGCGCGTCTCCGCGCTGCGCGCCGAGATCGAGACGTTGCGTGCCGAAAGCGCCGAAGCGCGCGCCCGCTCGCCGGGCGAGGATCGCGTTACGCAGCAGCGCATCGAAGAGATCGACAACGAACTCGCCACGACGATCCCCGCGTCCCGTCGCGCCGATCTCGAAGCCGAGCGCACGATGCTGACGGAGGGCGCGAACCCCGAAGCCGACTTCGCCGCCGCCAAGGCGCAAGGCGAAGCCGAACTGCTCGACCAAGCCGCAGGTCGGCGCGGCCGGGAGGCGGGTCTGGCGCAGGCGCAGCTTGCTCGGGCGCAGGCTGCGCTCCGGCGCGCGGAGAGCGTGCTGACGGCGCGCAGCAACGCCCTGACGGCGCGCGAAGCCATGGTGCAGGAACTCACCGCGCGCACGCTGCGCAGGCTGGCCGGGCGCCTGGGTGCCACGCTGTCGCCGGACGAAGCGGCCGACATGGCATCTCGGATCGTGCGCGCCCGTCCAGGCGAAGCCCGCGCTGTCATGGACGCCGCCTTGGACGACATTGCAAGGCGCACGCCTGCCGGTCCCTACCTGCCGGGCGAGACGGTATCGGTGCCAGGCGCGGCGCTGCTCGACCGCATGGACCGCGCCATGGCCGCGCGCGAGGCGGCGGCCGAGACGCGCCTGACGGACAGCGCCCGCGGCGCCGCCGACCCCCGCGACGTGACCGCCGAGCGCAACGCCGCGCGCCTCGCCGAGACGACCCCGAAGGTCGAGGGCGCCAGCGTGGCGGACGATCTCGTGGAAGCGCAGCGGCAGGTGCAGGAGATCAGCACCGCGATCAAGGCGGCCGACAAGGCGTTCTCGGATGCAGAGGTGGCGGCGGGTCGAAAGCCGCCAAAGCCCGATCCAGAACTGATCGCGGCGGATGACATTGCGAAGGAAGGCGAAAGTCTCGGGCGGGCCTTCGAGGCTGCCGCGGCGTGCGCCATCGGAGGGCGGCGATAATGGCCAAGGCGGGCACCGGCTACCACCATTGCATGACGGCCATCGAGACGGCCGCAGGCAGGGAGATCAGCGAGGAAGAAAGCATCCGGCTCTTCGAGCGCCTGCAAGGGCGTGCGAGGCGCTACCGCGCGGGCGGCATGAGCGAGACGGACGCTCTGGTGCGCGCCGGCAAGGAACTCGGCGATGAGATCAGGCTGGCCGGCGTGATCGAGAAGCGCAACAAGCTCATCAACATCGCGCGTCGTCGCGAGATCGAGGGCAGGCTGACGCCGGGGCGCGAGGCGAACGATCTGCGTGCGCTCATCACCGGGCGCGAAGGCACGCGCGGTGCCGGCGGCGTGGGCGACAGCACGGACGCCATGGTGCATGGCATCACGGCGGAAGTCTTCGGTCCATTCGTCGCCAAGATCAGGAAGGCCGGGCTGGACAAGGTGCTGTCCCGCGGCGACCCTGCCTTCGACCGCGACGTGATCCGCGAACTGTGGACGCTCGAAACCGGCGGTCCGGCAGCCACGAAGAACCGCGCCGCGCGCGAGGCGGCCGAGATCATCCACGCCTCGCAAGAGCAGGTCCGCACGATGCAGAACGCCGCGGGCGCCTGGATCGGGAAGCTCGACCACTACATCACGCGCCAGTCGCACGACATGGACCGGATCAGGCGCGCAGGCTTCGAGGCGTGGCGCGACTACATCCTGCCGCGGCTGGATGAGCGCACCTTCGACACGCTGGATGAGATCACACCGGCCAGTGTCGATGACTTCCTGCGCAGCACCTACAACGCGCTGGCGTCGGGCGTGCACGAGAAGGCGAACGGCCGCGTGGCGTGGGGCGATGTTGGCGCAGCCACGGGGCCTGGGAACCTGGCTCGGCGCGTCAGCCAGGAGCGCAAGCTGCTGTTCCGCGACGCCGACGCATGGGCGGACTACAACCAGACCTACGGACGCGGCACGCTGCTCGACGCCGTGCGCGGCGGCCTCGAAACCGGCGCGCGCAACACGGCGCTCATGCGTGTGTGGGGGCCGAACCCCGAAGCGATGCTCGACACCGTGACGCAAGCTGCGATGAAGCGCGCCAAGGACCGCGGCGATTTCGCCGCTGTCGATGCGTTGAAGTCGTCGTGGAACGAACGCTACTTCGCGCAGGTCACAGGCGCGGCCACGGTGCCAGGCAACGCCACGCTCGGGTCGATCACGGCCGCGGCGCAGGCGTGGCAGACCCTCACGAAGCTCGGCGGCGTCGTGCTGGCCTCGATCCCCGATCTCGCCGTGAACGCCGCGATGCTGCGGCACAACGGCATCGGGCTGTTCGAGAGCTACTTCAACCAGGTGTCGTCGCTGTTGCCGAAGAGCGCAGGGCGTCGCGAGGTGGCCGATCTGTCCGGCGCCGGCATCGACGGTATGCTCGGCAACATCGCCTCGCGCTTCGCCGCGATGGACAGCACGCGCGGCACCGCGGCGCGAATGGTCGATCTCTTCCACAAGCTCAACCTGCTCAACTGGTGGACCGAGAGCTTGAAGGTCGGCATCGGCACGATCCTGACGCACAACATGGGGCGCCTGGCTGGCGTAGGCTTCGACGCGCTCAACCCTCGCCTGCGCGCGACGATGGAACGCTACGGCATCACCGCAGCGGATTGGGACGCCGTGCGCGTCACGGCGACGAAGGCGGCCGATGGGCGCGTGCACATCCTGCCAGCGATGATCGAAGACCCTGCGCTGCGGTCCAAGTTCTTCACCTACGTGAACGATCAGGTGCGCGAAGGCATGACCGAACCCGACGCCATGGCGCGCACCATCGGCACGGCGGGCACGCAGGCCGGCACGCCGGAAGGCATGGCGGCGCGCCTCATCATGCAGTTCAAGACCTACCCGATCACCTTCATGCGCAGGACGCTCAACCGCGAACTCAACCGCGCGGACGGCATGGACGTGGCGGGCCTCGCGCACCTGATCGTCGGCACCACGCTGCTCGGCTACGCGGCGATGGAGTTGAAGAACATGGCGCGCGGCCGTGAACCGCGCACGGCGAACGCTGACGGCTTCGGCGACTACGCGAAGCTGGTGGCCGCGGCGATGACGCAGGGCGGCGGCTTCGGCCTCTACGGCGACTTCCTGTTCGGCGACAGCAGCCGCATGGGCAGCGGCCCCGTCATGTCGCTGTTCGGGCCGACCGCCGGTTCGCTCGACCGTCTCGCGTCGGAAGTGCAGAACCTTCGGAAATGGGTGCTCGAAGGCGATGAGCGCGCAGGCAAGGATGCGCGCAGCGGCGCGCTCGGTCTGATCCGCGACAACACGCCGTTCATCAATATGTTCTACACGCGCGCGGCGCTGGACTATCTGATCTGGTATCGTTTGCAGGAAGCCATGAACCCCGGCTACCTTGCGCGCTACGAAGACAGGATGCGACGCGAGCACGACACGACCTTCATGCTCTCGCCGACCGCCAGCCCCTACAGGTGATGCCATGACGATCTCGAACGAAGCGATCAAGGTCACGGTGCAGGGGAACGGGGTGCAGACCACGTTCAACTACAGCTTCCTCATCCCGAACCAGAACACCGCCGATCTCTACCTGACGGACCTGGACAGCGGCGCGGTCACGCTGCTCGCCGATGCGTCGTGGCTGCTGTCCGGCGCCGGCAACCCGGCGGGCGGCACCTTCACCTATCCGCGCACCGTGGGCGGCGGCGTGCAGCCGTTGTCGAACAGGCAGACCCTCACGCTGGTGCGTGCCGTCCCGAACACGCAGCAGACCAATCTCGGCAACCAGAACGGCTACTACCCGCGCGCCGTGGAAGCGGCGCTCGACTGGATCGTGATGCAGGTCCAGCAGTTCGTGGATGAGACGGGACGCTCGCTGCGCGTGCCGATCTCCGAGCAGGGGCTTGCCGAGCTTCCTGCCGCCGCGTTCCGCCGCAACGGCGTGCAGGGCTACGATAGCGTCGGCGCGCCCATCATCATCCCGATCCCGAGCGTCGCCGGCACCGTGATCCCGGAGGGCGGCAACACCGCGCGCACGCTGGCCGAGTGGTTCGGCGAGCCGGTGGACGTGCGCGGCTTCGGCGCCGTCTCCGACTGGAACGGCACGACCGGCACCGACAACACGGCCGCCTTCAACCTCGCCTTCGCCTACGCCGCCTCGCGCGGGCGCATGGCCTATGTGCCGGCCGGCGACTTCTACTGCGCGAACGCCGTGACGCTGCCAGGCGAGGCGCTTGGCTTGCAGATGGACGGGCGGCTGATCTCGGCGGGCGGCTTCACCGCGCTCACCATTGGCGCGGGCGGGGCGCAGCGTCAGCAGCGCAAGCTCTACTCGCCGCTGCGCGTCTCGCGCGCGACCCAATCCGACTGGTCGAGCGAGAGCGACATCGGCATCCGCATCTTCAACTGCGATGAGTGCTTCATCACCATCGCGGAAGCCACGCGCTTCACCATCGGCGTGCAGAGCTACGGCGACGCGCTCGGGTGCGAAGACAGCACGTGGCTGCTCGGGCGCATCGTGGACAACAAGGTGGGCCTCGACCTGCGCACCGGCACGGCGTCCGGCTGGAACAACGCGAACCGCTACATCGGCGGCCACTTCGCGTGCAGCAGCGCGACGAACCAGGGCGTGAACCGCTACGGCGTGCGGCTCTCGCGCGAGGCCGGCGCCTACACCCTGCACAACCACAACATCTTCTACGGCCCGAGCTTCGAGTTGCAGATCATCGGCGGCCATCAAGCGATCCCGTTCCGGGTCGAGGTGGACGGGCGTGCGCTGGTGGCGCGCGACATCCGCATGGAGGCGTGCAGCCCCATCGTCGCCGAGCACACGGGCGCGTTCAATGACGCCTACTACGAGATCGACTTCGTGGGCACCTACGGCACGCTTGTCAGCGTGCTCTACTCCGGCGCGACGCGCGCGGGTGCCACGGTGCGCAACAACCACCAGGCGCTATCGGCCAACAACATGCCGAAGCTGGTGGCGTCCAATCCGAACATCCGCGCCAGCGCGTTCCGCGACGCGCACCAAGCATCGGGCGGCATCGGCTTCGAGGGCATGGCGATCATGGCCGCGTCGCCGAGCGGCAGTCCCACGACGCTCAACACGCTGGTCTTCTCCGGCCTGCCGCTGTTCACGCTCAACTCGGACGACATCACGATCCCGACCAGCCGCGCGCTCGGCTTCGTGCTCGATGTCGGCAGCCTCGCGTTCACCTACGGCATCGCCAAGGAAATCTTCATCGCGGCCGAAGGCAGCGAGCTTCGCCCCGTGGTCGCGCAGTTCGACGCTGCGGAGAATGCGCTGATCGACACGTCGCCGATCCTGTTCTCGAACGCCAACGCCGTGTGGAACGGCACGCCGTCCTACTGGTGGGAGATGAACACGGACCTGGACCAGTTGATCGGCGGCTACCCGCTGGTGCTCTGGCAGAGCGTCACGCTGCACCCGAACTGCCGCTACGCCTTCATCGGCGTGCGCGGCGGGTCGGCCACGGCACGCATGAAGGCGCTTCGCCTGTTCTCCGGCCCGCTGGTGTCGCCGCAGGTGCTCACGGGCGGCGCGCGCGATTGGGGGTCGCGCGAGATGCAGGCGACGGCCGCGTGGACGGTGCCCTCGCTGACGGCAGGCGCCACGGCCACCTTCGACATCACGGTGCCGGGCCTGCGCGGCGGCGACTACGTGCAGGCCGGCTTCGAGAAGGACAGCGGCTTCCAGAACGGCGGCGTCGTTTTCCACGCGGTCCAAGGTGGCACGGCGTCCACGAACCAGGTGCGCGTCACCGCGCAGAACATCACCGGCAGCACGATCAACGTGGGTGACGGGACGCTCTACGTCCGCGGCCTGCGGCCTCGGATTTGACGTGGCGTTAACGGGAGAAGACACATGGCCGACATCCAGCCCTATAACGGTCTTCAATCCAGGGTTGCGCCGCGGTATGATGGGGCCAGTGGTTGCGGCGACGGGGGCGAAGACATGGATTTGGATGATCGGCTGCACGCAGCCGAGAAGGACATTCTGCGGCTCATGGGGTCGCAGGCGCGTCACGAAGAGGTGTGCGCGCTGCGCTACGAGATCATCAAGAAGGGCAACGATCAGATCGCCGGCTACATCAAGTGGCTCGCGCTGTCGGTCGGCGCTCTCGCCCTGGTGGTGCTCGGCGTGGCGACCGTCAACGACCTGATCCGCTCCGGCGCCGCGCGCGTCGGCGTCACCGTCCAGGCGGCCCCGCAGCCGAACCCCTACCAGCCCACTCCGCAGCAACTCCACCCGAGATAGGAGATTACCGTGACACGCGATCCTCGCCAGAGCCGCGGCTTCCGCAACAAGAACCCCGGCAACATCGACTACAACGTGCGTAACAGGTGGCAGGGGCAGGTCGGCATCGAGACGACCGGCAACCCGCCGCGCTTCGCCGTGTTCGAGAGCCACGAGTTCGGCATCCGTGCGCTGGCCGCGCTGCTGACGACCTACCAGGACCGGCACAACCTGCGCAGCGTGCACCAGATCATCAATCGGTGGGCGCCGGGCAACGAGAACGACACGGCGAGCTACGTGCGCGCGGTCTGCCAGAAGATCGGCGTGGGGCCGAACGACGCGCTCGACCTGCACACCTACGCGCACATGCGTCCGCTGGTCGAGGCGATCATCACGCACGAGCTTGGCGGGCAGCCCTACACCGATGCGGTCCTGGACGAAGGGCTGCGCCGCGCCGGCATCGTGAAGCCCGTCCACACCGTTCGCGAGGCCGCGGCCACCGGGACCGGGCGTGGTGCCGGCGCCGTCGCCGCGGCTGTCGTGGCGGCAGCCCCGGCCGCGCCGCTGGTGTCGTCCATCGGGGCGCTGCCACAGTGGACGGGTGTGGCGCTGATCGTGGCTGTTGCGCTGATCGCGCTGGCCGTGATCCTGACGAAGCGGAAGGACGCCTGACGTGCCGGCGTGGTTGCTCGCCCTGCCAAGCCGGGCATGGGCGTGGACGGTCGCCGTGGCCGCTGCGGTCGCGGCGGGCGCCTGGCTGCTGCTCGCCGCGCGGCAGGGCGGCAGGACGGCCGAGCAGGCGGCGCAGGTGCGTCGAGACATGGAGGCGGTGCATGTGCGTGTCGAAGAAGACGCTCGGGCTGATCGGGCTGCTGATCCTGCTGCCGAGTTGCAGCGTCGGTGGGGCCGGTAGCTTCTGCGCTGCCGCACGCCCGATCTACGTGACGCCGCGCGACGCGCTCGACCGCGGCACGGCCGCTGACATCCTCGCGCACAACGAGACGGGCGCGCGGCTCTGCGGATGGGAGCCTCTGCGCCGTTAGAGATCACGTGCCAGGGCGCTTCGCCCTCGGCCACTCCTGGCACGTGTAGGGCGGCGGCGTGGGTTCCGGCGCGCCGCCGCCCGCCCTATTCGAGCATGTCGAGCAAGGTGGTCGCCTGCTCGCCACGCGCTTCGAGCGCAGCCGCTATGAACTCCGCAGCTACCCAGGGGACGATGGCGTTTCCGTAGGCGCGCAGTCGTCCCACTCGTTCGGTAGCCCCATGAGCCAACGGGAAAACGCCGGGTTCAATCGCTCGATAGCGGCTATCTCGGCAGAGGTGCCATTGAGCACCGGACCAGAATGCACGACCTGGTTGTTCAACTGCTCGCCCTTCTTCCCGCCGCCGCGCTCGCGCCACGCCGTCAGGTTCGGCGTGCGGTAGTCTCGATGCGCGGGTGTCGCCCACGCGGCCTTTGCCTGCTGCGCCAAGCTGCTGCCCGTCATGTTCGGCGTGATCCTGCCGCCCCGCGTGCTGTCGCTCGCGCTCGGCGTCGTCCAGCCCGCCACGATCAAGGCTGCCGTTTGCAGGTCGGCCGATCCCTGTCGAGTAGCTGTCTCGCTCGCGCCGCGTCCGTTCCGCGCTGTTGGGGTGGGCCAGCCCGCCAGCGCCGCCACGTTCGGTAGCTCGCGCTTCCCCACGCCCGCGCTGCCGCGACCATCCGCCCTGATCGGCGTCGGCCACGAACCAAAGTCGGTGCCGGATGTGCGGGGCGCCGATGCTCGCAGCAGGCAGAACCGCCGCCCCGCAGGCGTAGCCTGTTCCTTCCATGTCATCGTGAACAAGGTCGAACCACGTCCAGCCATCCGGGCTTGCAACCTGTTCGCCAAAGACGATTGGAGGGCGGCGCTGCCAGATGAGATGGTGCCACGCCGGCCAAAGGTGCCGCTCATCGTCAAACCCATTGCGCTCGCCTGCCGCGCTGAAAGGCTGGCACGGGCAACTGCCTGTCCAAACAGGTCTATCGTCAGGCCATCCAGCGAGGCGAAGGGCGAAAGACCAAGCTCCGATCCCGGCGAAGAAGTGGCATTGGGTGTAGCCGGCGAGATCGGCGGGGTGCACGTCCTGGATGTCGCGTTCATCTACGTCTCCTGGTGCGATCAGGCCCGCGTCGATCAGGTTGCGCAGCCAGGCCGCGGCGAACGGCTCGATCTCGTTGTAGTAGGCGCGGGTCACGTCAGCATCTCTTCGAGCGTCGGCACGCCAAACACCGGCACGCGCTCTCCAAACTCGCGATACCAGAGGTGCTTGTTGCCGGTAGGGTGCTTGTTGTGGCGCTTGCGGCCGTCCGCGCGCTGCGACCACGGCTTGCTCTCCCGCAAGCCGCCGTGCGTCCAGCCGGCAGCGCGCAGGCTTTCGCCCGTCTCTTCTTCGAGCGTGTAGGTTTGGATGCGGTAGAAGCCCATCTCGCGCGCAACACGTGCCGCGGCACCGTAGAGGAAACTGCACGTGTTGCGCGTGCCGTCAGAGCAGAGCCGCGACACCTCTGCCACGTTGTAGGCGTCATAGACGAACGACACCGGGCGACCAACGATAACGACGCCTACCAGCCAACCGTCCTTTACTGCGCCGAACGAAAAGCGGTGCGAGGTGCACCTGTCGTGGTGGCGGTGCAGGCGCGCTACGTAGTCGTTCGCCTGCGCCAACGTCAGGGGGATTGTTCGCAGCGTCATGTGAATGTCACTCGGTAGGCGTTGCCCGCTCGCTTCACCTCGAAGGTGCCCTCAACGCCCATGCCAGTCGTCACGATCTTCTGCCCCTGCAACCCTTGCAGGTGCGCCTTTACCGCGTCCAGCCCGTAGGAGGCGAGCAGATCGTTCGAGACGATGGCGGCGATCACTTCGGTCGAGGGGAGATCGCCCTTGCCCTGCGCTTGCAGGTAGTTCGCCGCAAGCTGCGCGATCAGCCTCGACATATCATCGCGGCGGCCACGCATGTCGTGCACCTCTTCCAAGGCGCCGACATCCTCGCCGTTCCACAGCTTCACGCCGACCTTGCGCAGCCACACGGGTTCCGATCCGAGCAGGCCACGGTTGTTCTTCGCGCCGTCGAGGCGGATCAGCATTTGCCGCTCTTGCGGCCGCAGCGCGTAGCGGGCCGCGTCTTCGTCTTCCGGCGCCGCCAGCGTCAGAACCGTGCGTGCGCCGTTCACGACCGCCGCGGCGCCCTGCGATGCGTCGGCGTTGCCGGCGGTGCGGCGGCCGGCGCTCGGCTTCGAGATGTGATGCGAGATCAGCACCGCCGTGTCGCTCTCTTCGGCGATGAACTCCAACACGTCCATCACGAACGTCATGGCGATGTTGTCGTTGCCGTTGACCGTGTGCAGCTTGTTGACGGGATCGAGCGCGATCAGCGCCACGCCCGGTTCGCGCGCCGCGGCGATGAGCGACTGCACCGCTTCGTCGTCGCGCGTCGGCTGGTTGCCGCCGGTCACGATCCGCAGGCGCACGCCAGCCACGCCGGTCTGCCTGTCGCGCTTGCCCGAGATCAGGCGGATGTGCGGCTGCACCTGGTCGAACGGCACCTGCATCACGGTGCAGATCGCGTGCAGCCGCATCGACATCTCGGCGAGGCTGTCTTCGGCGTTGTAGATCACGCTCTTCGCAGGCCCCACGCAGTTCTCGTGTCCAAGGAACGGGCGACCGAGCGCAAGGTGCACCGCTGTCACCAGCCCGAGCAGCGACTTGCCGACGCCGCCGGCAGCGAGCAGCGCCGTCACCTCGCCGCGCACCAGGATGCCGCGCAGGATGTGCGGGCGAGGCGGCAGGATCGACAGCGGCAGCGCGTTGCCGAAGGCGACAGAGATTGGGATGATCGGAGGTGGCGGAGGTGGTGGCTCGATCTGGATGGCGCCGAACATCACCTCCGGGTGCTTCGTGCCCGGTGCGTTCTGCGCGTAGGCGTAGGCGTTGGCGACACGACCGGCGAGATCGTGCGGCAGGATCGGCGGCGAGCACCTGGCTGCCCACTCCTGCATGATGGCGTTGCACATCGCCTCGCTGATCCCGTGATCGCGCACGGCCGCGGCGAGCTTGTAGGCGCGTTCCGACTGCTCGCCCTGCACCGCGCCCGGCGCCCGCGCGACGCGATCCACGGCCGCCTGGACCGCGGCCGGCGTGTCCAGGTCCACCAGCGCCACCTGCGCGTTCTCTGCGCGCTGGCCGGGCGCCTTGCACCGGGCGACGATGTGCTGCGGCGCAGGCGCCACGGGTTCGTCAATGACGACATCGTAGGTGCCGCCGTCCACGACGCTGCCAGGGGCGACCACGTAGCCGTTGTGGCTGCGGATGTC
>JACCDR010276282.1_pt1 | contig 11961 bp, 14 predicted proteins | sample 7446431 | NCBI WGS metagenome assembly JACCDR01 (sample SAMN15323443, study PRJNA562643) | freshwater metagenome | isolation source: river surface water | place: USA:Blue River Watershed | collected 2017-08-17
AACGAAAGCAGCACCTTGTCTCGCGGGTTGAAGACGAACCCGTAGTGATAGTTGGCCGTCTGATCGGGATTCGTGGTGTCAGACCGCACCCAGCTATCCATCGCATTGTCGCTGTAGTACACCAGGCCATCATGGCCGCCGCCCAGGTATCGCACGCTGCCATCGGGCATAGAGATCGGCAGGAACGCATTTCGAGCATTCCATGGGATGTACTTCCATGAGGGGTGACGATCAATGCTGCGAGACGCAACAAGGAAACCGCCCTGCCACGGTAGGCCAATGCGCCCTGTCCACGTCGCCACCGCGCCGCTGGAGTCGGTCACGCGCAGGGTCAGGTTGATCACGTCATTGGTGTTGGTGCCCACCTCCTGCGGGATGGTCCAGCTGGCGTCATCGACCCACAACGGGTGGTTCTCGCTGATACGGCCACCGGCGATGATCGCGCGCGTGTACTTCGCCGCGCTCGGGATGCTCGAAATCATGTCGGAGAAGTGCCAGCGGGCCTTTGCGCCGGACCACACCGGCTCGCCCAGCTGCTCGCCGATCAGGTTTTTGTCCACGTCGTAGTAGCGCAGGCCGATGCCGGCGCCGCAGTTTCCGGCACGGCTTGCGCCCTGCTGAACATTGACCTTCACCGGGAACTGGAGGCCCGTGGAGACTTCCGTGTAATCGGTCTGCTCCATGTAGTTCGTGCCCTGGCCGCGATACACGCCGACGTAGGAGCCCTTGCCGTCGTTGCCGTCGCCGACAGGCTCGATCGACCAGCCTGAGCCCTTGATCCAGCCGGTGTCGCCGCGCTCGAAGTCGCCGTTGAACAGCGGATCGCCAGGAAGCTGTGCGTAGGCCGGCCAGGTGATGACGATCTGCCGCGTGTACTGGTTGACGGTGATCTCTGCGCCCTTGGGCAGGGTGTCGCCGCCGGTCTGCTGCACCTGGCACACGCCCACGGCGTTGCTGATTTGCAGGCGCCCCTCGTAGGCCTGCGAGGCGCGGTAGCCGGCCAGTTTCCCGCCAATCGAGAGCACGTTCGGGCCGGGCTGGTGATCGGCATCGTAGTCCTTGATGGCGGTCTGCGCGTGGTATGCGGCCATGCCCAGCAGGAACTGGCCGGCGGTGGTGCCGCTGTTCGGGTGGAACTGCCCCTCCATGCCGCCGTCCGGCTCGGTGTGGTACCCGTTGACGATCAGGCCATTGAAAATCAGGCCGGTGCCGCCGTAATCGGGGTCGCCCTCAGTCTCCTCGGGCGGGTCTTCGCCGTTGAACCAGCTGGAGAGTGCGTTCGGGGTCAGGCGCAGGCTGACCAGCGCGCCAGCGCCGAACTGGCGGGCCGTGGTGCCCTCCTGGCCGCGCCGGATGGTGATCGCATCGCCACTGCGGCCAACGGCCTTGGTGATCTCGCGGTTGCCCTGGTCGTCCTCCAGCACCAGCGGGAACCACTCATCAGCGCCGAGCGACGGGAAGTGATCGCCGTGCCCTACGCGGAGCCGGATCACGGTTTCGAGCTCGGTGATGGTGGCCGCCAGCAGGCCGCGCGAGTTGTTTTTGAGCCGAACGGGCACGCTACGAACCTCCGATAGAGCTGGCGCCCCGAAGGGCGCCCGTTGAGTCTACGTCAGGCGCCCGACTGTCGGGACCGCCGAATCTTCGTCCAGATGATCAGGCCGATGCCGATGCCGATCAGCACCGCGCCGGCGATGTTGAACAGCGGGATGTCGGGCACCAGGCTGCGCAGCTGGGTACCGGCATTGATGGCCGTCTCCGGGCCAACGGCGGCCACGGCGCCGCCGATGACGGTACCGATACCCAGCACGTCCTTGCCAGACACCGGTGCGGGCTCGGGGGTGTCCGGAACCACGTTGGTTTCGGCTGCCTCGAAGGCATGGACCGGCGGCGGCAGCGGCTCGGGCTCCGGCATCGGGCCGACGGCGGCCACGGCCTCGAAGCCGCGATTCCAGCGCGCGCTCTCGTCGGCACGCCGGTTTGCCAGGCCGCCAATGCGGCGGCCACCGGCGTACACCCAGTCGCGCATGCGGTCATCGACCTCATCGAACCGGCGGCCATTGAGGGCCTTGGAGAAGTTGGTTTCGCGGCCGTTCTTCGGGTTGCGGAACGCCTGCGCGCCCACGTTGAAGATGAAGGACACCAGCGCGTCGTAGGACTGCTCCGGCAGCGACTCGATGATTTCGGCCTTGACGAACCGGGCGATGGTCGCCACCGCTTCGGCGATGTCCTCATCGAACCACGCATCGATCTGCGCGTCGCTGTAGACGACACCGACCTTTACGTCGGGGCCGGTATGGCCGACACCGGCGGTCGGGATGCGGGCAACGTCGTAGTATCCCTTTGCAATCCGGGCTTCGTGACCCTCAATCAGGGGCTTGCTATTGTGGGACGGCTGGCGTGCCATGTTTCATCCTTTATCGGCGGGCTTTGGTGGGCAGATTTACAGCGTCTTCGAGTCGGTCAATGCGAAAGCTGTCCCGCTGCACATCATCGCGCACCTTGGACAGGCCATCTCCGGTGCTGGTCGCCCTTGCTTCCAGCCCGGTCACGCGGCTCTGGATCAGGGTGATGTTCATCTGCTGCTCTTGCAGCGTGCGGTTGAAGGTCTGGATGTCGCCGCGCAGGCCATCGATGGATTTCGACAGCTCCACACGGCCCTCTTTGTCGTCCATGCCTTTCGACGTGAAGATGTAGGTAGCCATGCTGATGAGCGCCACAACCATGCTTGTGGCGGCCCAGGCCAGCACCTTGAATGCCGGGTTGGACTGGGCCTCACGCAGCGAATCAGCCATCTTGTTGCCTTCCATATTGGGCTCCGCGCTGGTGCTGCGTCAGAAGAACCGGGGGGTGGAGTGGATGGGCGCGCGCTGCTGGCCCTGCCGGAACTGGGTGGACAGCTCATCCAGCTTCATCTGTCCCTTCTCGGCGTGGTATGCGCCCAGGTTCGGGTTGGACCATGACTGGTTCGGGATCAGCAGCGCGCGGCCGAGCGCGAGGTCGGCGATCAGCTCGCGCCGCTGGTTGATGAACTTGTCGGGCGCCTCGGTGGCGCTCTCGCTGGGTTTCAGGAACGTGCGCACCTTGAACACCTGGCCCACGTCGCTCGGCACCAGCCGGATCGTGTCCCAATCCAACTGCGTGTAGAAGCGCGGGCACCCCTCGGTGGTTTCGCGCCAGTTGTAGATTTTGGCGTCCAGCTCCTTCGTGCTGATGGGGCTCAGGGGCTCGCCGTCGTAGATCACCGAATCGATGGAGATCAGCTCGGCGCCGGCCGGCACGATCACGACTGAATCACCGGCAGCGGCCAGGGTGATCGTCTGGTCTTCGTTCCAGCAGCGGGTGCGCTCGCACAGCTCGATGACGGCATCGCGGATGGCATCCAGCGCCACCGGCTCGGGAAGGCTGATGGCCCGCTGGAGCACGCGCGGCAGCAGGGACTCGAACTCGGCCATTACGAAGCCCTCTGTTGCGCGGCGAGGTTGGGCGACACCGCCAGGTCATTGCGAACCTTGATGTCGAGCAGGTTGGCGAACTGCGCATAGTGGCCGGCCGCGCGCTGCGCGGAACCGGCGAAATTGGAATCCTTCGAGTAGGCGCGGTACAGCACGTAGTCGATCAGGGCATTGCCGTAGGGGTCTTGGAACTCCAGCGGCTTGTCGTAGCTTTCCAGCTTCTCCGGGTCGGCGCCGACATCGATCGCCACGTTTTCCGGGTTGCCGGCAAAGATGCCTTCCACGATCCCAGTGCCATCGTTGCCCGGATAGACGTAGAAGTGCATCGGGTCTTGCTCGTCCACCACGAAGTGGCGGACCAGCTTGGAATACGGGACAGAGGTCGGGCTGTGCCAGTCCGGATTCTGAGCGTCCAGCATCTCACGCGAGGCCACGCGCACAACGCGGCCGCCGGTGCGGACATCGCCCACCACGGCGGCCAGGTTGCGGGTCAGGCGCAGCAGGCCCAGGTACTCGGGCGGGACGACCTGCAATGTGCCTTCGGCCAGATTGAACGGAGCATTCCTCGCCAGCGCCGATGGCTTGTGAACAACGATCTCCCGCTGACCGTCATTCAGCCATTTGCAAAGCTCGGCCAGCGGCCAGCGCACGCTTGTCTCATCGAGAGCAATCGTGCGGGCCCGGTCGAGCACGGCGCTGGCGAGGGTGCTCACAGGGTCAGCCCTCGGCCAGCTTGGCGGCGATGATCTCGTCCGACCACTGGTGATGCGGCTTGCGGCCGAATTTCACCTGGTAGGCGGCAACCAGCTCATCCCTGGTCGGGGCGGTCTTGGCATCCGGCACGACCTCATCGGTCTTGACGGGGGTAGCCACCACATCGGCGGCCGGAGCGGTGCTCGGCGGGTCAGCAACATCGGCCGTCGGCGGGTCGCCGGCATTGGCAACGTCATCGCCGGTACCGGCCGGCTCGCTGACACCGGATTCGGAGCCGCCATCATCCTGGATGGAAATCGGGGTGATGGTGTTGGTGGGCGCATTGTCGGCAGCGGGCGCTGCCGGCTGCGAAGCGAGCACCGGCGCGGGTGCAGGTGCAGGTGCAGGTGCAGGTGCGGTAACGCTGCCCAGCGGGGCAGTCAGATACTCGACCTCGCGGAAACCCTCGCGGATCGACAGCAGGCGCTCAGCGTGGTGTTCATCCTCGACCTGCGCGACATGACGGTCGGCCGCGTCGGGCTTGAAATGGTAGCTGGTGCTGCCCAGCGTAACGATGGTGCCGCCAGCGCGGCGCAGGATCGACTCGATCAGAGTCGGGAGCTTGGACTTCTCGACAGACATGTGGCCCTCCTCGGGGTGGGTAGCCAACTTCGGTGGATCAGTGGATAGGAGAGGGGCGCCCGGTGGGCGCCCCTCGGTGCATCAGCCCTGCGCGTACACCAGGTCGAAGTGGATCACCTTGCCGGCGGCCGCCGCTTCTGCTGCGGCCATCAGGATGCCGATGCCGCGCGCGCTGTCGGCCGGCTTGATCAGGCGGCCGGCGTCGTTGAGCTTGGCATCGGTGATGATCACGTCGCCGGTCTGCACGCGGCCGGCGTCCGGATCATCCGGGGTGCCGGTGAGCAGCTTCACGTCGCCGAGGCTGGCGAGTGCAGCACCGCCCTCCACGTAGACGTTGGCGCCGACCAGGTAGTGGTACGGCGGGATGACGGCGATTTCAACGATGTCGCCGATTGCCAGCGCCGTGCCGACCACGTAGAACCCGCGCTGCACCACCAGGTGCGCGGCCTCGCAGGAGGTCGGCGCCGGCTTGGTGCCCAGGGCGTAGGGGGACTTCTTCAAAGCCATGATTGCGTCTCCAGAAACAGGGGTTGCCCGATCCGACAGAGAGAGTCGAGCTGGGCTCGACTCTCCCGGCCAGTTACGGGTTCGGGTCGGCAGCGGCCGTGTCGATGGAGATCAGGCCGAAGTCGCGGTTGTTGAAGCGCGTCTTCTTGACACCCAGGATGGTGCCCGACGCCACGGTCGGCTCGTTCTCGTAGTCCTTCAACTCCTCCTTCCAGGAGAAGCGCAGGCCGGTGTTGCTGGTGCCGTAGGCGATGACGCCAGCCTGGCGGCCCATGAACAGCGCGCGGCCGGCCGGCAGGTTGCCACCAGCGCCGTAATCGGCGAAGCGCACCGAACGCTGGTGCGAGTGCAGGACCACGTTGTTGATCATGCCCAGGCCACCCTTGAAGATCGGGTTGTTGCGGCCTTCGGCAGCCGCAGCGGCCTTCTGCACTTCCAGCCAGCCCCGCTCGCCCTGCTCCTGGCGCAGGTCATGGGCCTGGAACGGCGACATCAGGCACACGTAGTGGGCCTCGCCGTTGATCATCAGCGGCACCATGTTGGCCGTCTGCGGGTCTTTCGCACGCAGCATGTCGGCCTTGACGGCCGCGCGCTCGATCAGCGAGCGGGTCATGGTGTCGGCAGCGGTGATGGTCGCCTTGCTGGTGGCGGCGCCGGCGTACATCAGGTGCGAGCTGTCCGGGGCCTGCAACGCGTTCTGCGCGAAGCCGGTGAAATCGGTCGGCAGCACGTAGTCCTGGTTGATGCCGCGAGCACCGGACAGATAGACGAACAGCACTTCATCGAACCACTGCGCCCAGTAGTCGGATGCACGATCCTTGGCGATCTGGCGCAGGTTGTGGATGGTGCGCTTGCGGGTCATCGCGCCGCCGGCCGAAACGGCCTTACGCACCTGGTCGATGCTCACCTTGTCGGTGAAGAAGCGCAGCTGCTCTTCCTTGCCGGACAGGCGCTCGTCGCCGTAGGTGACATCGCCGCGCAGCTGCACGGACAGGTCGAACTGGATGGTATCGCCCGAGTCGGACTCCAGCTCGGTCTTGCGCTGGATCAGGCTGTTCTGGTCGGTGCCGATGAAACGGCGCTCGAAGTACGACTTGGTGAGGGTTTCGACTGCCAGGCCGGCGGACCACTTCTTGACGGCCTTCGGATCACCCCACGGGATGACGGTTTGCATGGGAGCTGCCCTTTATTGAGGATTGGGAACATGGGCAGCTCCTGCGCTCCACGCGGGGGTGATGTTGGCACCCCTGAATGACGAATGCAACAGGAACGAACAGCCCCGCATGAGCGGGGCTTTGTCATGGGTGGATCATGCAGCGGCCGGCGCCTTCACTCCGGCGATTCCCCTTGTGGGGTCGGTTCGCTCCTCGACCGCCACACGGGTGATGGGCACGCTTCGGTCTGCATGGAAGGCGATGCGGGCCGACTTCCCCGACTTGTCCTCCAGCGTGATCGTGGCGTAAGTGCCAATCCGGACGCTCTCCCCAGGTTTCAGGTCCAGCCGCAGCATGTGTTTCAGCCCTCGATCTTGGCGATGCCGTCGGGCATCAGGTGGTTCAGCAGGATGTGCTGGCCGATCACGCACTGGCCGATGGCCGATCTGGCATCAGCCTCCTCGCCCAGCGAGTGGACGATTGCCAGCTCGCCGACATCGCCAGTGATCACCACGGCCATGCCGGCGGGGACATCGCCGCGCTCGATGGCGTCGGCGATGTCCCGCAGGCCCTGCGCTACATGGCTCTCGTAGCGCAGCTGGTTCATGCGGCGAGGTACCGTGCGCGCAGCTCCGGCGACAGCGCGGCGACAGCGCGCTCATACGCTTCCGGGTCTTCCGGGTCCGGGTTGTCGCGCAGGCGGTCGAGCGCAGCCCAGGTCTGGTCGCTGGTTTCGGTACCGGCGGCGGCCGGCACGTTGGCGAGGGTCATCGGGGCATTCGGCTTGCGGGTCTGCGGCTGCGGCTTTCCGCCAGTGGCAGCGGCGGCGGCAGCAGCGGCGGCGGCAGCATCATCCTGCGGGGTCGGCGCGGCGCTGGCGATGCCGAACTCGGTCAGCACCCGCTTGCGGGCCTCCTCCAGAATCGAGGGGTCGATGTCGCTCTGGCCTGCGGCCCGGCGCTCGTTCTGGATGGCGATGACGGCGGTATCCAGGGCCTGGAACGGCAGCGAGCCCTGCTTGAACAGGTTGGCGTTGTCCGCGCGGCCAAGGAACCCCATCACCGACGCGCCCCAGGCCTGCTCGCGCTGGGAGTGGATCATGTCGTTCTGGATTTCGACCTTGCGGGCCGCCCAGCGGAGGTCTTCGCTCTCGGCGTTCAGCACGCGCTGCTGTTCGCGGTATTCCGCAGAGGTCAGCTCGCCGTCATCGAACTTCTGATCCAGCTCCTTCAAGGACGCGGCGATTTCCTCGATACGGGGGTCCGGGGCCTGCGGCGCAGGCGCGGCTGGCAGGTTGGATGCGCCCTGCTGTGCAGCGGCCGCCTGTGCAGCTGCTGCGGCGGCCGCAGCTTCGTCATCGGTTCCGCCAGCACCAGCGGCTCCACCAGCGGCTCCGGCGGCTCCAGCTCCGCCCTCAGCGCCAGCGCCCTCGCCAGCCCCTGCCCCAGCTCCGCCATCACCGGCTGCGCCGCCGTCCTGGCCGCCGACTGCGCCAGCACCAGCGCCAGCACCCGTGTCTGCACCGGCAGCCGCGCCAGCACCAGCAGTATCTTCATCGCCGCCATCCTCCTCGCCATGATCTTCCAGCATGCCGGCGATCTCATCGGGCGAAAGGCCCATGGCCTGCAATTCTTCCTCGGTCGGTTTCGTGCTCATCGTCTTTCCTGCGGGTTATGCGCCTTCCGGCGCGGGTGGTTGGTTCGGCACCGGCAGGCCCATGGCCTGCTGCTGCGCCTGTTGCTGGGCCTGCTCATCTGCCGCGCGCTGGGCCATGACGCGCTGCTGCTGCTCGGCGTCGCGCTGCTGCTGATCCTGCACGGCGGCGGCCTGCTGCTCGGCGGCAGCCACCTCGGTGGCCGGGGTGAACCCCGACTCGCGCATGATGGTATCCGCCGCGCCGGCGGCGCCGAGCGTGCCCAGCGCGGTGGAGGCTGCCGCCAGGGCGGTGTTGGCCGCCCCGACGTTGGCGCCAACCGTCTGCGCCTGCGTGAGCCCGGCCTTTGCCAGAGTGGCCTGCGTCTCGGCGTTTGTCTTCGCAACCTTGGCCTGCTCGCCCTGGAGCTGCGTTTCGGCCACGGCCTGCTGGTGAGCCGCCATTGCCTGCTCGGCCTGCTGCCGCTGGATGTCCTCGGCGGTCGGCTCGGTCTGGTCCGGGTCACGCTGGCCGTTGAGCTGGCGCACGCGGCGCACGATCTCGTCGCGGTTGTCGATGTCCATCGCCTCGACCAGCAGGTCGAGCATCGCCAAGCCAACCTCGGGCGGCATCTTCGAGATGAGGTCCGCCAGCTGGTCGGTGGCCGCCTGCCGCATGGTCGCGCGCCAGTCGGCCTCGCTGATGACGTAATCGGCCTTGGTGCGGGCAATGTCGTTGTCCGGCAGGCCATCGTTGATGGTGATGTACTCCGGGGTTCCGCGCATGTTGGTGATGCGGAACTGCTTTTCCTCGGTGTAGAACTGTTCCACGTTGGAGAGCATCTTTTCGCCGTGGAGCTTCCTGCCCAGGCGCAGGTTGTCGAACAGCTTGGACGTGGACAGCTGGCCCTGCTGCTGCCGGCGCTCGACCGCGATGCCGCTGGTGGCGTTGGTGGTACGGCCCATCAGCTCGTCGGTGACGCCCGAAACCTGCTGGATCAGGCTGATGCCGCGCTCCATCAACTGGAGGTGTGCCGCCGACAGCTCGCGGTCGGCGTTGATGATCAGCTCTTTGCCGCGCACCTTCTCGATGATGGCGTCCGGCCGGGCGATCTCCTCGGCGAACTTGTCGATGTCGCGGACCGCGCCCTCATCCATCACGACCTTGTTGGATGACAGGATCGCCAGCGCCTTGGAAAAGCGCTTGTTGATGTCTTCCTGGATGTCGCGCAGGCCGCGCACCAGCCCGTAGGGCATGTTGTCGCGGCCACGGCGGAACCCCCAAATCGGGGTGAACGGGTACCGGTTGTGCCGATACGGGCTCTCATCGAGGAAAATCAGGCCGTCGGTGGTCATCACCGCGCAGTGCATGCGCATGCCCAGCTTGGAACGCACCTCAGCCTTGCGGCCCATGATCTGTTCCTGGTGGGACAGATTGCCGGGGTCGAACACCTCGCCGTGGTAGTCGCCGCCGCGCAGGCGCCGCACCTGCTGGGGCACCATGAACCATGCCTCGATCAGGCGAACGCGCATGCGGCCCGAGCCGGCGCCGGCCGCGCCGATGGTCTGGCGCTCCAGCTCGATGCTGTCCATGGCCTCGTCGCCGAACTGGCGGATGCCCAGCCCCATGTTCAGGCTGTTTCCGGCGGCCCGGCGGATCACGTCCTCGCGGTCGGGGGCCAGGGCCTTGGCGATGTCGTAGTCCACCCACTTCGACCGGAACACGTAGCGCCAGTCGGTGCCGTCCATGCTGGTTCCGGCGCTGTCCCACAACATGTTGCGCCAGCTCTCGTAGCGCTCATACAGCGCTTCGTTCTCGTCTTCGTCCTGGTAGCCGCCCTCGATCCAGCCCAGCCCGACCTTGGCGGTATCCTCGAACGCGCGGGAGAAGTGGAACGGCGTGTCGTTGGAGTCGGAGAGGTATTTCAGCAGCTGGGTCTTGCGCTCGGCCGATTTACCGTCTTCCTTGCGGCGCGGCAGCACCTTGAAGTCGGCGCGGCCGCGCTTCTCGCTGCCGATGACCCAGTTGAGCGACTGGGCGATGACGTTGAGCACCATGGGGGCCTGCCCGCGCTGGCGCAGCACGTTGGCGTCTTCTTCCGACCACTGGATGTGGTCATAGAAGTCCTCATCGATGGACTGCTGCTCACGGTTCCACTGCTGGCGGTCCAGCTCTTCCTGGTAGTACGCCACCAGCCGGCCATGCAGGTTGGCGTTGTCGGCGTTGTCGAGGAAGTGGCCGCTTTCCTCGTCCTCGCCCTGGTCGTCCGGTCCATAACGTTCGTCCGGGTCGTGTGCCCGGATCACGCGAGTCTTGCTTGGGTCGCTCAGGTCGAGGTCGAGCACGGCGGTGGTCCTCAGTGGATACGTGTGATTTCGCCGGTGATGGTGCGCCCGTCGGCGGTCGTCATCGTAGCATCCGCCACAACGATGGTGCCCGACTGGGGCAGCGGCGGCAGTGCGAACAGGTCGCGGATGTGGTCCACGACAATCTCACAAACTCGGTTGACGTTCGTGAGGGACACATCCATGCCAAGAAGCTCCAGATAGTTGCGGGCCATCTGTACCGCATAACCTGGGTCGCTTGCCCAGTGGTGGGCGCCCGACAGGCAGATGACCGGCGGCAGCGGCGCGCGCAGCGGCCGGTGGGTGGGCACCAGCACCAGCGCGGGCTCGATCTCCTCGTCGGAGTCGCCCATCCACCACGTGCCAATGACGGTGATGTCGCCGCGCTGGTGGGCGAACATGCGCTTGGCGAGGTCGAGCTGGGGCCGGCGGTCGGCAATGATCGTGGTCATGGGGCGATCCTCAGTGCGCGCTGGATCGCCAGTGCGAGCGGGTTGCGGTCAGGGACGGGAGCACCCGCCAGTAGGCGGGCCTCCGTCGCGGTCAGGGGCTGGGCCTCATGCACCCGGAACCCTGGGAAGGCCACAAGCTGGCGGCTGTGGTTCATGCCTTGCTGGCCTGCTTGACCTGGAACGGCATCCACTCGGCGCGGTGGCCGCCGCCGCAGCACTGGTCGCCGGGCTGCACCAGATGCACGAGCTCGAACGGGAACTGGTTGCCGAGGTGATCAACCACAAGCAGGTTCACCGTGTGGTCGTCGTGGACGTAGACGACAGTGGCATCGAGCGGCTGATCGCCCTCGTAGTTGACCGGCAGCAGCATCAGGCCATGAGGCAGGTCGCTGAACTTGTCCGGCTTGAACCACACCTTGCGGCCAACGGTCGGCACGATGACCTTGGGCAGGTCCGGGTCGGCGCTCGGGCGCAGGCTCGGCCACACCACCTGGTCGTCGGGGATGTGCAGCACAGTCGGGTGCTTGGCACCGGGGCTGATGTCATGGGCGACGGTGATGCCCGCCGAACGGTCGGCCGCCACCGCGAGGTAGACCGGCAGGGAGCCGGGGCGGATGGTGAACTCGTTGCCGATGCCCAGCTGGCGGATGGTCACACTGCCGTCCGGCGTCTTGGCCTGGTCCTTACCCTGGGCCACATGGCGGTTGAGGGCATCGCGGTCGGGGTGGTCAGTTCCGGCCAGTGCGCCGACCGAGCGGGTCGCGGCGGTGGCGATGGCATTGGCCGCGTCCTGCTCGGCCAGATAGCCCTCGGCCTGGGTGGCTCCCACCCCGTAGTCGGCGGCGATCTTCTCATCCAGCGATGGGCGCGGGGTGCCGGCCAGATCAGCAGCGGCATCGGCGTCGCTCAGGATGGGCGCGCAGCGCGCGCAGGTGGTGTTGAGGGTGTGCTGGCAGTCGCTGCCAGTTGGGATCGATCGCGCTGCACGGGTCGAGTGGTGGTCTGCGCGCTGATCGATGGCCTGCTGCACTGCCTGGCGCTGGCGCCCGAACTTGTCATCCTTTCGATTGCTCATGGTGG
>JACCDR010963722.1_pt1 | contig 11961 bp, 13 predicted proteins | sample 7446431 | NCBI WGS metagenome assembly JACCDR01 (sample SAMN15323443, study PRJNA562643) | freshwater metagenome | isolation source: river surface water | place: USA:Blue River Watershed | collected 2017-08-17
ATCGAAATTCATCAGCGCCCCCGGCTTGCGGCGGCGCGGTTCGCGCCGACCGAGGCTTGCAGAAACGCCGGAAGCACCGCCTGCATTTCACGCCTGATCTGCGTTGCCACCCCATCGACCGCCCCGCGCGCGTCGATGTTGATCACCACGCCACCGCCCCCCTGCACCGCAGACCGCAGCGCGGCAGTCGGGGTCACGAAACCGTTGCCGCCCATCGTCACCAGTTCCGGCCCGCTTTCGCCCACCATGTAGGACCGCCCGGCCAGCACCGGCCCGCCCCCGGCCCGGCCACCGCCAAAGATCCCTGAAACGGCGGCACCAATCCCACCATCTCCAAAAAGCGCGGTGTTCAGGCCGTCGAAGGCACTGTTGGCAAGTTGAGAGGCAAGATTGCTGAAAAGGCTGGAAAGCGCCTCGCCTGCCGTTGCCGAACCGGTAACGATGCTTTCAAAGGTGTCGCGGAATGTGTCGTTTAGCTTTTCGGCCTCGTCTTTGGTTTCTTTGGTTTTCTCTCCCAGCTGCTCAATCGCCCTGCCGAGCGTGTCAGCAGACAGAAACCCGTCGGCGTGCAGCATGTTCAGCCGCTCAAGTTCGGCGGCATACTTTTCCGCCTCGGTGCGGGTTTCCTCAAAGATGCGGGCGGCTTCCCGAACAGCATCCGACTGCCCCCCGCCGCCGCCACCGCCACCGGCTCTTCTGCGCGAAGGCACGAAAACTCCTGCGGCGCCGCTGGCAAGTGTCCCCGTCACCGGGGCCCGCGCGTTGATGGCCGCCCGCGCAGCCATGTCTGCGCCACTTCCGAACTCGTTTTGAATGGCCCCATAGCTCAAGGATGCGGCCAGTTGCTGATCTGCCCGCGCCTTTGCCGCAGCCATTCCTGTGGTAATGTTGAATGCTGCATTGGCCGCATCCCAAAGCTGTCCTGCCAGGTCTGAAGCGCCATTTATTGCGGCATCAATCCAGCTTAGCGCACCTCCACCTGCAGCGGCCATTTGGCGAACCGCCGCCTCCGACGCGACCATCTGCTGATAGAATTCGCCGCCCTTCGCCGCCGTGTCGTCCAGGATCACCAGCATCCGGGCGATGGCATCGGCCTGTTCTTCGAACGAGGCGGCATTCTGAATGTTGATTAGCGCCTGTTCGAACTCGGCGATCTTCGGCAGAACCTGTTCCACCTGTTCCCGCGTGTTCACGAAACCCAGTTCAAGCCCCAGAAAGTCGGCGATCTTGCCCCGCCGCGTTCCCAACACGGCATCGAACTCGGCGCTGAACGCCACCGCCGCCGCCCGCGCGGCTTCCTTCGCCTGCTGTGCCGCCAACTCGACCTGCCGCTGGCTCAGCAGCAGCACGGCGGCGCTCACCTCGCCATACTTCGCCGCCAGCCCTTCCAGCCCCTGCGCGCTGAAAACCTCCGTCGCCTTGGCCAGCGCGTCAGTCGATTGCTCAAGCTGCTTCAACGCCTCGTCGGTGGACAGCACCTCTTCGCGCAAGTTCCCGAACGCCATGCCCAGCAGTGGAATCGCCACCGCCGAGGCTGTGCCGATGGCGATGCCCAGCAGCCCGAACCCGCTCAGAAGCTGCGGCAACTGCTGCGCCAGCGCCTGCGTGGCCGACGTGCCCGCCCCTACCTGCACGGCAAAGTCCTGCACCTGAAAGCCCAGGTTCTGCAGCCCGCCGCTGCCGCTCCGCGCCGATCGATTCAGACCCTCCAGCGCCGCAGAGCCTTTCCGTCCGAGACCAACGATTTCCGCCTCGACAGTTTTGCCGCCTTCCATCTTGAAACGAACGGCAAGAACTTTCTGCGCCATCAGCCCTCCGTCCTTTCGTTCATCCGCCGCACCATCGCCGCCTCGATCTCGGGCAGCATCTCCACCACCAGCGCCTCATCGACGCCGGATGCCCGCGCCATCGCCAGCGCGGCCGTCATGTCGAACCCGATTACCGCCCCCGGAATGGCCCGCACCTGCCCGCCCAGCCGGGTCGCCAGATGCCAGACCTGCCACCCCTCCCACGTCTGCGGGCGGTGGATCACATAGGGGCATTCCGCACAGGGGCTCGGGCACCCCGCGCAATACTCAGCGCCCCCGCCTTGCGTCCAGTGATGGACGGCAAGGGCGCTCAGCCGTTTTTTTCCGCACTCACCAGCAGGCCTGGGGTGACGTACAGGGCCTCGAACCGGTTTGCGATCAGCGGCACGTCGATCAGCGCCGCCACCGTCTCGGGCGACGGCGCCACGTCCTCGCCCTCGGGCCCGGTGACGCCCGTCCAGTCCAGGATTGCCAGCTTGGCAACCTCTGCCGTCAGCACCAGAAACCGCATGTCGCGGTCGGCCTCGGGCGGCAGGTCCCTCAGCGCGGGCGAGGTTGACGCCGCCGACATGATTGCCGAAGTCAGCGGCACCACCTGCACCGACACGCCCGGCAGCAACTCCAGCCAGTACGGCTCTTTCTTCAGGTTCAGCCGGATCATCAATAGGCCGCCACGCCGTTCACCAGCACGGCAGTCGCCATGCGCGCGGGCGAAACCGCCTTCGCCGCCTGCCAGTCGAACGTGGTGCGAATGCCGCCCGGCCCATCCACGGCACGGCGCGGGCGCGGCAGATAGACCGCATGCGCCGTGATCGTCAGGCTGGCACCGGCCCCGATGGTCCAGGCGAACTCCAGCGCGCAGGGCGCACCGCTGATCGCCTGATCCAGCAGCGTGGTATCGGCGAACCGTGCCACGATGTTGCCGTTCATCATGGCCTTCGACGGGTCCAGCCCGTCAATCCGGCCATCGGAACGGATCGTCTCGATCCGGTCCAGGTTGTTCATGTAGTTCACTTCGGCCGTCTCGATGTTCGCCAGCGAAACCGTGTCCCGCTTGATCGATCCGTTGAAATGCCCGAACCGCTGCAGGTTCGCCAGCTGCGCCAGCGCCCCGGCGGCGGTGCTGGTGGCCAGCGCCTCGCCCTGCGCGATCAGCCCCACCGTGGCCTGCAGCAGCCCGGCCCGCGCCATGCTGATCGACAGCCGGTCGGCCTTGATCCCCGAATACATCGGGAACGACGGCACGTCCGGCATCTGGATTTCCAGCGCCGCACTCGGCAGCGTCCAGTTGCCCGAGGTGAAGCTGTGCGAACTCGCCCCGCCGCTCAGCGTCGCCCCCGAAACCGTGCCGTTCGACGCGGGCGAGGTGGAAGCCGCCAGCGTGAACGCATTGCCCGCCGCGCCGACCGTGTCATGCAGGATCGTCAGCGCCGCCGCCGCCCCGGTATAGGTCGCCACCGCCACGCCGGGCACCGCACTGGCGTTCAGCGCGGTCGCCAGCGCCGTCATCGTCGCGGCCAGGTTCGCCCCGATGTTCACCTGGTTGCCCGTGGCCCCCGATGCAACAAAGGTGAACGCCGTCCCGTTGATCGTCACCGTGCTGTTCGCCGCAGGCTGCGCCGAAAACGCGATGGACCCCGTCGCGGCAATCGTCCCGGTGCTGGTCGGCTGGCCGAACAGCAGCTTCAGCCAGAACCCGATGCCATCGGTGTCCAGCGGAATGACGTGATCGCCGTCGGCGGTCAGCGCATCCTTGATCGGCACCGCCGGGTCCCGGCCAAGCCCCAGGATGTCATCATCCAGCAGCGGCTGTTCCGCGCTCAGCCCGGTCGAAATGAACGGCAACTGCGTGTAGCCACTGCCCGGCGCGGTGCCATAGGTCGATTCGAAGGCAAAGGCGGTGACCACCTTTGCGCCCTGTTGACGTGCCATGTGTCAGGCTCCTGTTCAGCCGAGCGGATCGGCGGTGGAATAATGCAGGACCACCGCGATCACGGCGGCCTTGATCGTGCCCGCCCCATCCTCGGGCAGGTCGGATGGCTGCGGGGCCTCGGGCTCGGCCCAGTCGCAAAGCCCCCCCAGGGTGCGGTCGGCGGCCAGCGCCGCCCCGATCCGCACGCAGATTGCGTCGAACACGTCGGCGCGATCATCGCCCTGCGCCAGCACCTCGACCTCGGCCCGGTGCTGGTAATGCCAGCGCAGCGGCGACATGCTGGCCTCGGGGTCGCCGGGCACCCCATCCCGCAAGATCACCAGCCCGCTGGCCGGAATGCTCACGGGCAGGACTTCCGACCGCAGCACCGTCACCGCAGGCGCACCCGCCAGCGCGGCCTCGATCACGCCATGCAGCGCCGCCAGAACCGTCTCGCGCGTCGAAGGCATGGCCCGTCACTCCCGCCAGTTGGCAACGATGGCACCGGGCAACCCCGCCGCAATCCGCTCCGCCGCCGGATACAGGCTCAGCCGCTTGGGCAGCTTCACCTGCGGCACCAGCGTGAAGATCGGGATCGACGTTTCACCGGTCAGAATCCCGTCCTTGCGGCGCTTGCCGCCGCGCCGCCTTGCCTGCCCCATATTCGTTTTTCCCACGCTCAGCCGACCAGAGGTCACCAGCAGCGGGTTCTTGCCGCGTCGCAGGACCATCTGAAGTTTCAGCCCGGTCTTCTGTTCCCACATCGCGGGCGTCATTTTGCGGCCAAACCTCCCCAATCCTGCGGCGGGAAACGGAATCGCCAGCCAGAAGCCGTCGCGCGCGCGGATTGTCGGCCCTGCGTCATGCGCGGCATGCAACTTGGGCGCCTTCGAATAAACGAGGGCGGCGGCGCCCAGGCTCTTCTTGCCCTTGGGGTAGGTTTCGCTGCGCACCGCGTTCGCCAGGCGCTGGCCAAGCCCCGAACCGACGATCTGCTGCCGCCAATTCATCTTCAGGGCAATTCCGGCGCTGTTGACAGCACCGGTCACCGCCCGCTCACCCGCCAGAACTTCTCCGCGCATGAGCTTGTCCAGATCGCCGTCGATCTCGACCGTGAATTTCACACCGGCACCGTGTCCAGCGACCACACCAGCCGGTCACTGTCCCGCAGCGGCTCGCTTTGCACCTTGAAGGTTTCGGCCCCCACGGTCAGCGTGTCGCCGGGCATCGGGGCCGCCCAGTCGGCCACCCGCACGTCGAACCGCACGGTTTCCGACCGGAACCGGCCCTGCCCGAATTCCGTCACCACATCCGGCGCACGCCGCACCACCCGGCACGCCGTCGCTGGCGGAACGCCACCGGCCATCCATGTGGCATCCTCTGCCATGTTCGCATCCGCGAAGATTACGGCCATGGCAGAGGCAAAGGCGTTCATCAGGGCGTCAGCGCCGCCGGGGCGCAACCGTTCAGACGAACCACGCCGACCGTTTCACCCGCGCCGCTGCCCACGGCCTCCAGCGCCACACCCAGCAGGATGTTGCCCGTGGTGGTCGCGGTGGTCGCCACCAGCGTGGTCGTGCCCACGCCATAGATCGCGGCGCCGACGGTCCAGGCCTGCGAACCGGCCTTGGTCACGCGCACCACGCCGCTGGTCTGGATGTTCACCGGCGCACCCGACGCGGCATCGTTGATCGCCACGCCGGCCAGAAGGCCGACGCGAAGCATCTGGCCCGACACCACGGCGGCGGGGGCCAGCACGCTGACGATGTCGCCAGCCTGCACTTGGTTCTTCATGGGGTCTCTCCCAAAGATGGTTGAAGGGGGCCGGGCAGATCGTCCGCCCGGCCGTCAGGGCGCTCAGGCGCCCGCGTTGCGATAGCCGCCGCGCCAGTCGATGGCGCCGCAGCCAAAGTCATGCTCCAGCGTCAGGCTGGTGCCCTGCGTGCCGAAGACATCCTCGATGCGGAACCGGGGGGCCTCGTAGCCGTCCAGCAGACCCCATTCGAACACCGGGGCGACCTCGGGGCTGGCAAAGGCGTACCAGGCATTCCCGGTGATCTTCGCCGTCACCACGGGCTCCATCACACCCGAGAACGGGTTGACGTTGCCCGACTGCTGCGCCTGGATCGGGGCCAGCAGCTGCTGCGCCTCGGTCAGCTTGTCCGGCCCGACCAGCAGAACGACCGGCATCAGTTCCAGATCGGCCCCGTCCAGCGACTTGCGCTTCAGCAGCGCGGCCCGCGCCAGCGTGATCGAGGTGATGGTGATCGCCGCTGCCGTGCCCGCCAGCGTGCCGTCGGTGGTGTTGAACACCTGCCGCCCGGTTTCCAGCAGGGTCGGACCGTTGTTGGACGCGCCGCCAAAGGCCATGGCATAGAACGTGGCATCCTCGAACCGCGCCACCGCCGATCCCCGGTCGTTCAGCACCTGCTGGATGCCGCCCAGCCCGTCATTCACCAGCATCTGGCGCGACAGGTTGACCCGCACGCCATAGGGCGTGACCGACGTGCGCTCGCGCGCCTCGCTGAACGTCCCCGAACGGATTTCCCCGGCCTCCTGGCTCACCGCCTGCAGGGTCGGGAAGTCGCCCACGCGGATCGAGGTATGCGGCCGGAAATCCGCATAGCTGCGACGCCGCGCGATCTTGCGATAGGTCGGTTCCTGCGTGGCATAGCGCGCCTGCAGGCCCTTGTTCAGCGCATTCTCGAACAGGAACGGAAAGTCGCTGGTGGAATGGAACGCGCGCTTCAGCAGGTCCTCGCGGGCACCAAAGCTGCCGGGCACCCGGCGCTCGCCCATCCGCTCGGCGGCCAGGTCGATCAGGTCCATGCCCGCATAGCTGCGGCCGATCTCGCTGACCGGCTTGCCGCTCCACGCGCCCACCAGCGCCTCTTCCATGCCGCGACGGCGGGTTTCGGTCTCGTCCAGCCCACGGCCCAGAACCGGCTCGGCACCCGCACCCGCCGGGGCGGTCTGCGCGGCCAGATGATCCAGCACGGCGGCCCGCGCCTGATCCAGCGTCAGCCCGTCGGCAATCGCCTTCGGGGCCTTGTCGGCCAGCCCGTGCCGCTGGAACAGCGACAGGATGCCCGCGCTGCGCGCGCGCTCTTCGCCCAGCACATCGGCGGCGGGGGTCACAGGGGCAGCATCCGAACCCGCTGCCGGGGCCTTGTCATCAAGAGCCATGATGGCCTCCTTGTCAGAAGCCGCAGAAGCGGCAGGGGCTGCGCGATCCACGACGGCGCAGGGTTGCAATGCAGTCCGGGGCGCATCGGCCCTGATCTGCGCTCCGGCATCCGCCGGAATGGCGACTGCCGAGATTTCCATGGGCGTCCAGGCGACGGCGCGGTAATGCGGCCGCTTGCCGTCTTCGCGCGTCACCTCGTACCGCTCGACCGAATAGCCGACCGACACGTTGCGGATGATCCCGCTGCGAATGTCCGACCAGATCGAGGCGACTTCTTCGCGGTCGCTCATGCGGATCGTGGCAAACGCCGCCGCCCCGTCGATCCGCACGCCCTCGACCACGCCCAAGATGCTTTCCAGATCATAGCTGGAATGCGAATTCAGGAACGGGGCCCCGGCCAGCAGCCGGGTCATGTCCATCGCCTGCGGCGAAACCTCCAGGCTTTCTGTCACCTCGCCATCCGACCACGACCACCGCTTGACGGCGGCCCCGGTGGTGAACAGCACCTCGAAGGTGCGCGCCTCGGGATCCACGCTTTCCGGGCGCACTGCGGCTGCCCGGCCCTGAACGGGCAGGTCGATCAGCTTGTCATCCATCTGTCTGTCCTCAGTTCTGGGCAGCGTCAGGGCTGGCAGCCCCGTCCTGCTGCGCCGCGCCACTGTCCTGCTGCCCGGCGGCGCTCGCCTGCGCCTGTCCCGCCGCCGTCATCTTCGACGGGTCGCTTTCCACGGTGATCCCCGCTGCGCCGATCTGGCGCAGGTATTCCTGCTGCTCGCGGATCACCTCTGCCGGGTCATAGCCGCGCCGCGCGATCATCTGCGGCGTGCTGGCAAACCCGGCCCGCACCTCGATCAGGTCCGCCTCGGCATCCTGCTTCGGGTTCACGCTTTCGAACCGGGGCGGGGCCCATTCGACCGCCGCAGTCTCGACATCGATCTTGCCTGCCAGATAGGCCGCCTGCACGAACCAGTCCCACACCGGCTGGCAGAAGCGCGGGATGATCAGCCCCCACTGGGTCATTTCGATGAACCGCCGGAACTCGTTCAGCCCCACCCGGCTGGATGAGAAATTCGCCTTCGAAAGATCACCCGTCAGCAGGCAGTAAGGCACCCGCAGCCCGGCGGCCATGATGTGCAGATGCGTGCTGTGCCACTCGCGCACCCCGCCTGTCGCGGCGGGCTGATTGAACTTCACATCCCGCGCGCCCGAGGTATAGCCGATCATCCCCGGCGCAAAGTTCTGCGCCTGGCTGCCATCCGCCAGCGTCACCTTCGGGGCCAGCGACCCGTCATCTTCGTCGCCCAGCACCATGCCGACCATGCAGGCTTCGGTCTTCTTCCGCACCAGCTCGGCAAGCTGCCAGTCGTCCATTTCCCGCGCCGCTTTCAGGATCGGCGAGAGCCAGGTCACGCCCCGATCCTGCGTGCGCTGCCGTTCGAACAGGTGCACCACCTGATCAGCGGGCACCCGCACCGACTGATAGGCCTGCCGCAGGTTCCGCGTCGCGTCGCCGGGGTGTTCGGGGTGCAGCCAGTAGGCGACCCGCCGCCCATCGCTGTCATACTCGATCCCCTGCGAAATCCGCACCCCGCCCGGCTTGGCCGTCTCAATCTTGGCCTCGTCCAGGTGGTCGGCTTCCTTGACCTCCAGTTGCAGCGGCACGCTCAGGCCCGCCTTCGGCAGCATCCGCTGCAGGATCAGCGAATCGCCGCCCTCGACCATCTGCCGCACCGCCAGCGCGGTCAGCCCGTGAAAATCGGTATGCCCGTAGAAGTCGCACCGGGCGCAGAACTCGGCCCACAGCGCATCCAGCCGGGCATTCCGGCGCGCGCTGTTCGTCTTGGCGCGCGGGCGGATGCCCGTGCCGACCAGGTTCGACACCAGCACCTGCACGCCGTTCGCCGCAATCGGGTTGTTGCGCACCAGGTCGCGCGCCCGCGCCCGCAGGATCGGACCTGCAACCTCGATCTCGCTGTTGGCGCTCAGGTTGCGCGCCCGCCAGTCCGATGTCAGGCGGCCCTGCGTCGCGCCGTCATAGTCGCGCCGCGACAACTCCAGCCGCTCGACCGTCATCCGGCTGGCCAGCCGCCGCGCCGCCAGACCGGGCGCAATCTCCTTCAGCGCCCTGTCCAGCAGGTTCAAGCGCGGCGCATTGGCCATGATCAGCCCCGCGAAAAGCTGGCAAAGGCCGACATCGTGCGCGGCGCGCCCGATGCCTGCGCAAGCTGCCCTTTGACAACCCCGATGGCGCGCAGCAGCTCGTCGGTAGACCGATAGGTCACTTCCTTGCCGTCCGAATAGCGCACCCGCATCACGCCCGACGCCACGGCCCGCTCCAGCGTGGCAAGGTCTTCCGCCGTATAGCTCATGTCAGAACCACTTTCCCTTGCCTTGCCCGCCGAACCAGTCCGATTTCTGCACCCGGACCACCGGCTTCTCGGCGTCCTGCGGCGGCTCTGCCGCAGGCACCGCGATCTTGACCTCGAACAGGTCGCCCTGCGGCCCCTCGGCAGGCCGCGCGATCTCATCCCGCCGCGCCGCCCACTGGTCCGGGGTCCACCGGTCCAGCTTCAGGTGATAGGCCATCGCCCGCGCATAGCAGGCGATGTCCAGCGCCTCGTTCGGCCGCCCGCTCATCTTTTCCCACCGGCGGATCATGGCGCCGCCCTTGACCTCGACCGTGGTCATGTGTTCCGCCGTCAACTGTTCCGCATAGGCCATATCGACCTCTGACGGCAGGATCATGGATCCCGGCGGCCACAGCCCTTCCGGCGACGGCCCGGCAATCGTCTTGCGGATCGCCGAATACAGGTCCGACTTCAGCCCGAACGACCCCACCGGCCACAGCACCGCGCCACGCGGCACCGTCTTGCCGTTCCACTTCACATCCACCTTCTTGGGCGTGCCGATAAAGGGCTCGTTGCGGCCATGCCGCCCATCCACACCAAAGCACCGGGGCCGCCCGCGAACGTAGTTATAGACCGCCGGGCTGGCGAACCCGGTGTCGATGGCCCAGGCCTCGACCTCTACTTCTGCCCCGCCACCCGGCCGATAGCGCCGCGCCTGCATCATCTGGCTGTGTGCCGCCCAGGTCTCGGCCGCCAGCGGGTCACCGGGGATCACGCCCCAGTCCACCAGCCACCGCGTCATCCCTTCCGACCAGCCCCAGACCGCCCATTCCAGACGGTTGCCCTGCACGTCGGTGGCCCCGGTGAACACCACCGGCCCCTCGGGCGGCTCGCCCTTGCGGAGCTCCACCACTCGCCGCGCGTGCAGCAACTCTGCCTCGGGGGCATCCCCCCGGTCTTCCCACGCCTCGCCCAGAACCTGCTGCGTGAACACCCGCAGCTTTTCGTGCTTGCCCTTGGCCTCAAGGAATTCCGCCACGATGGAATCCCAGGTCGAAAACAGCGTATAGGCCTGCCAGATGTGAAACCCTCGCACCCGGCCCGGCACGTCCCGCGCCTGCCAGCGCGGCAAATCCTCGGGCAGGATCACGTCGCCCGGCCCGTCATCGCCCGCCGTGGCCACCCAGACCCCGGCCTTCACCATCTGCGGCTTGTCGATATGCTCGATCACGCAGCCGCTGGCCGCGCATTCGAACCACGCCCCATGCGGCCAAGCCGTCTTGTCCCATTTCAGCCGCTCGAACTTCAGCACCTGATAGGCACCGCAGTGCGGGCACGGCACATAGCGCCGCTGCCGGTCCGACCGCTCGTAATCCGCCGTAATCCGGCACGTCCCAAGCGTCGCCGGGGTCGAAACCCACAACCGCTTGCGGTCGCGCTCATAGGTCTTCGTCCGCACCTTCAGCTGCGCGACCGGGTCGCCCCGCTCGCCCGCGGTGGCCGGCCACTCGCTGACCTCATCGGCCACCGTGAACTTGGCCGACAGCATCTGCAGGCCCTTGGACGATCCGGCAAACGTGATCTGCACGAACCCGCCCCGGAACCGCTTGAAGGCCGCCGTGCTGCCCCTCTCCACCCGGTTCGTGCTTTCCAGCACCTTGCGCTTCAGCGCCGGGCTTTCATCGATCGCCGGTTGCAGCTTGGTCCGAACGTACTTGATCGACTCGTCATGGCTCGGCAGGACCATGATCATCGGCCCAGGGTCCTGCGCGACCACATAGCCGAAGAAGTTGACCCCGACTTCCGACTTGCCCACCTGCGCACTGGCGACGAACACCACATCCTCGGCAGGATCATCCGGCCCCAGGGCATCCATGATCGCCACCAGATGCGGCGCCCGGTCGTTCCGCCACGGGCCCGGCCATGCCGACCCGCTTTCCTCGGCCACGATCCGGTGCGCTTCGGCCCATTGCGAGACGGTCAGCCTCGGCGCAGGAACCAGAGCCTGCGCCAGCGCCTGGAATACCACCGGCTGCGCAGGCGCGCAGCGGCTCAGAACCTCAAGCGGCACTGTCTTCCTGCGTCGAAAGGGTCGCAAGCATCAGCGACTGCGCCCCGGCCGCCAGAATCTCGCGCACGAACTCATCCAGCGCCCGCTCCATCTGCCGGTCGTCATGGATCCTTGCCATCGCCTCGGCCCGTTCGCGCACCAGCCGCTGCGCGATCTGCTTCATCATCTGCCCGGCGGCGGCAACCGCTTCCTCGACCTCATCCCGGCGCAAGGTCAGGTTCAGCCGCTCGGCAAGGTCCAGTTCCGCCGACTCGGCCTTGGCCGATTCCGTCCGGCTGCGCACATCGTTCAGGCCATTGGCACCTGCCCGCCCTGCGGGAACCGGCGCAGCACCCTCACTCGGCCCGATCTGCGGCCCCCGCGTCACCAGCTTCGGGTTGACCGTCAGATCACGATGCGCCCGCAGCTGGTCCAGGCTCACCGTCCCGTCATCGTTCAGCAGCGCCGGGTGTTCCTGCACCCACCGCGTCACGGTGGACTTGTTAAGCCCTAGCTTCCGCGCCGCCTCAGCCCGCGAAACCCGCTCCATTCCCAAGCCCCCGATCACACCCCGTTGCACGCAACCCGCCAACCGGTTGCCCAAGTTGCACCCTCACCAAACCCTGCAACGAAAATTCCAACACGCTCTGCGTACC
>JACCDR012167413.1_pt1 | contig 11961 bp, 16 predicted proteins | sample 7446431 | NCBI WGS metagenome assembly JACCDR01 (sample SAMN15323443, study PRJNA562643) | freshwater metagenome | isolation source: river surface water | place: USA:Blue River Watershed | collected 2017-08-17
CTCGACGCCACGCCCGCGAGCGCCACGAACGAGCGCGGCCTCGACGGCTGGTGGCCCAAGACGGACCTCCGACGCGCCTTACTCGACGGCGCGAAGTGGTGGGAGTACGTGAGCCGCCACGGCACGATGTGGCAGTCCGACCAGAACCGTGCGGCGGCAGAAGCCGAGCGGCGCTACCCGAATGGCGTGTACGACCCGACCCCTGCGCCCGCCAGCCTCGACGCCCCGCCCGTGTCGGCGACGGTGCAGGAGGCGCGGGGTCACGCCATCGATCTCTACCACGACGTCTGCACCTCGCAGATCGAGGCCGAGCGACGTATCGACGCCCTGATCGCCGCCGTGCGCGCGGACTGCATCACGCGGGAGTGCTACCAAGCGTACAAGCGCGCGATGGTCGGGCACCTGCGCGACCTCGGGCCAGAGCCGGACATCAGCGACGAAGAGCGGTACGAAGAACGCGGCGTGGCGGTGGTTCACCTGCGTCGCCTTGACGAGCGCGTGGAGGACGAGCTGCGGGCCCTCGCGCGGTTCGTGCTGGGGGAGCCACCACGGTGATCCCCGCGCTCCGCCAGGCGTTCTTGGACCCCGAGCTGCGCGGCCTCCCCCTCGCCGCCCTCGGCTGGCTCGCGTCCGACGTGCTCGATCCCGTCGACTACCGTCGCGTGAAGCTCGATCACCTCACGCATCGCCTCGGCTGCTCCAAGTCCTCCGCCTCCGACGCCCTCACGCTGCTGGTCGAGCGCGGCTACCTGCAAAAGCGGGAGGCCCTCGACGGCGCCGAGTATCGGGTCCGGTGGACGCGGGAGGTTCGCTACAGCGAACCACTCGCGCGCTCGGCCCCTCCGTCGGCGGCGTAGTCTCGGCCGATCTTGGGGGCGTGACTCCGCGCCCCCGAGATCCGCTCACGCCGCGTCAGCGGCAATTCGTCGCCGCCTACGCCGAGACCCTCTCCGGCACCGAGGCCGCGATCGCGGCGGGCTACAGCCCGAAGACCGCAAAGAATCAGGGCTCGCGCCTCGCGCAGCTCCCCAAGGTCCGCGCGGCCATCGAGTCCATCATCCGCGAGAAGGTCGAAGCCGCGAAGACCGCCGCCGAAAGCTCGACCACCGGCCGCCCGCCGAAGCTCATCACCGAAATGGCCCGCGAAGCCCAGCTCGGCCACATCGTGCCGAAGTACATCGCCGCCGTGGAGACCCGCCACCCCGGCGATCCGGTCTTCACCGAGGCCGCGAACTACCTCACGCGCTACGGCGAGCCCGAGACGGCCAAGCGGGTCGCGGTCACGCTCGAGGATCTCCGCAGCGCCGATGACGCCACGCTCGAAGCGTTGGCCGGAGCCGACGAATGAGCGCCGCAATGCGGGCCGCGCACCGCGCCACGTTCAACGCATGCGCAGCACTCGACGTCCGCGTCCCCGAGCGCGAGCGGTCGCTCGATCTCTTGGACGACGCGCAGACCGCCGTGATGGCGCTCCGTGGCGCGGGGCATCACGATATCGCGGCCCGCTGCATTCGCGCGCTCACGGCCGCCGAAGACGCCGAGCTGCGCGCCGCGCCCACCGAGACGCCGATCAGCCAGGGGATGCGCTGGCCCGCCTGCACGCAGTGGCTCGGCCGGAGCGCCGCGTGAGCCTGCTGCTGCTCCGGAGCCGCGGGCGGTCAGCCGTCATCGCGGACGCCATCTTCGGCGCGGAATGGCGCACCGCCACCGGCAAGACCTCGGCGGCGTTCCGCGACAGCGGCAACCGCTTCGGCGGCTTCCCGAGCTACAACGGGCCTCCCGATCCGACGACCACGACAGCGGCCGAGATTATGGCGGGTGGCGCGTGGCTGTCGCAGGCGTTGCGCGGCAACCCGTTCCGGATGAACAACGCGGGCACGAACAACCTCACGGTGAATCACAACACCGTGCTCGCCGCCGCGCAGTCGCACTGGGGCCGCGTCTACTTCCGCGACACGCGCACGACGGGCACGCATAACCACTGGATCGCGCAGGGGGGCTTGGGTGGCCCCGGCAGCGGCTACGGACCGATTCAGTGGGCGATCGGCAACATCACCGTGCTCGGGGTGCGGCGGGTGCAGCTCTTCACCGCTTGCCTCGCCGACGGCACCACGACCACGACCAACGGCGACGTGCGCTGGGCGCCGGGTTTGGTGAGCAACCCCACGGGCTACGATCAGCTCGGCACGGGGCCGTACTTGCTGGAGTGGCAGATCGAGTTCACCACCTACCCCGCGTACTACGTGCGGGTGTGGATCAGCGAGGTCGACGCGAACGGGTTCATCACCGCCCCGGATGTGTACACGAACGCGACGTTGCTCTGTCGCGACTACAACGCGGGCGGCGGCACGGCCACGCTCGCCACGCGACAGAACGGCGCGCCCGCCTTCGGCTTCAACACCGCCGACTCGGCGCTGTCGTCGCGCCAATACGTGTTCGGCAACGAAGGCGCGGGCGGCAACGTGACGGATTCCGGCTTCTTCGAGGCCGCGAGCTTCGGCCTCTCCACCACGGGTCGCCTGCGCGACTCGCTTCTCGGACTCGCCGCCTAATGCCCGCACCGTCTGTCGTCGGAACGCCGGTTGCCAACCGCTACGGCAACCTGACCGCCACCGTGCCGAGCGGTGCGGATTTCCTCATCGGCGGCGCGGGCTACGCCCCTGGCGGTGTCGATCCTGCACCGGGGGCGACGTGGGACGGCACTGCGCTCACGCTGATCGGACAAGAGCCAGCCGGCAGCTCGTTCTCGACCATCGCGGCGCTTGGGCTCGTCAATCCGGCGGCGGGGACGCTCACCTACGCGATCAGCGGCACCGGTGCCGCGAACCGCGCGGTGCTGGCGCTCGACGATGTCGACACCGCGACCCCGACCGACGCGATCAGCGGCGCGAGCGGCACCGGCACCGCGCCTGCGGTCACGTGCAGCACCGATGACAACGCGCTCGCCGTCGCGATTCTGCGTTTCACCGGCTTCGGCAACACGGTGACGCCCGGCGCGGGCGAGACCATTCGGGTGCAGCTCAGCGAGGACGGCGGCGGCATCGCGATCCTCACCAAGGCGGGCGCCGCGTCCGTCTCGTTCGCGCCCACGCTCTCCGCGAGCGCGGGCTGGAACATCATCGCGTTCGGGGTCAACGGCACCGGCGGCGGTGGTGGCGGTCCTTCGGCGGCTGCGCGTGCGCAGTACGCCCGTGATTTCCTTCGCATCCGAGGGTGAGATGAGCACCAATCGCACGATCCCCAGCAACACCGCCACCGCCACCCTGCGGCGCGTGCCTTTCCGCCTCGTCGACGCCACCGACCTCGTGACCCCCGAGGACGTCACCGTCACCGGCGTCAAAGCCTCCCTCTCGATCAACGGCGGCACCCCGGCCAACTCGACCAACGACATCGTCAAGGTCGACGGCGCCACCGGCCGCTACTACATCGAGCTGACGCAGAGCGAGGCCAACCAGACCGCAGGCGCGCTGATCGAGATCCGAATCGCGCCCACAGGCTGCGCGCCCGCCTACGTGTTCGCCGAGATCGGACCGGCCGGCGTGTTCGACGCGACGGTCGCGGTCGGCTCCATCGCGACGGACGCAATCAATGCCGCCGCGATCGCCGCCGATGCGGTCGCCGAAATCCAGAGCGGACTCGCGACGGCGTCGGCGCTCGCCACCGTGCAGGCCGACACCGACAACCTGCAGACGCGCCTCCCGGCCGCGCTCGTCGGCGGCCGCATCGACGCCAGTGTCGGCGCCGTGGCCAACGACGCGATCACGGCAGCCGCCCTCGCCGCCGACGTCGCGACGGAAATCGCCGCGGCCATCTTCGCGCGCCAGTACAACGCCGAGATGAACTCGCTGACGTTCGAGCAGCTCACCGGCCTCATCGGCGCGGTGCTGCTCGGCAAGGCGAGCGGCCTCAACACCACCACGGCGACGTTCCGCAACCTGCAGGACAACGCCAACGCCGTCGTGGCCACGGTCGACGCGGACGGCAACCGCAGCGCCGTCACCCTCACGCCCGCCGCGGTGAGCTGATGTTCGGGAACCGCTTCTTCGGGCCGCGCTTCTTCGGCGACCGCTACTTCGGCGAGGGCGGCACCGCCGAGCCCCCGCCGAGCCCCCCCACGCACGGCCTCACGGGGCTCGTCGCCCTCACCGCTCTCACCACCACGCGCTAAGGAGCTCCGATGCCCAACTTCACGACGACGCTCACGATCCCCTCGGGGCAGACTGTGTCCAACGCGGCGCACCTCGACGCGGGTCCGGCGTTGCACGCGCTGGCAATTCAGGCTCCTGCCACGCTGCCCGAGACCGTGACCCTCGCCGCGTCACACGACGGCACCACCTTCGCCGACGCGCAGTCGGCTGCCAGCGACATCACGATCCCGGCGAACCGCGTCACGGTGCTGACGGCGATCCCCTACAGCCGCATTCGGCTGCGGGCCGGGAGTGCCGTCGCCGCCGACCGCGTCTTCGTCGTCACGGTGCAGCCGAAGTAATCGTGCCGGCCCTCGCGATCCCCAAGGGCGCGGTGATCGCGCCTGCGGTGCGCGAGGCCGCGCGGCGCGAGCTCGCGCGTCGGCGGACCATCGTCCCGCGCGAGCCGGAGCCGCTGTTGGCGTACTGCCGGCGCGTGACGCCCGCGTGGGATTGGGACGCGCCGCACCTCGGCATCTTCGCGAACCGTCTCGAGCGGCTGCGGCGGCGCGAGATCACGCGGCTCGCGGTCGAGCTCCCGATCCGGCACGGAAAGAGCGAGCTCGGGACGGTGCGATTCGTCGCGCAGTCGATCATCGAGCGCCCCTCGACCCGCGTCCTGATCGGGTCACATTCGGCCCTCCTCGCGCAGAAGTTCTCGCGGCAAGTGCGTCGCTTGGTGCGCGCCGCCGGGATCGGGATCTCGGAAGAGAAAGACACCGCCGCGGAGTGGGAGACCACGGCGGGCGGTGGCCTGCGCGCGGTCGGTGCCGGCAGCGGCTCGGCGGGTATGGGCGCCGACCTTGTCGTGATCGACGACCCCTTCGGCTCGCGCGGCGATGCGGAGTCCGAGGTGAACCGCGAGGCCGTCTGGGATTGGATCACCAACGATATGCTGTCCCGGCTCGAGCCGGACGGCGTGGCGGTCATCACGCATTCGCGCTGGCACTCCGACGACCCGATCGGGCGCATCCGCGCGGGGCGCCTCGGCGACGACTGGACGCTGCTCACGCTGCCGGCGGAGGCGTATGACGACGGGACGCCGGACCCGTTGGGCCGCGCGCCCGGCGAGCCGCTCTGGCCCGCGCGCTGGTCTTCGGAGGCCCTGCAACAGCGCCGCCGTGAGCTCGGCGAGTACGCCTACGCCAGCTTGTACCAGCAGCGGCCGCAGCCGCGCTCCGGTGGAATGTTCCCGTGGGCCGCGTGGATCGAGCTCGGCGCGGTGCCGCAGATCCCGGGGCGCGTGGTGCGCTACTGGGATCTCGCGGGCACCGAGCCGCGCGGCGCCAGCCACGATCCCGACTACACGGCGGGCGCCCTCGGCGGCCCGATGAGCGATCAGCGGATCGCGCTGCTCGATCTCGCGCGCTTCCGCTGTGGCTCGGCGGAGCGCCTCGCGCGAATGGTCGAGGTCGCGAAAGCCGACCGTGCGATCTACGGCTCCCGCGTCTCGTGGTGGATTGAGCGCCCGACGGGGATGACCGGTGCCGAGCAACAGCAGGCGCTCTCCCGCGCGCTGATGCACACCGGCATCGCGGTGCAGTTCGAGTCCCCGACCGGTGACAAGACGCTGCGCGCCGAGCCGCTGTCCGCCGCGGCGGGCGCTGGCAACGTCTGTCTCGCTCCCGGCGCATGGCGCGATGCCTTCCGGAGTGAGGCCGCCGATTTCCCCCGGGGCGCGCACGACGACCAAGTCGACGCCGCTGTGGGGATGTTCGCCAAGCTCACACTCGTCCCTCCGACCCCGACCGTCTCTTTCCTCCGCTCTCGGACCTGATATGCCGAATCCCAACTGGATCCACCCGAAGGCGTCGGCGGTCGCGCCGGACCTCAAGCTCATCGACGACCTGCTCAGCGGCACGCGCCAGATGCAGCTCAATCGCGCGACCTACCTGCCCAAGTACGAAGACGAGACCGAGGGCGAGTATCGCAAGCGCTCCGAGGCGGTCGCCAACGTGTACGGCGGCTTCAAGCGCATCCTGCAGGCCTCGGTCGGGATGCTCTTCAGCGCGCCGGCCAAGCTGGTGGATGCCGACGCGGCCATCGAAGAGCACTGGCAGGACTTGGATCGGCAGGGAATGCGCGGTGACGTGTTCTGTCGGCACCGGGCATTCGACGCGATCGCGGCCGGCATCGGCGTGCTTCTGGTGGATCACCCGCCGCGCCCGGACGGCGTCGTGACCGCGGCAACGGAGCGCGAGCTTGCGCTCCGCCCGTACTGGGTCGGGTACAAGCGCCAGCACGTGGTCAACTGGCGCGTGGGCCGCGTGGCCGGTCGCCCGATGCTCACCGCGATAACGCTGCGCGAGCAGGTCGAGACCGAGGACGACGATGTGGGCATCGTCTCGACGGCGCGGCTGCGCGAGCTGCAACTCACCGAGCAGGGCGCGCAGTGGCGGGTTCACAACGAGATCGACGGCGAATGGGTCGCGGGGCCGTGGGGCACCTTCACGACGACCTCGGGCGCGCCGCTCCGGCGGCTCCCGATCGCGATCGGCTACGTCGGGCAGAAGGCGGGCCCGCTCGAGGCGGAGATCCCGCTGCTCCCGGTGGCCGAGGCAAACGTCGACCTCTGGCGGCTCGAGACAAACACGCGCTACCTCGAAGACCGGACGTGCTTCCCGCAGCCGCACGTGGCGGGCGAGCTCGCGCCGGACCCGGTGACCAAAGTACCCCCGACGGTGCTCAAGCTGGGCCCCGGCCAGGTGGTGGTGACGACTCCCGGCTCGACCTTCTCGTTCGTGGAGGTGCGGGGCGAGTCGCTCAATCAGCTCCGGGAGTCGGCGCGCGAGAAGAAGAAGGCGATGGCGGAGCTCGGGCTGTCGTTCCTGATGCACGAGGGCCGCCAGGAGACGGCGCGGGCCAAGCAGATCGATGCGTCGTCGGAGCAGGCCACGCTCAAGTCGGCCGCGGTGGGGCTCACCGACTGGTACAACGAAGCGCTGGCAATCCACGCGGCGTATCTCGAAGTGCCGGCGCCGACAATGCAGCTCTCGCCGTCGTTCGACGCGCTGCAGCTCGACCCGCAGTTCATTCAGGCGCTGGGCGTGGCGCGCAAGAGCGGGATCATCCGGGGCGAGACGGCGGTGCGCATCCTGCAGCGCGGCGGACTGGTGCCGGAAGACATCGACCCGAGCGAAGAGGCGCTGATGGCGGCGGCCGAAGTGCTGGGCGACACTGACGCGCGGCGTGAGGTGCTCCCGTGATCCGCACCCGCGAGGCCGAGCGGGCCGAGGATGCTATCCGCGGCGTCGAATGACCCGACGCGTCCAACTGTCCGCGAACGCCGCGCAGAGCTTGACGCGCTCGCCTTCGGGCACGCCTTGCTCGACCAGCCCGCGCCGGTACGCCGCGACGACGCGCGCCGTGAGCACGGCCGTCTGCTCCCAGCGCTCCATCGTCGCGGGATCGGGCGGATTCGGGGCAGGGTCGCGCGGCGTAGCCATTCACGGAGCATAGGGTGAGCGCGGCCGAGCGGAAAGCCCTCGCCGCGCTCCAAGCGCTGGCCGCAGGCTTGGAAGGGGCGCTCGCGCGGGCGTTCCTGCGCGTGCTCGACACGATCCGCGATGCGCGGACGCTGGAGCAGCTCGCCGCGGCGGTCGCATCTGGCGGCGGTGAAGCGGTGGTCGCGCTGTTGCTCGATGTCGACACCGAGACGGCGGCGACGACGGCGCTGACGCGGGGACTCGTGCCGGCGGTGGTGGCGACGGGGCTCGTGCAGGGCGCCCAAGCGCCGACGCTCCGGCGGCTCGTGGTCGAGCTCAAGCGCAACGGCTTCCCCGAGGCCGAGGCCGCAGCGCGCACGCTGGCTGTGGATCGCTACCGCACGTTGCGCGCCGAGCTGATCGACGGGTTGCGGGCGACGGTGGCCGATGGCATCGCGCGCGGTGTGAACCCGCGTGAGGTCGCCCGCGAGCTGCGCGCGAGTGTCGGCCTCACCGACTACGACCGCACGCTCGTCGCGAGCTTCCGCGCGCAGCTCACGGCAGGCGACTCGGCCGTGCTTGGGCGGCAACTGCGCGATCGGCGCTATGACGCCCTCGTGCGCCGCATTCAGCAGGGCGGCACGGCCGACCCGGCGATGCTGGAGCGCGCCGTCGCGGCGTATCAGCGCCGCCTCCTGCACTGGCGCGCCGAGACGTGGGCCCGCACCGCCGCGCTCGATGCGACTCGCACGGGCAAGCTCGCCGCGTGGCAAGCCGCGATCGATCGCGGCGTCATCACCGGGGCCATCGTCAAGCGCTGGGTCACGCGGCTCGATGGGCGCGAGCGGGAGAGCCATCGCGCCGCGAACGGGCAGACCGTGCCGTGGGGCGCGCCATTCCGCACCAGCAAGGAGGGCGCGGTGCAGGTGCCAGGGGAACGGGCGTACAACTGCCGCTGCTCGTTTGTCGTCGTGAGCGCCGATCTCGCCGACCTGCTGGGGTGAGTGGTTCGCTATACCGAACCACTCGACAGCCGGAGCCCTCCACCGCGCGCGTGGCGCGGCCCTATCGTGTGCTCAACCTGAGCACGGGATGTGCCAATGCCGATGAAGACCGCGGACTCGCTGGATGCAGTCCCCGAATCGTTCCGCAGTGCCGCCTTCGAGACGAAGGACGGCAAGTTCGTGTACGCCGAGGACGAGGACGTCAGCGGCCTCAAGTCGGCCCTCCAGAAGGAGCGCGAGGCCAAGCGCGAGGCGGAGAATCGCGCCAAGCAGCTCGCCGACGAAGCCGCCAAGGCGGACCTCTCCGCGAAGGGGCTGCTCGAGGCGAAGCAGAAGTGGGACGAAGAACACTTGAAGCCGGTGAAGACCGAGCTGGAAGCCAAGGCCGCCTTGGTCGCACGACTGCAGCTCGAGAATCCCGTGAAGGATTTGATGCGCGCCGCCGGGATGTACGACGCCGAGGACGGATGGCGGTTGCTCGGCGACCAGTTCGAACTGGTCGACGGCAAGCCGATCCTCAAGGCCGATCCGACGGCGGACATCGCGAAGTACCTCACCACCACGCTCAAGGCGAAGAAGCCGCACCTGTTCAAGGGCACGGCCGCCGGGGGCTCTGGGGCCGAGGGCGGTGGCAGTGACGGCACGGCGCCGGCCACGGGCGATCCGCGCAAGTGGACGCAGGCGCAGAAGAACGCCTACTTCGAACAGCACGGCGCCGCCAAGTACGGCGAGCTCGTGGCGAAGTACGCGGGACAGAAGACGGCCGCGTAAGCGGCCACGCTCCACCGCGGCGGGACGCCGCGCACCGCACGACACGCACGGCAGCGGGACGCTCCGGCGGATGTGACCCCTTCCATCCTTCTCTCGGAGATTTCCAATGGCCATCGGCCTTGCCAGCGACTTCAAGATCTACGAACCCGAGTTCCAGACCGCCGCGATCGAGGAGCTCAACCAGAACGCCACCATCTTCAACGGCGCGTCGGGCGGCGCGATCCAGCTCGTCCCGCGCGCCCAGAACGGCCTCTACGGGAAGGAGGCGTTCTTCAAGGACATCTCCGGTCTCGTGAGCCGTCGCGACACCACGTCGGTCTCGGGCGTGACCGACCTCGCGATGACGCAGGACGAGAACATCTCGGTCAAGCTGAACCGGAAGGTCGGCCCGGTCGGGCAGGCCCTCGACGCGTTCCGCAAGCGCGGCCTGCTCGGCAACGAAGCGGCGCAGCGCGAGATGAGCTCGATCCTCGGCCGGATGTTCGCGCAGGAGAAGATGAAGGAGATGGCCAACACCGCGATGATCGCGGTCGAGGCGGCAATCTCCGGCGTCACCGCGAACAACCTGTCGATCGCGGCCGAGACCGCGGACACGCTGACGACCGATGCGCTCGTCCGCGCGATGGCGCTCTTGGGCGACAAGGCGCAGGGCGTCCGCGCGCTCGTGATGCACTCGAAGCCCTTCTTCAACCTGATGCGCGACCAGATCGGCGCCAAGGTGGCGGGCCTGTCGGACGTGCTCACGATCTACGGCGCCACGCCGGCCACGCTGGGCCGTCCGGTGATCGTGATCGATGCCCCGGCGCTCTTCGACGCGAACGGGTCGCCCGAGGACACCTACAACACGCTGCTCCTGACCGAAGGCGCGGTCACGCTCGAAGAGACGGAAGACGAGGTGGTGGTCACGGACCTGATCACCGGCCTCGAGAATCTGGTGTACCGGTTCCAGGGCGAGTTCGCGTACAACGCGAAGGTGAAGGGCTTCAAGTGGGACATCGCCAACGGCGGCGCGAACCCGTCGGCTGGCGCGCTCGGCACGGCCACCAACTGGGACAAGGTGGCGTCGAGCGACAAGAACATCGCCGGCGCCCGCCTCGTCACGGCCTGATCGTGACGCTGGCGCTGGTGTGTGCTCGTCCGCTGGCGCATCCGATGGTGGATGCGCTGGCGGCGGGGCTGCTGGCGACGGGGCACCGCGTGGTGTTCCGTCGCCCGCAGTTGTGCAATGCCCACGACGACGGCTGGCCGTCGCTCGTGGTGTGTCACGGCCTGCGGGGCGCGTCGGCGGATCTCGCCGCCGCGGCGCGGGCCCGCGGTCTGCCGGTGCTGATCGTGGAGCAGGCGCGGTGGCGGGACGTCGGCCACGACGTGGCACTCCTGCGGGACGACCTGCAGTGGCTGCCGACCGTGGGCGATGCCAAGCGGGTCGGCAAGCTGCCGAAAGATTCGCAGGGCGAGGCGATCCTCGTGTGTGGGCAGAAGCCTGGCGATGCCGCGCACGGGCGCAATGCGGCCGAGCTCGCGGCGTGGGCGACCGAGACGGTGGCCGCCCTGCGCGAGATGACCGCGCGCCGCATTCTGTTCCGCCCGCATCCGCTGGCCGCTGGGCTGGTGCCGCCGGGTGTCGACGGCGTGGCCGACGGCCCGCTGGAGGACGCGCTGGCGGAGGCGCACGCGGTGGTGGCGATCAATTCCGGGATCGGCTGGTCAGCGCTGGCGGCCGGCTGCGTCGTGCACGCAACGGATGCCGCGGCGGCGTGGGGGCCGTTCGGCGTGTCGTTGGCCGATGTCGACAAAGCCGCTCGAAGCCCCAAGGCCGCGCGCACCGCGGCGCTGGCGCGGGTGGCGGCCAGCCAGTGGACGCTGGACGAGCTGCGCGACGGCACGGCCGTCTCGCGCACGCTGGAGGCCGCGTAAATGCCGACGGTGATCGCGACGGTGGGGGCGGCGGACGCCAACAGCTTCGTGACGCGGGCCGAGGCGGACACGTACCTCGATGCCCAGCTCAACACGAGTGCAGCGTGGACCGGGACCGACGACAAGGACCGCGCGCTCATTCAGGCCACGGGGATCCTCTCGGCGCTCACGGATTGGATCGGGACCAAGCTCACGACGACGCAGGCGCTGGCGTGGCCGCGCGATGCGGCCGTGAACCCCGACGAAGCGCAGCCGGTCGAGACCAAGATCCGCACGCCGGTCTACTTCGCGACCGACGTGATCCCGTGGCGGGTCAAGCACGCGACGATCGAGCTCGCGCTCGCGCTGCGGCGCGCCGGCACCGACAACCCGTTCGGCGATCAGGCGGCGCTCAACGTGAAGCGCGAGAAGACGGGCCCGCTCGAGACCGAGTATTTCACGTCGGCGGAGCGCAGCGCCGTGGCCGGGCTGGGACGCTTCCCGCGCGTGGTGGCGCTGATCGCGCCGCTCCGCCGTGGGGCAGGCCTTCGGGTGACCCGCGGATGAGCTACGACGCGGCGCGGGCGAGTGCGCTCCGGATGCTGACCCGGAAGGGCGCGCCGATCACGTTCAGCCGCCTCACCGGCGGCACGTTCGATGCGGTGGCCAATGCGTGGA
>JACCDR010074458.1_pt1 | contig 11960 bp, 4 predicted proteins | sample 7446431 | NCBI WGS metagenome assembly JACCDR01 (sample SAMN15323443, study PRJNA562643) | freshwater metagenome | isolation source: river surface water | place: USA:Blue River Watershed | collected 2017-08-17
CTTTGAAGCAATATCAACTTTCGGGAATTGTTGCAGCTTCTGAGGTTTCATTTCAGGCTGCAAACTCAGGACTGGAGTGTGTGTTGTATCATGATCTTTCAACCCCAGACATAATGTTTGATGTTCCCACAAGCGGTGAACAGGCGGCAAGCTTTGCCGACGATGAGTTAAATTGTATGGGTCAATTATCAAGAAGGACAGATGCCACCAATGGTTCCTTTACTGATCCTACACCGGGAAATTTTCGAGCAGTAGCAGGAGGAGAGCAGCGGTTCCAATTTTCGTGGGGGACTCCTGAGGTATGTTCAGAGGTAAGCGTGTACAAGTTTAATGAAGGACAGCAAGTTAAGGTCGGGATTCGAGATTTCTGGGATGATGATAACGCGACACTTCCAAACGATGGTGGATCAGACAATGCATGCCCTACGGGTGGCGTCTGTACAGTGGTACAAGCTCGAGGATACAACGTACCTTGTGCTGACCGGACGACCGCAGCGAAGGTAACAGAACGAGAGTTTACTCAGATCTATTAGTCTAGGAGTACTCCTAGACTTTGTAAGAAGGACTGTACCCATACGTCATCACCCAATATAAGCGGATGAAAGCCTGGTCGGAGAATGGTATGATGTCTCCATGAAAAAGGCGCCACAAACTATAGCAAAACGGGCGAAGGAACTCGCCACTCTTATCGCGTATCATCGTGATCTCTACCATGCAAAGGACACTCCAGAAATCAGTGATGAAGCATATGATTCGCTTGTGCGGGAACTTGATGCGATGCGTCATGAGTATAGTGATCTGGCGCCACTTGCGGCAGTGATTGATGCTGTGGGAGGGTCAGTTGATGAGGCCTTTACGAAGGTAAAGCATAAGGTCGCACAGTGGTCTTTTGATAATGTCTTTACCGATGTCGAGTTGCGCGAATGGGAAGCACGCCTTTATCGTTTTCTTGAGAAGCAAGATATTGTTCCTGGAACGGTTGCATATGTAAGTGAACATAAAATTGATGGTCTAAAAATCGTGCTTGAATATGCACGGGGTGTTTTAGTGCGCGCTGCGACACGCGGTGATGGTGATGTTGGTGAAGATGTGACGCATACAGCGCGCACTATTGCTGATATACCGCATACGCTCAAGTACCCTGTGACACTTATTGTTGTCGGTGAAGCGTGGCTCTCAGAAAAATCATTTGAGCGTATAAATAAAGAACGAGAAAAACTAGGTGAGCCACTCTTTGCAAATCCACGTAATGCAGCGGCAGGTTCGGTGCGGCAGCTTGATCCAGAAATTACTCGGAAGCGAAAACTTTCTTTCTTTACCTACGATATTGATCTTCTTGATGTAACTACACTTGGTCGGCTAGAGTCACCACATACTCAAATGGAGGAGTTGAAACTTCTTTCTATTCTTGGGTTTACGACAAATCCACATGCCAAGCTTTGTAAGAATGTAGAAGAGGCAATTGCGGAATATCATAAATGGGTCACACGGAAGGATGACATGGCATATGGTATGGATGGAACAGTTCTTAAAGTAAATGAAATTGCGCTTCAACATGCTCTCGGATATACCGCGAAGTCTCCGCGGTTTGGTATTGCATATAAGTTTCCTGCCGAAGAGGCGACAACAGTGGTTGAAGATATCGTGCTTCAGGTAGGTCGCACAGGAGTACTTACTCCTGTTGCTCACCTGCGACCAGTTTTGGTTGCAGGATCTACCGTCTCCCGTGCAACTCTCCACAATGAGGATCAGATTAAGCGATTAGATATTCGAATTGGCGATACGGTCATTCTCCAAAAAGCAGGTGATGTTATTCCCGAAATCCTCCGTGTTGTTCCTGAGTTGCGACCGAAGGGGGCACGACCGTATGTCTTTCCTGACAAAGTATCAGAGTGCGGCGGCGATGGAAGCATCGAGCGGATTCCCGGGATGGCAGCGTACCGCTGTGTAGCAAAAGACTCAGATGCGCTTCATCGCCGCCGCCTCTATTACTTTGCTTCAAAGAGTGCTCTCAACATTGACGGTGTGGGACCAAAGATTATAGATCTTCTTCTTGAACATAACCTTATTAATACTGCAGCAGATCTCTTTACCCTTACACCAGGTGATCTTACACCACTACCAGGATTTAAAGAGAAAGCAGCAGAAAATGTAATTGCTGCGATACATGCTGTTCGTCGTGTACCGTTGTACCGCTTTCTTATAGCACTCTCAATTGAGCATGTCGGAGAAGAGACAGCACGTATCATTGCAGACAATTTTGGTACACTCACGCGTATACGTAACGCACAGGAAGCAGAATTGGCAGAGATCTTCGGAGTTGGTGAGATTGTAGCTCGCTCCGTTGTGAGTTGGTTTAAGAATCCTGATCATCAAAAAGAGGTAGATTCATTGTGTACACATATATCGTTTGAGCAAAATTCAGCAAAGGTAACAGAGGGTCCATTGACCAATAAGACGATTGTATTTACAGGTACACTCCCAACACTCAGTCGTACTGATGCAGAAGAACTTGCACGAAGAAACGGGGCACAAGTTACAAGCTCTGTATCAAAGAAAACAGATTATGTTGTAGTTGGGAGTGATCCAGGAAGTAAGGCACAAAAGGCTGAAGAACTTGGTGTGACAATACTTGATCAAGACAGTTTCTTGGCACTCTGTGTTGATGGTGGAAACTTTAGATGAGTGGTGTTACTATAGCCGATATTTCCTATGGAACGAAAAGATATTGAACATCTCGCAAAGCTCGCACGCATAGCGGTAACTGAGGCCGAGGCTGACCGCTTGGCTGCTGATATTACGGGTATTCTTGGATACATTCGTGAGATTGAAGATATCGCGGGTACTGGTGCTCCAGAAAAGAAAGTTGGAGCACTCTATAATGTGATGCGCGAAGATGGTGAACCACATCCTTCTGGTATGTATACCGAAGATTTGCTGAACGATGCGCCCAAGAGATACCAAGATTATGTGGAGGTTAAAAAGATCATTGATCAAAAGAAATAATTCTGTATGACAATAACCGAGCTACGAGAAAAGTTTATTTCAGGAACATATACACCAACACAGGCTTTTGATGATGCATGTACAGTAATTGCAGCAAAAAATCCTGACATCAATGCATATCTTGAGGTGTATGAGGATGCACGAAATGATGCAGAAGCGGCAACAAAAGTGTTTCGAGAGCATGGTGAAGAAGCGCCACTTCTCTGTGGTCAGCCACTCGCAATTAAGAACAACATTCTCGTTAAAGGGAGAAAGGCTACTGCAGCATCCAAGATGCTCGAAAACTATGTGGCGCCGTATGATGCTACGGTCATTACACGGATGCGAGCTCAGGGAAGTGTCTTTGTTGGTGCAACCAATCTTGATGAATTTGCAATGGGTTCATCGACCGAGAATTCTGCCTTTGGTGTAACTAAAAATCCACTTGATACGACACGTGTGTCAGGAGGTTCTTCAGGAGGTTCGGGCGCAGCTGTTGCGATGGGTGGTGTGGTCGCAGCACTCGGGACTGATACCGGTGGATCCGTTCGTCTACCCGCAAGCTTCTGTGGACTTGTTGGATATAAACCAACGTACGGAGCTGTATCACGACATGGTCTTATTGCAATGGGTTCCTCACTTGATCAAGCGGGAACATTTACGAATTCAGTTGCTGACGCAGAAATACTCTTTAATGTGATGAGTGGACATGATACGTATGATGCGACAACGATTCATCCTGATACATATCCAGTAGTGGAATCTAAGGAAAAATATCGTATCGGCATTCCTCGAGATTTTCTGACCGAAGGCATGGATCCAGATGTGCTTGCAACATTTAATGTGTCTGTAACAAAACTTACCGCGTTGGGTTACGAAGTGATTGATGTGTTATTGCAGCTTATGATACGCGGTCTTGCGGCATATTATATTGTAATGCCGGCAGAAGTGTCATCAAATTTGGCACGATATGATGGTGTGCGTTTCGGGCTTCGTGTGGAAGGGGAGACACTACTCGATGAATATTTAAAGACGCGCGCTGCTGGCTTTGGTGATGAAGTGAAACGACGCATTCTTCTCGGAACCTATGTTCTCTCTGCTGGATATTATGATGCGTACTATGGTAAGGCGGAACAAGTACGTACGATGATGCGCGCTGAAATGGATGCTGTCTTTAAAGATGTTGATCTCATTATGACGCCGACAGCACCAACGCCGGCATTTAAGATTGGTGAAAAAAAGGATCCGCTCTCAATGTACCTAGCAGATATCTTTACGGTGCCCGTAAACCTGACGGGTGTTCCTGCAATTTCAATACCACAAGGACATGTAGACAGAGAGGGAATACGGCTTCCGGTTGGGGTACAATATATAGCACCACATGCCGGTGATGCGCGTCTCTTTGATTTTGGAAAGAAAATATTTGACGCACAATAATTGATCGGTCATTGTGGCATAATTTCATGCTACCAATTGAAGGAACAGCAACAGTAACTGCGACAAGTAGTTATATTGGGCTTCAGGCTCCTGTACCTGATTTTATAACCCCAATTAGATATATCTACACCACCCTTACCGGTAATGACTGGGGTGCTTTTGCTGATCGTGTTGAGTTTTGGTGGGATATATATTCATTCTTCGCTATTCTTATTTCGATTGTATTTTTCATTGGGTTTGTCTATGCACGTATTCGATTTGAACAACTCTTCGCTATAGAGATGGAGCAGTTACTTGAGGCAGAGCGAAAATGGGCAGCCAAGCATGCGCAAGGGAAGAGTAAGAGTGGACGTTGGGAAGCTATTCAGGCAAAAGTTACCGCAAACTCTCCAGAGGGTTGGCGCATAGCTATTATTGAGGCAGATATACTGTTGGATGAGGCACTCTCAAATGCAGGATTTACCGGAGGATCACTTGGTGAGAAGTTGAAGTCTGCAAATACACATTCATTCACATCACTTCAAGATGCATGGGAAGCGCATAAGGTTCGTAATGAGATAGCACACGTTGGAAGTGATTTTGTTTTGACACAGAAAGCGGCACAAGACGCAATACTCAGATTCGAGAGAGCACTTCGAGAACTCGGTGCAATTTAGTAATTTGCGTATCTTTGCAAGATGATGTACATTCTAAGGACTGTATCTCTCTTTCCAAACAGATCCTTAAGGATGAGGAGAGGTACAGGTGAAAATTACCGCGGGGTAGAGGAGAGGTACCTCGGGAGGCTCATAACCTCCAGACCCCGGTTCGATTCCGGGCCCCGCAACAAATATCAAAAACAGCATCTTCAGGATGCTGTTTTTGATATTTTTGCGAGGGAAGAACCTGAACTGCTTCAGGTTCGTCCGGAATCGAACGGGCGAAGCATCTTTTGGCTATTCATAATGCCAAAAGGTATGAGCCGAGCTAACAGACACTTATGAACGTAGTGAATTAGTGATCTGATGTCGATTCCGGGCCCCATACTAATCTTCAGGAATCGAACGGGGAATTATTACTCAATAGAAAATTCATGTTGTATATTGGTTCTTGAAATTTCTGTGTTATATTGTGACTATACTAGGTAATACCCGGAGGTATGATCCCATTCTCTACGAATCGAACCTCAACTGCTCAAGTGTTATAAAAAGCGGCTTTTATGCTCGCTTTTTTTCTTCTTTTGTTCACAGTTTCTATGCAACATGCATATGGAATGGAGGAACAAATAGTGGCACAAGATGCTGCAATAACGGCTGAATCAGGTACAACCGCTGAAAGTGAAGTTCCCGTTACTGATCCTCCCATAATAGAGGGAGATGTACCAGCAGTGAAGGGTGTAGAGACTTCTGCATTTAGCGCAATTGGAACTGCTGCATTCGCGGTTTCATCAGTTGAGTCAGAGTCAGATGAAGGTGCTGTGCGAACAAGTGCCTCTCGCAATGGTGAGCAAGGTCCACAGATTCAGGTTGATACAAATACAGGAGCTTTAAACTACTCGGTACCATTCTTTGTGCCTCCTGGTCGTGGAAAGGTTACGCCCACACTTGAGCTGCGATATAACATTCAATTTGCGTCTGATATTTATATCTTTGGATATGGTTGGAATGTATCGATACCGTACATTGAACGTCTCCAAAAAGGTGGAATTCAAAATCTATATAGTACATCAGCACCACTGTTTACGAGTTCAATGAGTGGTGAGCTTGTATATACAGGCACTTCAACTAAGTATCAGGCACGAGTTGAGACAGGTGCATTTATCTCGTACGAGTTTTCTGACGGTTATTGGATTGCCCGTGATAAAGAGGGAACAAGATATTATTTTGGTGAGACCGCAACCGCACGAGTTGAGGAGGCGACTACGACTCCACGTGTATATCGTTGGATGTTGGAGCGTGTTGTAGATACCAATAACAATAGCGCTTACTACGCATATGTGAAGGATGGTGGTGTCGTATATCCGTTAAGTATTCGCTATACAAATAGCACAAGTACCCAAGGTATATACGAGTTTCGTTTTACAACGCAATCAGCAAACGTGTTTGTGTCGTACCAGCCAGCATTCAAGCTACAGCGAAATCTAGTTGTTTCTACAGTCTCACTCTATGTATCGGGTGTTGAAGCTCGTGTTTACACATTGCGCTATGGTGTAGGGACAAATGGGAAACGTGCAGTACTACTGGGAGTGATAGAGCGAGGCAACGATACTACAGACACAGTAACTCTACCTGAGATAACTTTTGATTATGAAGGAACGAAACTTCCTACGTGGACAGCCTCAAGTACATTTAATTTTCCAGAACCGATGGACAAATTTGATCTCGGTGTACGATTCGGTGATCTTAATGGCGATGGATTAACTGATGTGGTCCGATATTATCGGACTGCTGACTACGATGCGTTACCAGAGGATATTTATGATAGGACTATTCGTCGCGTACATATAAATAAAGGAGATGGTACATGGGATATTGATGTGCCATGGACTTGGGATGATATTCGTATACCGTTTGCCTTTAGGCAAGACGGTGTTATCTCAAATACTGCGAGTACAATCGACTTAGGCAGTCGACTCATCGATGTAAATGGAGATGGACGTGACGATGTTGTGGTTGGGTTTGGATGTACGGGTGGAGGTACTGCCTGTACGCCGTCACCACTTCTTGGTCAACTTCAGAAAGCAGTATATTTAAATTCTGGCTCTGGATTTGTTAAGGCTCCAGAGTGGGAAGCGAGCAATATTGTAAGTTGGAACAAAGTAGCACGTAAGCTCAATAACGATGCGGTGACACTCGTAGATGTAAATGCAGACGGCTTACCTGACTGGATTAATTCTTATTTTAAAGACTATACATTTTCTGATCCAGCTTTGAACACAGAATCGAGTGTCGCACTCAATACTGGTAGTGGTTGGAAGGTTGTTGATTGGCATCTTCCTGCAGCGGTTGGACGTGAAAGTAATCGAGATGATTACCGCGATTTCTCTGATAATGGTACACGCTTTGCTGATGTAAATGGCGATGGGCTCGTAGATGCTATACGTGGTTTCCGAGCGAATGCATCTATAAGTCGTACCAATCCTGCTATGGATGAGAGATCTGTATATCTGAATACTGGGAAAGGCTGGGTCCGGTCTCCAGATATCTCACTGCCTGTATATTTCACTATTGCTGATACTGCCTCTGTATCTCAAGGGTATGACCTCGCTGATGTAAATGGTGATGGCCTGGCTGAGATTTTGAAATCACATGAATATGATGGAGTACATACGCGAGAATTTTATCTCAACACCGGTAATGGCTGGGAGCTTACACCGTATCAAATACCGTTTGGTCTCACACAAGGGTTTAAAAGATATGGTTTAGGTACTGCGTTCGTTGATTTTGATGGTGATACCGTTCAAGACCTTTTGAATCTAGGATATTCTGATCAACTAACTGAACAAAGTTCTGGTGGTGTTGCTGTTTTGAATGATGCTGAAATACCCGACCTTCTCAATCGTGTACGCACACAACGAGGCGGAGATGTCTTTGTAGATTATAGTGGGTATCTCGATGTAGCACAGGGTAATTATTCTTCAATGGGTACGCCGTCACGAAATCCTGTTGTAGTCTCAAAAATCTCGTACGCGACTGGTCTTGGAAATGGCTGGGAGGAAGAATATGTATACACAAACGGACGACTTTATTTTTCACCTACTGACCCTGAAGATCGTCGTTTTGCAGGATTCGGTGAAGTAAAGAGAGTAACTCCGCTGCGTACAGAAATAACGTACTTTCATCAAGGCGATAATGATAATACTGTAATGGGAGAAGTTGCAGATAGTTATACTAAGATTGGTTTCCCATATCGAACAGATATACTGAGCAGTACAGGCACTGTCTACCAGCGTTCTATTACACGATGGCATGATACAGCACGAGGTACGGGTTCTACATTTGTGAAGAAGGTAAGTGAACTCCATCGCGATTATGATGGTAATGCAAGTGTGCGTGACCGTGCTGTTGAGTACGTATATAGCACCACTACAGGGAATGTGACCAGAATGATTGAGTGGGGAGAGGTAACTGGTCATGCAACGGGAACATTTACGAGTACTGGTGCTGGCAAGCGAATCACATACTATGGCTATGCATCGAATCCGAGTGCGCATATATATGCGTATCCTTCAGAAATCTCGGTGCGCAATAATGTGAACACACTGATGCGCTTGCAACGGTTTTACTACGACAATCGATCACTGGGCGGGATAGATAGAGGGAATGTCACTAAGGAGACACGAGCGGTGACCGGAAGTGTCTATATTGATACCGAACGCGTGTACGATGACTTGGGATTGGTGATTGCCGAAAAGGATGAGCGGGACAATACCACAACATACACTTACGATACGCATCGTCTCTATCCTGTAACGACCACGAATCCACTTGGACACGTTGTAACTACTGAGTATGACTATCGATTTGCTACACCGCAGCGTCTTGTAGATCAAAATGGGGCTGTACTAGAAACAGACTATGATGGTTTAGGTCGTGTGCGTGCACAGCGATTTGCCGAATCAACAACCGCGCCATTTGCGGATCGTGTCAGAGTCACCTATAACGATGCACCTACTGATCCGTATATTCATACTGAGAAAGTGTTATCAGATACTGAGAGTACTGATCTCTATGAATATCAAGATGGGTTTGGTCGAACGCGACAGACTCGGGTAGAGTTTGGTAATGACGGCCTGTTTGCAGTGTCTGATACTACGTATGGACCGGAAAGCTTAGTAACAGCTTCGTCACTCTCGTATCCTCGTCCAGGTTTTCGTTCGAGTACCGCAACAACAAGTTCGCATATGCTCACGCGGTATAACTACGATCCGTTACTTCGTCCGCGAAGTATTGCAACACATATCGGTACTACCACCATTGGCTATGATAACTGGGCAGAAATTATTTTTGATCAAAATGGGAAGAAGAAACAGTTTACCTATGATGCGTATAAGCGCGTTGCTACTGTTGTTGAATACCTGGGATCTTCATCGTACACAACGCGATATACATGGGACCAAAATGATAATCTCACCAAAATTACTGATGCGCTTGGAAATGTTCGGAACATTGTATACAACCAAGCAGGGCGACGAACAAGTATAGAAGATCTACACACTGCGCAAGACAAGACTTTTGGTGTGTGGCGATTTGGATACGATGCCACTGGTAACGTAGCCTCGACCACAGATCCAAATGGGAATGTGACTCGGTACACGTATGATGCAGGTAATAGGAGAGTCACGGAGGATTATCTCGGAACTCCAGGTACAGAGGTGGTATTGAGCTATGACTCGTGCGCATATGGAATTGGAAAACTTTGTCATGCAGAGAATTCTGACAGTGTCGTCGCATATAGCTATACACCAGAAGGCTTTGTTGCAACAGAAGAACGAAGTGTGACGGGTAACCCAGACCAGTATTCTCTTGTATATACGTATGACCGCCAAGGAAATACGCGTTCCATTACATATCCTGATACTTCGCGTGTTCATTATGGCTATAACCATGCAGGACAGATAGCACATATTGAGTATGAACGTACAGATGGAGTACGCGTGCCTATCCTTACTGATGTACAGTATAGTGCGCATGGACCAGCAACACTCATGCGGTATGCAAATGGTGTCGCAACACAATACGAATATGCACCGGCCGAGCTGTTTCGCTTGCGGTCGTTACGAACTGTAGGTACCTCAACATTTGGTATGGGAGGACCTGGTGATGAACTACAAGAAATCTTTCCAGTTATCCCTTCTGTACCGCAAGGAGTAGAAAGTGTAGATCTAACACCGGTACTACCATTTGAAAATGTCACCTCTGTCGTACCTCAAGAACAAACCGGAACGTCGCTATTAAGTGAGTCCACCTCGACCTTGGTAGTTAATGTTCTTCCTGAACCAATACAAGTGCAATCTGTAGCAACTGATACTATCGTGGTCGCAACCACAACCAGTAGTATTCTTGCAGAATCAATGCCAGAGACTCCTGTTTCTCCTAGTTCGACTCCGACAAGCACGCTTCCTGAAGTGGAGTTGGTACCGGTGCTAGAGTTAATTCCACAAATTACGGAGCTTCCAGTCATTGCGACGACGAGTAGTACTTCTGTACTGATTACTGAGATGCCTGAGACACCAGTACGTAACGATCGCCTGTCCCATATACTCCTCGATGAAGAACTTGCGTTGCAACGCCAGATAAAGGCACAGGCGATTGCATCACTCACTATCGATGCGCCGATCACCAATCCAGAGAATGATGTCAGTATTGATGTTTTGAAGATTTCTACGATGCCAGATGGCGTGGAAGTATTTGTACGTGCATGGGATGGAACACAGCAACTTGGCTTTGGACAAGAAGGCAGTGTAGACATTGAACGTATTCGTCTTATCGATCCACCTATTATAGTGATCGATGATGGTGTGCGCGTTGAAAATCCACGTAAGGCTTTTGAAGAAACACTGCTTCAGATTGTCTCAATCATTGGAAAAGAGGAGGGAGAGATAGAAGTAGGTAAAGTGGGAAAGACCACAACGGTCGTGTATCCAGATGCGGGAGTGGGCGGCACGACAGTAGATGGAAGAATGTATATTGATGTTCTCGAGTCATGGAATGCTACACGTGCGTCAAATGTGGCACGTATCGTTGGTCCATATGATGATGCTACTGATGTTAGTAACGTGTTGGGGACCGGAAATGGTTCTACGTATTACGCACTCAATCGTCCGCATCTAGGATTTGATACTTCAGCAATATCGGATGATGCCGAAATAGTTTCTGTATCACTTGGTCTTTATGCACCAGCAGGGTCAGACTACAGTGTAGGTGGGGAGCGAAGAATATTTGCAGTGAGTAGCACCCCCGCAGTTTCAAATAATCTGGTCGTGAGTGACTATGCTCAAGTGGGAAGTACTTCATTTGGCGAGAGCAGTCCGACATGGAATCTCGACCAATACAACATGGTCCCATTCAATACTGCCGGCATGAACGCCATCAAAAAAGATGGTCTCACAAACATTGCTCTTCGTGGTTGGTATGATTTTTATGGTGTCGCACCAACAAATGACGCGGAACTATATCTAACCTTCAGACTTGCCGACTCTGTGGGATCGACACAGGATCCAATGCTTATTATTGAACATCAAATTCCTGAATTGCCACCTCCTGAAATTCTTACCGGTGACGCTCTGCTCTCTCAAACATACACATACGATAAGGTAGGGAATATTCTCAAGATCATTGACGAGTCAACCACACAGTCAAATGGTACTACAACATACACATATGATGATCTGTATCGGCTTAAGACGTCTTCTACATCACAAAGTGTTTCAGTACCGTACAAGCGTACCTACTCATACAATGCTCTTGGCAATATTCTCACTTCAGATCAAGGTACTTCGACGTATGCCAGTACTCACTTCGCGAATCCACATGCACCTACAAAAATAGGTACGGTGA
>JACCDR010696254.1_pt1 | contig 11960 bp, 9 predicted proteins | sample 7446431 | NCBI WGS metagenome assembly JACCDR01 (sample SAMN15323443, study PRJNA562643) | freshwater metagenome | isolation source: river surface water | place: USA:Blue River Watershed | collected 2017-08-17
CAGCCGGCCGGCCAGGTCACGCGCTCGCGGCGGGTCGACGGGAGGCTGGTCGCCCGGTCGTATGTGCAGACGCGCTGGCGTTGGCTACGGCTGTGCTTGGTGGGGGCAAGTACCCCACCCACTGATCGCCGCGTGGCAGTTCGCGCACAGTACGCGAAGCTTCTGGATGTGACGGCGAAGGTCGGAGGTGACTAGGTTCTTCCGACCTAGGAGTTTCCGGACCTCGCCGCCGCTGCCGTCCACATGGTCGATCTGGAGAAACTCGTACGTGCTTTCCCCGCAGCAGCACTTTCCGCCAAGCTCGGCGATTAGTGCTTCCCTGCGGCGGCGGTTGGCCGCGCGCTGAGTTGCTAAGAACGCCTCCCGGTCCCGCTCTTTCCGTGCCCGTAAACGATCCTTTTCGCAGTCCCGGCAATAGACGGTGCGCCCATCTGAACGAGACGCCGCCCGATAGAACTGATCTAGTGGGCATTCTCGCTTGCAGCCGGGACAGCGCTTCATCACCAGAAATCGTGCCGGTCTCCGCACACATGTTCTATGTTTCGAATCGGGCGGTTCTAGGCAATCGAGCTGGACATGGTCGCGGGGCCGAAGATCCCATCGGCGGTGAGCCCGCGGGCCCGCTGGAACGCTAGCGTCGCCGCGTACGTCTTCGGACCCCACCGGCCGTCGACCGACAGGCCGGCGCCGTGCCGGTTCAGCAGGGCCTGCGCCACGGCGCACCACATCTGCGGCCCGACAACGCCGTCAACCTTGAGCTTGTTGGCCCGCTGAAACGCCAGGACCCACGTGCGGGTCCGGTCGCCGAACGAGCCGTCCACGGCCAGACCCGACCCGAGCGCCCGCGACGCCCGCTGGAGGGTCTTCACCGCGGCCGACACGACGCGCGGGTTGCGGCGCAGGGTCGCGAACCGCGACATGCGCCCGCCGGCCGGCGCCGGGCTCGGCCCGGGAACGCCACCACCGCCGAGCCCGAGCCGGGCCCCGCTGTTCCGCGCCGCGGTGGTGTGCTCGATGCTCCAGTGCATGTGGTGGTGGTACACGCCGGTGTACTTCGCCGGCTTGAACCCGTTGTTGCGGTGGTAGATCCGGTCCTTGTAGATCGCGTACCTGGTTGACGGGTGCCGCAGGATCGCGGCGAGCAGCCGGGCCGGGTCGAGCATGTCGACGTCCACGTCGATCGCGTGCACGATCCCGTTGCTGTCGGGGTTGTGGTCCGACGTCCGGCTCGTGTGCGCGCGGTCGCCGATCCACCCGTCGGAGTCGTACCCGCGGCGTTGCGTCATCCGCGCCGGCCACGCCGCGTTGATGTCCAGGCGCCCGTTGCGCAGGACCAGAGGCAGGGTTGCCACGCCGCTCACCCCCCGCCCGCGGTGTCGGCGGCGTCTTCTTCGACGTCGTCCTCCAGCGCCGCCAATTCGGCGTCGAGGTCGGCATCGTCGTCATCGACCAGCTCGCCGATGCACTGCTCGTGGTCGTCGGTGCCGTCGGTGTTCGCGGCCACGTTCGGGTCGTCCGGGCCGAGACCCTCGACGTCGGCCGGGTCCACGTCGTCGCGGTAGATCGGGTCGGTCACGGCCGTCACCCGCCCACCGGCCGCGGGCCGGGGCTGGTGGCTCGCTCGATCGCGGGCGCAATCTGGGTCGGCTGCGCGAAGCCCTTGTAGCTTGCAACCGCGGTGACGAGCATGAACAGCACCGCGGACACGCCCGTGCGTAGGTCGGCGACGCTGGAGAACGCCCCGGTCAGGTAGGCGGTCACGAGGCCGACGACGACGCAGTACAGGAACGTGACGATCGCTCGGGTACCAGCCGCCCAACGGGGCTGCTGGATGATCGGCAGGATGAACGTGGCGCTGAGGAAGCCGACGATCAGCTCCCACATTTGAAGATCGGACACGTGGAGTTCCCTTCCGGGATGCAAAAAACCCGGCCCCCTGTCGGGTCCGGGTGGTGTCAGGTGGGTCTATTCGGTTGTGGTCAGCCCGACCGGGACGCGCTCGGTGTCGGCGCCGGTGCGGCCGAGGGGACACCGGCGGCCTCGGCAAGCCGCTCAGCCACGCACGCGTTCAACTTCCGGTCGTAGTCGGGGCCGCTCTCGCCGGGCCAGAGCCGGCCGCACTGCGAGACGAACACCGAGATGCGGGTCACGGCGCTGATCGCCTGCGCCTGCCGGGCCTGACCTTCCTGGTAGCACTTCCCGCCGGGTGTGGTGCAGTCGGCGAGCTGCTTGTTGACCTGCCGGGTTTCCTCGATGGCGCGGTTGCCCTGCCAGCCGATCGCGACCAGGAGACCGACGAACAGGATGAGCAGGCCCAACAGCCCGAGGTTGATCGTGGTAACGCGGCGGCGGGCTTCCTCGGCGCTCTGCACGTCGGCGCGCAGGGCCTGGGATTCGGCGATCAGCGAGTCGAGCGAGGTGCGCAGCGCCGTGGCCGGGCCGGTGCCGGGCAACGGATCGGACATCAGCGGGTCCCTTCCGGATCAGAGGTCTGGGGGTCATTCGGCGGCTCGGTGGCCGGCGGCGGATCGGTGTACGTCCCGCTCTTGATCTCGGCCATCGTTCTGCGTACCTCGGCGACAGCGCGGTCGAGCATTTCTGCGACGACCAGTAGCCGCGTCTCGATCTGCGCGGGGTCCCCGCGGGGTTCTGGCATCACTGGCTGCCTCCATCGGAGGACGGTGGTCGACGTGTCGAGCGGCGGATGTTGACGAGGTTCGCCATTTCCCGTTCGCGCTGGATCGCGGACAGCAGTTCGGATGACTCTTCGGCGGCCTGCGCCGCGCTGGTCAGTGCGGGGATGACGCGGTCGAGCATGAGCTGGTACAACCGCTGGTTTTCGGTCTCCAGCCGGTCGGCCCGGTCCTTTTCGCGCTGGTAGGCGCCCTTCGCGAAGATGATGAGGAGTGCGGTGATGATCCCGAGTACGCCGTACTGCGCGAAAACGGTCAGGTCGAGGCTCTCGTTGCCGGCTTCGGCGGCGAGTCCGGCAATGGTTGTCCACAGTGGAAAGTCGAGCACCGGCGTCCCCCCGGGCATGGTTTGGTGGTCACACCTCGGAGACCCGGAAGATCAACTGGTCGTTGCTGTCCATCGTGAAGGTCTGTCCAGACGCGACGTAGAAGAACGGCTGGAGCGTGTACTGCCGCACCGCGAGCCCGGTGATGTGCGTCGAGCCCTGCACGACGTGGTGCATCGCCGGGATTGTCACACCGTGGTTGTGCTGGCCGATGTTGTGCGAGTGCGGCGTTCCCCCCTGAAGCTGGCCGGTGTGCGTGACCAGCCAGGCGGAGTAGTCGACACCGACGTAGACCGGCAGGTTGAAGAACATGGTGCCGACGTTGAAGTTGGTCGATGTGTAGCCGGACGCCATGACCCGCACCCCGCACATGACCCGACCGGCGGTGTTCACCGCCCCGGTTGCACGGATGTCCACCGACAGGTCCGAATCCGGCGACTGCTTGTCGATCACCAGCCGGGCCCCGGCGTAGGGGAACATGCCGGTCGAGTTGACCAGGTCCGCGGTCGGGCCGGCCGTGTTGGTGAACGACGCGGACAGCGCCGTCGGCGGGATGTGCTGGTACAGCTTCGGCCGGGCCGCGACGCTGGCCCCGCCGATGTAGCGGGCTTCCGGAGCGACGTTGCCGGCCGAGATCGTGGCGGCCCCGTTCGTCACGGTCACCGTCGCCAGGCTGATCTCGTACACACCCGACCCGGAGCCAGTGGCGTCCTGGGTCAGCGCGGGCGCACCCGCACCCGGGGTGCCGGCCTTTACCTCCGACGTGATGGCCCACGTCGACCTGGTCAGCCGCAGCACGATCCGGTCGACACGGGTCGAGCCCGAGCTGTTCGACCCGATTGCCTTGGTGAACTCCGACGCGCCCGAGTACCAGCCGTGACCGCGTACGAGTGCGAGCTTCGTTGCCCGGATCTTGACCTGCATGCCGGTGCTGTCCGCGTAGACGACCGCTGAGTCGGTGGGCGAGCCGACGACACCGTCCGCGGCGAACCCGGACGCCATCTGCTCCCACTGAATGTCGGTGACGACACGGCTACCGGCGAGGGTCGGCCAACTGGACTCGGCCACTGAGAGCCTCCTTTGTGGACAGACGCCGGAGGCCCGGCGGGGTGGGTGGAAGGGTCAGACGACGGCCGGCTTGACCCGGCGCTCCAGGCGCCCGAGCCGCGTCTCGATCTCGCGCATCCGTTGGGCCCACACGGGGTCGGTCTGCGCGGACTGGTCGCCGATCGTCGCGGCGAACAAGGCGCCGGCCGTCGGCCACGCCTGCATGTGGACGCTCGACACCATGCCGACGTACTCGGCGCTCGGCCGGTACTCGATGGCGACCAGGTCGCCGAGGCCGTAGTGGATGCCGAACCGCTGGTCGTCGGTGTCGACCACGTTCGACGGCATCCGCACCGTCGCCGCGTTTGCGGCCAACTCCCGGTCGCCTTCGTCTTCGAGCGCCGCGCTGTCCCCGCCGGGCGTGGACAGCAGCTTCTCGTACCGGCCCCACGCGGCGCGCTCGGTGGCGTTGATCCGCTCGGTCAGGGCCCGGTCGGTGTCCTCGCCCTGGCCACCCGCGATAACCACGGTGGCGGTGGGTGCGGACACCTCGTACGCGAGGTACTTGAGGTTGCCGTAGTTGAACCCGAACCGGATTTCGTCGCTCTTGTCCGGCGGGTCGTACACCTCGAACAGCAGCGACGTCCCGACCTGCCGGACCCGGAAGCCGAGGTCGCCGCCGGTCTGCGCGATCTCGCGCATCAGCTCGCCCATCGGCTGCATCCGCTCGGCGGTGATGTCCACGGTGCTGCCGACGCTGGCGAGGGCGCCGAGCGCGAGCTGCGGCATCTGCCGGTCGGTGAGTGCGCCCGGGCCGGCGTTGAGGTTGACCAGCGTGCGCAGGGCCACCTCGGCGTTTCCGCTGAACGTCCACGCATCGGTGGCCTGTGCGTCCGGCGCCAACGCCGGATCGGGGTACACCTGCCGGGCGACGACCTGCGAGAGGTCGTCGGCGAAGTTGACGGTGATCGTGCCGATGCCGCCCTTGTCGCCGTCGTCGGCCCGCTCTTCGATCCACTTCTCGATGGGGCCGGCCATGAGGATGCCGTCGCCGACGCCGTCGTAGGTGTGGCGGACGACGACGATGCGGGCGCCGGGCACCAGCATGTCCCTGATCCAGCCGTAGCCGGGGGTCTCGAAGTAGCCGCTGTCGGGCTCGTTGAACCGCAACGTCACGTCGAGGGTCGTCCAGGTGGTGATCGGGTCGCCGATCACCTGAAGGCTGGTGTCGGTAACCAGCAGCGTGAACCGGTCGGACTGGAAGAACGGCGTCGTCATCGGTTCACGCCCCGTCGAAGCGGGGGTAGAAGTCCAGCTCGATGCGTGATCCGGCACCGGACCCGGCCAGCGTGAAGGTGATGTTGTTGCTGCCAGGCATCAGCGACCACAGGTAGGCCGTCGGCCAGTTCAGCGCGTTCACGAGGTTCTGCCCGGCCGGGCCGCGGACGGTCGGCCGGAACGTCGTGATGCTGATCTGCTGGCCGCCGGTCAGCGTGTAGGTCAGCTCGAACGACCGGCTGGTCGTCGTGTTCGTCGCAGTGAGCACCGTCATCGGGCCGGTGATCACCCATGTGGGCCACGCCTCGACGTCGCCCGGGTTGTCGATCGTGGTGGTACCGATGACCGACGCGCTGGAGATCGTGGGGAAGGGGTTGAGGAAGTCGGCGCCGGGCGCGTACTCGCGCACGACGGTGGTCGGCTCGACGTCGCGCCAGTACGCCTCCGGTGCGAGCAGGGTGAGGACGGGGTTGGCCGACAGCCAGTTTTCGCCGCCTTCGCCCGCGAACCCTGCCTCGTAGTAGACGTCGATCTCGCGGGCGGTGCCGTCCGGTCGGGCCACCCGCAGGATGCCGGGTGTCTGCCGGTGGATGGTCGACATGAACGCCCGGCGGATGTTGCGGTAGCGGGTCAGGAACTCGGTGTGCGTCTCGCCCCAGATGTGCAGCGGCCAGGTGATCCGCACGCTCTGGGAGCGGATGTAGCGCACGTCGTCGCCGCCGCGGGGGACCGGGTCCAGGGTGAATTCGTACGGGGTGGCGTTCCAGCCGGCGATCTCAGGGGTGGTGAACCATCCCCATTCGTCGGTGGTGTTCGACAGCGGCCATTCTTCGCCCGTCGGGTCGATGAACGTGGCGACCATCGTGCCGACGCTGTTGAGGGGAGTGGTCAAGATCTACTCCCCTCAACAGGTCGCACTCATCGAGCCCGGCCGACCCGCGCGTACGCCGCTTCGGCTGCGTTCATGGCGCGCAGCTTGGAGGCGTCGAGCGTGGTGTCGCGGAACTGGAAGTTGTTGACGACGCGAGGTCCGCCGCCGCCGAGCTGGCCCTGACGGGCGATCGTCACGAGCGCCGCCGACTGAGGTGGTGTAAGGACCGCCTCCGGCGAGCCGGTGCCGTTCCAGATCGGTGGATTCCACCCGGTTGTAAGCCAGCCACCTTGATCCATTGCCACGTGGATGTGATTTCGGTGCTGCTGCATAAGGGTGTTGTTGAACGACCCGCGGTCTCGGCCTCTCGTTACCGCGTAGTCCCGCTTGTTGGTGCGGTGGATGAACTCCAGGAGCTGCCCACGGCGAGCGAAGAAGAATTCGGCGAGCTTGTCCTGGTTGAAGCCCATCCAGTCCACGGCCCTACCTGAACCGTGCCAAAGCGGGTCACCGTGCCTGTAAGCGTTACCAAACGACCCAGAAAGGGGCCCAGTGGAACGAATCAGGGCGACGATGGACCGCCACACGCCCGAGTCGCCCCGGCTCGCGCCCGGGCTCGACGGCCACGCCGAAAAGCCCGGCCCGGGGCCGAAGTCGCCGCCGCTGGCGTACATCCGCTCCAGCTCGGCGGCCTTTTCCCGCCACAGCTTGTCGGCGTAGGCGTTGAGGATCGGCCACGACGCAACGCCCATGACGTGCGCCTTGGACGTGCCCTTTTCGCCGGTGTAGCCACCGAGGGCGAAGCGCCGCCGGCCGGTCGCGTCGACCAGGCCGCCGCGGGCGTAACCCGCGAGGTGCTCCTTCGGAATCCGCTTCTGTCGCAGCGCCTCGAACACGGGGACGCCGTAGTGCGCGACGGCATGCGCCGGCTCTACGAACTCGCGGTCGGAGAGCAGCGCGGGGATGGAGTCCGACGTGGTGGTGCCGGGGCCGCGAATGAAACCGCCCTCGGCTTGAGCGAGGGCGGACGGGGACGGGCCACGCCAGCCGGGCGGGATGCCACCCTTGGCGATGATCATCGCCTCGGAAGGGGACAGGTTGTAGGTGGCGATCATTTCGAGCGCCTTCTTGCCTGTCTCGTTCAGTACGCCCTGCGCGTTCGCGCCGCCGTTCAAGATGATCTCGGTCAAGATCTTGGGCGGAACGCCCATGTAGAGCTTGATCATCTGGTCGACTTCTTGCTGGTTGAAGCCCATCTGGATCAGCTCGGCGCGCAGCTTGTCGATGCGTGCCTGCGTGTCCGCCGAGATCTGCCCGGTCGCCGCGATGTCCGCCGCTGCCAGGTCCGCGAGCGACTCGATCCGCTCCCGCATGTTCTTGCGGTTCTCACGGCCGGCCTCGGTGTTGACGTCGAGCGTCGCCCCGTTGCGCTCCACCGACTCGGTCAGCGCGTCGAACGCCGCCCGCTCGGCCTCCAGCGCCTCTTCCCGCGACTGCGCCTCGCCGTAGAGCTGCTTGTACGCGTTGCGGAGAATGTCGACCGCGCGAGCACCGTCTCGGAACGACTCGTTGAGGGCCTTCTGGTCCTCTTCGGTCGCGACGTCCTGCACACGCAGCGCCTCGGCCAGGTTCTGAGCGTCCTCACTCGCAACGCCCGCGGCCTCCAGCGCCTCCTTCATCTTCTTGAGCGCCTCGGCCCGGTCCTTGTGCTTCTGCGACGCGACCGTCTCGGAGTCGGAACCCTTCCGAGCCACCGCGGCCAGGTGCAGCTCCTGCCGGATCTGCTCATCGAGCGCGGCGGTGATCGCGGTACGGGCACCCTTTTCACCGTTGATCGCGGCCACGATCTGCCGGGTGTCGAACCCGGCCTGCCGCAACGTACCGACCAGCCGGCGCAGGCTGGCGTCCTGCCGCAGCAACGCCTCAGCCGCCGCGTACGCCGACGGCGTGAACCCCTCCTCGAAGACATCGGCGAACTGCCGCATCCCGTCCTTGAGGTTCTGGATCGCCTGCTTGGCCTTCTGCGACGACATGACCAGCGCGGTGATGCCGAGCGTGGCGATCGCGAGCGCGATACCCCACGGACCACCGAGGAACGCCGCCAGCCCGGACAGCGACCGCAGCGCGCCGCCGGCCGCCGCCGTGCCCAGCGACACGAGGGAGGCGGTGAACCGGCCAGCAGCGGCCATCGCCGCGCCGGCCGCGGTGGTGAACGCACCCATCGCACCCGCGGCGAGACTGACCGCCGTCCGCGACGCGGTGGTCGCAACACCGGCCAGGGAGAAGCTCGTGGCGAGCCGGGCCATCTGAGCCGACGCGAGCGCCGAGATGATCCGCGCGTCGGTCAGCGCCGTGTTCCAGATCCGCTGCGCCGCCGACGCCGCCGACGAAACCGCCGGCATGACCCTGACCGCCCCGAAGAGCCGGCCGAGTTGCGAGGTCGCGAGCGCCCCGATGATCCGCGCGTCGGTCAGCGCCGTGTTGTAGATCCGCTGCGCCGCCGACGCTGCCGACGTGACCGCAGGCATGGCCCGCACGGCAGAGAACAGCCGGCCCGCCTGCGTGGCCGCGATCGCGTACAGGATCCGCGCGTCGGTCAGCGCCGTGTTGTAGATCCGCTGCGCCGCGGTCGCCGCAGCAACGACGTTCGTGCGCATGGTCAGGTACATCGCCGACAGCCGGGTCTGCACGCCGACCAGGACCGCGGCGGCCCGCGACCAGGCGGTCGTCAGACCACCCCACGCCCGTGTGGCCCCTGCGATGGCGGTGCCACGCAGGACGGCGTATAGCCGGGTGGCTCCGGAGTACACCGGCGCGAGCGCGATCGCGGTCCGCCCGAGCGCCCGGACCCACGCCATCTGCGCCTGCGTCGTCAGCGGCAACGCGCCGTTGATACCGACGAAGACCCGCTGGTAGGTCCGGAACGGAAACGCAAGCGCGTTTAGGGAGGCCCGGACGGTGCCGACGGTCGTCCGCCACAGCACCATCGCCGCCTTGTTGAGCAGCATGACCACCGAGAAAGCAGCGATCAGGCCGATCAGCTTGGACAGGACGCCGAGCGGGATCGAGTTGAGGACCGAGAACAGCGCGGTGAAGACCCGCACCACGACGTCGCCGACCGGCGCCGCCGCGATGACGAACCGCTTGATGAACTCGAACATCTCGCCGAGCAGGTGCAGCACGTCCGGGCCGGCGACCCGCACGTAGGCGAGGAACTTCTGGTAGCCCGACGACTCGGACAGCTTGTCGGCCCACCGGGCGAAGCCCTCAGCCCAGTCGAGCAGCCCCTGACCCATCGAGCGGTTGAAGGGCGACAGCGCCACGATCAGCGACGCGAGCCCGCGGGACACCGCCTCGGTGAAGCGGAGCATCCCCTGGAACGCGGGGATCGCCTGCTCGCGCATGTGGCGGAAAAACTCCCGCCACTGCGGGTGGGACATCTGCTTGATGGCCCACTCGAACGAGTCGCCGATGGCCCGGGCGAAGTCGGAAACGAACGACGTCAGCCCAGGCAGGTAGGTCATCAGCTCTTGCAGGCCGCGGGTGAAGCCGGGGAACATCCCCTCTTGCGCAGCGAACCTGAGCTGCTGGAATTCGTCCTTGAGGCCGAAAAGGAAGCGGGCGAATTCCTGCCCCGCGGGGCTGAGCTTCGCCATCTCCTTTTCGACGTTGCGGAACGCCTCACCACCGGCCGTGCCGGCGTTGGTGTACGCCTGCGCGAGGGACCGCTGCGCCTGGACGACTGCCTGAGTGGCCTGCTGGAGCTGGTAGGAACCCTGGCGCTGCTGCTCCTTCTGCGCTTCGAGGGCCTCGGCGAGCCGGTCCTGGGCCTTCGCGACGCCGTCGGTGGCGTCCTGCACGCGCTCCTGAGCGTTCTTGTACTCGTCGGAGCCCTTGACGCCTTCCTTGTTCCACTTGGCCTGCTCGTCGGCCAGGCGGCTCTGCCGCAGCGTCAGCTCATCGAGCTGGAGAACCCGCTGCTCGTAGGTGATGCGGGCCTGCTCGCGTTCTTCCTCGGTCGCCCGAGGGTTGTTCATGACCTTGTCCAGCTCGGCCTTCGCCTCGGCGATATCGAGGTTGGCCTGCCGGATGTCCAACGCCACACCGCGAATCGACAGCCGTCGATCTTCGTCGGCCTTCTGCGCCGCCTTGATCGCATCGGCCAGCGCCTTCTCTGCCCGCTGGCGTTCCTCGACCGCCTCGGTGACACCCTTTTCGGCATCCTCGACGGCCTTCGCCGCCCGACGCCGCGCCGACTCGACCTGGGCACGGGTGTTCGCCAGCCCACGCTCAGCCGACGCCACCCCGTCGAGCGCATTCGCGATCGCCGTCTGGCTCTGCGACAGCGCCTTGCCCGTCTTGTCGGCGTCCTCCTGCGCCGTACTCAGCGCCTTGACCGCCGAGAAGATCCCGAAGAACCCGAGCGCCAGGACACCGATGCCGAGCGCCGCCGCACCGGCCGCGGTGGCGATACCGCCGATGGCGACAGCCGCAGCCGCCGCCGCCGGCACGATCGCCGGGCCGATCGCGAACCCGAGCGCGATGAGCACACCGAGCCGGTGGATCGGGATGTCAATGTCGTTGCCGAGCCGGCGCATCTGGTTAGCGGCCCGGTCGCCGTGCGTATCGACGTCAATGTCGATGTTGATGCCGTCGAGGTACTGCGCCTCACGGATGAGCGCCGCCAGCTCGGCCGCCGCCCGGGCCGCGTCGACCCGCACGTTGATGTCCGGGTTGGCCCGGCTCAGCAGCACCAGTTCGGCGTGCAGCGCCTTCACGCGGGCCATTGCCTGCGCCGAGTCGACGTTCAGGTCGATGTTGTCCGAGTCGAGCCGCTCGATCTCGGCCCGGATCTGCTGAAGCCGACGCATCGACGGCGAGATGTTCGTGTTCGGCGTGATATCGGGCGTGTGGTCGAGCGCCGCCCTGATCCGCTGGTTGAAGTTACGCGCGAACGAGCCACCGGCCCGCTCACCGGATTCCTCGGCCATGCCGGGGATCTCGCGCTGGAGGAACTCCCGCAGCGTGGCCCGGGCCCGCGCCACGTCGGAGCGAAGCTGCACCGACGGGGCCATCCGGTCCAGCCGCTCCAGCTCGCGCTCCGCGGCCTCCAACTTCGCCCGGAACGTCGCATCGTCAATCTCGACGCCGATGCGGCTCGACGCGATCGACGCCAGGTCGGCGCGCACGGCCGCCATCCGCCGGTTGAACTCCGACGGGTCCAGGTCGAGACGGACCTCGGGCAGGTGCCCGATGGACTTGCGGACCGCCCGCTCGGCGGCCTCGCCGTACTCGCCACCGGCGATCGCGCCGCGACGACGGGCGTCACGCAGGATCGACTGCAACGCCTCGACCTCGCCGCGCGCCGCGCGCAGGTTCAGCACGTCGCCGCGCGTCTGCGCGTCACGTTCGAGCCGGCGAAGCTCCGTGCCGATCCGCTGCAAGTCGCGGATCGCCTCACGCTCATCGAAGTCGACTTCGAGGCTGCGGCCGGACAGCTCCCGCATCTGCTCACGGACCCGGTGGATCGCCCGGTCGATCGGCCGGGTGTTGGCGTCCAACTCGATCTCGGGCAGGTTGCGGTAGCCCTGGTTCAGGTGCCGCCGCCACGACCGTTCGAACGCCGACCCGTACCGCTTGCCGCCGTCCTCGCCGGCCCGGTCCATGTCCCGCTGCGCCTGCCGGGCACCCTCGCGGGTGCCGTCGCGCATCCCCTGCGAGACGGCCTCATCGACCCGACGACCG
>JACCDR012216453.1_pt1 | contig 11960 bp, 10 predicted proteins | sample 7446431 | NCBI WGS metagenome assembly JACCDR01 (sample SAMN15323443, study PRJNA562643) | freshwater metagenome | isolation source: river surface water | place: USA:Blue River Watershed | collected 2017-08-17
CAACAACCCGCCTGGAAGCGCATTCAACGCAGTCCGGCATTCTGGATCGGGGCGGTCGGCATTGAGGTGGCCATGGCCATCTATGTCTCAAGCCTCAACCTGTCCGTTTCCCCGGAAAACCCGCAACGCCCGGTGCCCTGCACAGCCCCTTGATGAGGCAGCCTGCGCAATCCGTTCGCGGCTTCCGGTTTTGCCCCGCGATATCGCAGTTAGCCGCGGATAAGCCCAGCCGGCAGTGATCCGGGCCCGGCCGTGGCAAGGGCTCGGGCTGAAACAGGGCCAGTTTAGTGTTTATTCACGGTGAGAAACCGCGTCCTCTTGCCCGGTGCGCACCGTCATTCTCACCGTCGATGATTCCAAGGCCCTGCGGCTGTTCGTGGCCAAGGCCCTGCGCGCCTTCGACTGCGAGGCCGAGGAGGCCAGCAATGGCTTCAACGCCTTCTTCGCCATCGAACGCTCCCGCCCCAACCTCATCCTGCTCGACGTGCTCATGCCCGTGATGGAAGGCTGGGAAACCCTGCGCCGGTTGAAATGCACGCCCGAGATCGCAGATATCCCGGTGATCATGCTGACCTCGCCCGCCGACCGTCCACTCGTGCCGGAGCTGATGACCATGGGCGCCGCCGGCACGCTGATGAAACCCTTCAACGAGGCCGCGTTGCTCGAGGCCATCAGACCGATCCTCACCCTGAAGCCGGCCAAAAGCTAGAAAGCGCCTACCGGGCCTGTCCCTGCCGGCGCGGCCGCCCTGCATCGGGCCACAGCAAGCTACCGAGCCTCAGTTAATTTTTGGCATCCTGATGTCGCCCCCGCTGCCGATGACACCAAAGCCGTAAAGCAGCCAAAGCACGACGACGATGACGACGACGATATTGAGGATATTTTTGATCGTGGCCTGCATCGGGATGTAGGTGTTGATCGCCCAAAGCACGACACCGACGACGACGAGAGTAATCACTATATTTATGAGGGGCATCCCCTGAGAATAAGCGAGAAAGCGTTCCGTTCGCATGGGGTGAAACCCTTCCTTGCGACGAAGGCCAGCCGCGACGGAGAACCCGAGCCATGATCGGCCTTTCTGCCGTCCGTTCCGCTCCAAGTGGCGTCTGGCAATTCGTGCTGTCCACATGGAAAATCAGCTTCACTGTCCGAGCACAACCTGGACGTTCGTTGGAATCAGTGAAGTCGGCAGAAACCTTGCTGACAGCACGCTGTCAGTCGCCGGCCCTATAGTCAGATCTTCCACGCACCATGCCCGACACCCAACACCCAGCCGCCACACCCGAGGCCGGCGCTCCCACGACGTTTTGGCGGAGCGTCTGGCAGGCCATCAAAGGCACGCACAGCGACTACACCACGCTGCCCCTGAACCGGGCGGTGCTCCTGCTGGCCGTGCCCATGGTGCTGGAGATGTCGATGGAGTCGCTTTTCGCCGTGGTGGACGTGTTCTGGGTGTCGCGCCTCGGCAGCGAGGCCGTTGCCGTGGTCGGGCTGACGGAGTCGGTCATGTCGCTTATCTACGCCGTGGCCATCGGCATTTCCTTCGCCGCCACGGCCATCGTCGCCCGGCGCATCGGCGAGAACAATCCCACCCTCGCCGCCCAAGCCGCCGGACAGATCATCGTGCTGGGGGCGGGTATTGCCGCGGGCATGGGTGTCGTCATGGGCTGGTTCGCCGACGACATCCTGCGCCTGATGGGCGCCAGCCCCGAGGTCGTCGGTCTCGGCACCGGCTACGCCCGCATCATGTTTGGCGGCAACGCCACGGTCTTCCTGATTTTCCTCATCAATGCCGTGTTTCGCGGCGCGGGTGATGCGGTCATCGCCATGCGCACGCTCTGGCTGGCCAACGCGCTGAACATCATCCTCGATCCGTGCTTCATCTTCGGCTGGGGCCCGTTCCCCGAGCTGGGTGTCGCGGGCGCCGCCGTGGCCACCAACATCGGCCGCGGTGTCGGTGTGCTCTACCAGGTCTGGCACCTCACGGCGCGGGCCGGACGCGTGCGCATCCATCTGGCCGACTTCCTGCCGCACCGTGAATCGCTGGTCACGATCCTGAAAACCTCGGGCAACGGCATTGCCCAGCTGCTCATTGCCACCACCAGCTGGGTCGGCCTGTTCAAGATCCTTGCCGTCTTCGGGAGCCCCGTGCTGGCCGGCTACACCATCGCGATCCGGGTGGTCATCTTCGCCCTGATGCCGGCCTGGGGCCTGGCCAACGCCGGCGCGACGCTCGTGGGGCAGAACTTGGGTGCGAAAAGCCCGGAGCGCGCCGAGGAATCCATCCGGATCGCGGTGCGCTACAACGTCATCTTCCTCGGCGCGGTCGGATTGGTGTTCATCGTGTTGTCACGGTTCATCGTCGGCCTGTTCACGACCGACCCCGAGGTGTTCTCCGAGGCCGTGCGCGCGCTCTGGATCATCAGCCTGGCCTTCCCGCTCTACGCGGCGGGCATGTGCCTGGAGGCGACCTTCAACGGCTCGGGCGACACCTGGACGCCGACGCGGCTCAATTTTTTCTGCCTGTGGCTCGGCCAGGTGCCGTTGGCGTGGCTGCTGTCGGGGCCGGCCGGACTCGGTCCGCTCGGCGTCTATATCGCCGTGCCGGTTTCGTTCACCGCGCTCACGGTCTGGAGCGCGGTGCTGTTCCGCCGCGGCAAATGGAAGGAGCAGAAAGTGTGAGCCTCAGCGCGGCGCCTGGACCGACATCAGGCGGGGTTCCTTGAGAATCCAGAGATGAGGATCGAGCTTCGCGCGACCGTAGCGGGCCGCGTCGAGCTCAGCCCGGCCGCCGGGCATCTCGATGCGTTCGAAGCGGCCGTCCACCTCGACCTCGACCGGCATGGGGAACGGGTAGGCCTCCGGCACCTCCCATTTCAGGACCAGCTTGTCGCCCTCGACCGTAGAGAGGAGCTTTGGCAGCTTCGGTTGGTAGAGGTAGAAATTGAAGAACCAGCTGAGATCGCGCCCGGCGACGGCGTTGGCGGTGCGCACGAAGTCGTCGGAATTGACGATGCGGGCGGCGCGGCCGTCCTTGGGCCGGTCGCCGAGCTCCGGCGGATAGGCGAAGCGCCGCAGCACCTCGAGGGTTTGCTCCGCCCCGAGCTGGAAACGCAGCATGTGGACGATCCACGCGCCCTTGAAATAGACCTCGTTGCCAAGCTTATCGAACATCTGGTTCATGGAGGCCGGGCCCGCGGGCACGACCGGGTGTTCGTTTTTGATGCGTCGGCGATTGTCATACATCGCGTGATGATAGGCCATCGCGCCCTCGCGTTCCTCGGCGTAGAGCGCCTGCATGTAGGTGCACAGCCCCTCGTGGATCCAGAAGTCGCGCCAGTCGGCGACCGACACGAGGTTGGCCCACCACTCGTGGCCGAGCTCATGGTGGTGCAGCCAGTCGTAGCCGTGGGCGCCGCCCTTGTATTTGTTGCCGTAGGCGATGATGGACTGGTGCTCCATGCCGAGGTGCGGCGTCTCGGCGATGCCGTATTTCTCGCCGCGGAAGGGATAGGGCCCGAGCGTGCGTTCGTAGAAGTTCAGATGCTCCATGAACTCCGGGAATATTTTCTCCCCGGCGGCCTTGTTCTCCGGCAGCACCCAGTAGGTCATGGGCACCTGCTCGCCCGTCACGCTGGTGTAGGTGCCGGTGACGGTGTCGTAAGGGGCGATGTTGAGCGCGACGCCGTAGTTGTTGATCGGGTATTCCGTGTGCCAGTGATAGGTGCGGGTGCCATCGCCGTGCGGCAGGACCTCGATCAGGCGGCCGTTCGCGGCAACCACGAGCGGCGCGGGCACGCGGATGCGCAGGGTGAAGGAGTCGGGCTTGTCCGAGGGGTGATCCTTGCAAGGCCACCAGAGGTCGGCGCCTTCTCCTTGGCAGGACGTGGCGATCCACGGCTGACCGTCCTTGGTCTTGTCCCAGCTGAAGCCGCCGTCCCACGGCGCCCGCACGGCTGCGCGCGGCTTGCCGGCGTACTTGATCATTGCCTTCAGCATCGTGCCGGCTGGTTGCGTGGCGCCGAGATTGATCCAAAGCCGGGGCCCACGGCGCTCGAAGCGGACGGTTTGCGCCGTCGCCTCGCCCGTTGCCACCTGGACTGAACTCACCGAAAGCCGGGGATCGAGATCGAGCACCAACCAGTCGAGCGGAACCATCACCAAGGCGGTCAGGGTGGCGTTGCCGGCAATGGATTTCTTCACGGGAAAAATCTGCAGTGCCAGATCAACATGTTTCAGATCATAGGCCGCCTGCTCGGATGGCAGCTCCGCCCCCGAATCTTCCGAGGCGGTGCGAGACGCCTTTCCCGGTGCCCGGGTCGCGTGCTGGCAACCGCCCAAAAACAACAAGATCGCCAGCAGGAATAACATGCCCGGCCAAGGGCGCCTTTCGAAAGTCATGACTCGTTTTAAGTTCGCCCATGGCTGAGTCAACGACCGCAGCAAAACTGGCCGCCGACATCCTGGTTGAAGGCGAGCCGGTCGCTCGACTCGCTCGGTCAATGATTCACGTCACTCTTGGAGCCGTCGTGAAACCCACCATCATCCTGATAACCGTCTGCGGCGGCACGAAACGTGAACGCAAAAACGGTCAGGCAAAGACCAAGGGCAACCAGGCAAAGAGTGATCATGGGGTGGGGTGACTGCGCTATGTGTGCACTTGCAGTTCCACAAATACCCCCGCCCACGCTAATTAATGATTACAATACAAATAGGAATTTAATATGCTGTTGCAAACGGCTTGCCGGCAAAAAATGCCCCCGATCTGTCATCAGAATTTGACAGTTTCGTTACCTCCAAAGGTCCCAACCGAATCAACAATGGCGGACAAACTCGCCGATAAAACGATCGGTGTTTCGTCCGGTCACCTGGGCTTCAATGTGCCGCCTCAGTCCGTCGATCCGTTCCGTCAGCTGAACCTTCACCCCGAGCTTTTGGCCAAGGCTGATGATCGCCTGGGTTTTGGTTTTCTGCCAGCGCCAGCAGGTCATCCCGATGCAGATGGGCTTGAGGCTGGCTTGAACGTCAGGGGTGTTCGTCGGTTCCATAACCGGGAATGAAGCCTAAACCAGGCCAACCGCCCCCGGCTTTTCTGTCCTAACGGAGGAATGCAGGAATTCGCGCGCGACCCGTTTCATTTGTTCAGCTGCCGCATCTTTTCGCGGAAAAAACGCCCCTGCCGGGACGGCGTGTAGTCCCAATCTTCCAGCAGATTGGGCGTCCACTCGACATCGAACACCCAGGGCGTCCACGAAATGCCGCGCTTCTCAAAGAAAGCGATAATGGCCTCGCCGTAGGTTTCGTCGCCAATCACGGGCACATGCGCGCCGCGATCCCCTTCCTGCATGAACCCGAATTCCGTGGCCACGATCGGATAACGGGAGGCGACATCACCCCAGTCGCGTTGCCAGTTGGCCTCCCAGTTTTCCCGCCGTTTCTGCGGATAGGGGTGCGTCACATAGGCGACGTTGGACGCCTTGACCGGGTCGTAGCGAACCTGTGACAGATCGTAACCCCAGTTGAAACCCGCCACGAGGACGATGGCCCGCGGGTTGATGGACTGGATCATGGCGGTCAGGTCCTCGATAAACTGGCGGTATTCGCCCCACGGCATCGGGCCCATGTTGCCGTCGCGGTTGGTCGGCTCGTTGTAGAGCTCATACATCCCGACCACCGGGTTGTTCTTGTAGCGCTCGGCGATCGTATACCAGAAACGAAAGGTCTCGTCGCGCGAGGTGAGGTAGCGCGGCGTGTGGTAAACGCCGGTCAGCACGTTGCCGATGGTGTGCCAGTCGATGATCACATACATGCCCAGTTCGCCGGACCACTGCACGGCTTGGTCGAGCATCTTGAGATAGGCTGCCTCCCCCACCTGCCGCCAATCCGCCGGATGAATCGGGATGCGCACGACGTTGGCGTTCCATTTCTTCGCTTCCTCAAAATAGCGGCGTCCCCACTGTCCTTTCTTCGCCAACTCCGCCGGATCCGACGTCGCCAAGCCGCGGAAGATGACCGTCTCCCCCTGCGGATTGACGAAGCGGTTTCCCTTCACCGCCACCAACGGCAGCGTGACCGTGGTCTTCGCCTCGACCGGCGGCGCACTGCACGGCGCCGGGGCGGGTGCAGTCTGGGCGATACCGACTGCCGCCAGCAGCAGGCTGAGGGTCAGCAAGGACAGGGATGAGGGGGAGTTCATGGGGTGCACCCACGGTTACCTTATTGCCCGTCGGTGCAACCCCGGCTTCGGTCAAACAACTGACTTGCCGCGTCCCTTCGTCCGGTCCGCCTCCTCGCGCAACAGCTTCGCAAACGTCTCCGCGTGCGGATTCGGACGGTCGGCCGGCACTCCGGCCAGGATGACCACGTCGGGCAATGCCGGGGAAAACGGGCGCATCTCCAATGACCGCGGGAGCACGCTGGCCACGCCGTCGGTGAGAATCGTCGCGCCGTTGCTCGCCTCGAGCCCGGCAAACATGGTCGTCACACCGTCGTTGACCAGGACGGTGAAGTCAGGCGTGACGCCAAACGGCTTCAGCACCGTGCGCATCCAGCTGACATAGTCGGGAAAGTTCACCCGGCCGAGCCCATGCAGCGGGAGTCCCTTGAGGCGCTTCGGCGGCACCTTGGTCAGCTTCGCCAGCGGATGGTCCCTGCCCACCACGAGCACGAGCGCCAGCCGGCGGATCTCCGACCACTGGAAACCGCGGATCAGCGTCTCGATGCTGGCCGGGGCGATCACCAGGTCGAGCAGGCCCGCCTTGACCTTGTCGGCGATTTCCTTCGGCGCCAGATCCTCCAGTTCAATGCGCACACGCGGCACCGCCGCCTGGAAACGCTCCAGCGCCTTGGGCATGATGCCCGACGTGAGCGACGGACCGTAGCCGACCCGCAGCACCTCGCTCTTGGCCTCGCCCCGCACCCGCTGGACAGCCTGGTCGGCGCGGGCCAGCAGGTCGCGCGCCTCCTCGTAGAACATCTCACCCGCCTCCGTGAGCGTGACGGCGTTGGTGCCGCGCACGAACAGCGGCACGCCGATCTCCTCCTCCAGGTCCTTTACCTGCCGGCTGAGTGCCGGCTGCGTGAGGTGCAGGTTGTTCGCCGCCCGGCTGAAGCTGCCGTGGGCCGCGACGGCGGCGAAGTAGCGCAGGTGGCGGAGTTCCATGCCCGGACGGTGGGTATTACCAAAAGTATGAGCGAGGCCAAAAACACGGCATTGGGCAGTTTCATCCGGATCGGATATTCTCACGTCACTCCGACCACGAACCACTCAACCACACCACGCCATGCTCACCACCACCCTCGTCCTCGCCGCCCTCGTCCTCCTCACCGCCACGGACGACACCACCCGGTCCGCCGAATAAGCGCCCCTTTCCCGAACAACCACAACCCTCCGTCGCTCCTCGTCATGAACACCAGCCTATCCTCCTCTTCCTCCAAGAAACTCGCCGGCAAGGTCGCGCTCGTCACTGGCGGCTCCCGCGGCATCGGCGCCGGGATCGCGCTGGCCCTCGCCCTAGACGGTGCGGACGTTGCCCTTAGCTACGTCTCATCACCCGAGAAGGCCAACGCCGTCGTCGCCTCGCTCCAGGCCCACGGCGTCCGCGCCGCCGCGTTCAAGGCCGACCAGGCCGACGCCTCGCAGGTCCAGAACCTGGTGAAAGCCGTCGCCGCCCACTTCGGCCGCCTCGACATCCTCGTCAACAACGCTGGCGTCGCCGCCGCGGGCAAGGTGGATGATCCCACCGCCGACATCGCCGCCCTCGACCGCCAGCTCGCCATCAACTACACCGCCGTGGTCGTCGCCACGCGCACCGCCTCACAGCTCATGGGCGACGGCGGCCGCATCATCACCATCGGCTCCGGTCTCGCCACCCGCGCCACCTTCCCGGGCATCGCGGATTACGCCGCCACCAAGGCCGCCGTCGTCGGCTACACCAAGGGCGCCGCCCGTGACCTCGCGCCGCGCAACATCACGGTTAACGTCATCCAGTCGGGCTCCATCGGCACCGACATGAATCCCTCCGAGGGCGCCTTCGCCGATGCCCAGAAGTCCAGCATCGCCCTTGCGCGTTTCGGCAAGCCCGAGGAAATCGGCGCCGCCGTCGCCTTCCTGGCGAGCCCCGCCGCCTCCTACATCACCGGCACCGTCCTGAACGTCGACGGAGGCTTCGGTGCCTGAACCGGGGCTATGCCTGAAAGTGTGAGCGACCCTAAAAACACAGCATTGGGCAGCTTCACCGCTTTCGGATATTCTCAGGTCACGCCCACCAGGAACCAACCGCAACTCACTCAACTCGTCCTCCTCATGAACTCCACGCTCCCCTCCTCCAAGACCATCGTCCTCATCCACGGCCTGTGGGTGACGCCCCGCTCCTGGGAAAAATTCCAGGGCTACTACGAAACCCGCGGCTACCGCGTGCTCGCCCCCGCCTGGCCGGGCATCAGGGGAGAGGTCGAGGACATGCGCCGCAATCCCTCCAACTTCAACGGCACCAGCATCGAGCAGGTTGTTGCCCACTACACGAAGATCATCGAGGCCCTCCCCGAGAAACCCATTCTCATTGGCCACTCCTACGGCGGCCTCATCACCCAGATCCTGATCGATCGCGGCCTCGGAGTCGCCGGTGTCGCCATCGACTCCGTCCCGGCCAAGGGCATCAAGCTCCTGCCCTTCTCCACCATCGAGGCCCTGACCCCGGCGCTGGCCAATCCGCTCAACGTTAAGAACACCTACCTGTTCCCCTTCGCCCGCTGGTGGCGGGTCTTCGCCAACAGCCTGAACGAAACCGAGGCCCGCGCCGCCTACGCACGCTACGCCATCCCGGCCCCCGGCAAGGCCATCTTCCAGGCCGCGCTCTCCAACGTCACGCCCGGTTCCGGCGCCACCGTCAACTTCCGCAACGCCGACCGCGCGCCGCTGCTCTTCATCGGCGGTGAGAACGACGTGATCATGCCCGCCTCCCTCAACCGGAAAAATTACCGGAAATACCGCCACTCCCCCGCCATCACCGAATACAAGGAGTTCGCCGGCCGCAGCCACTTCATCATCGGCGAAGCCGGCTGGGAGGAAGTCGCCGGCTACGCCCTCGACTGGGCGCTCAACCACGCCAAGACCGCGACGCCGGCCCTCGCCGCCGCCGCCTGAGAATCACTCAACCCTCATCTCTAAATCCTCAACCAAGTCCTCACATGAACGCCATCAATCGCTCCCAACTGATCGACCAGCTCAACTGGCGCTACGCCACCAAGCAGTTCGATCCCGCGAAAAAGATCTCCGCCCAGGACTGGGCCGCGCTCGAGGAAGCCCTCGTGCTCACGCCGTCCAGCATCGGCCTCCAGCCGTGGGCCTTTCTCGTCGTGGACGATCCAGCCCTGCGCGCCCAGCTCTTGCTCGCCTCCTACGGCCAGCCGCAGGTCGTGGACGCCTCGCACCTCGTCGTCTTCGCCACCAAAGCCAACTACTCCGAGGCCGACGTGGACGCCCACGTCCGCCAGGCCGCCAAGGTCCGGGGCGTCGGCGTCGAAGCCCTCGAAGGTCTCCGCACCATGGCCGTCCGCTCCATTGTGCACGGCATGGACGAAACCGCCCGGCGCAACTGGGCGACCAACCAGACCTACATCGCCCTCGGCAATCTCGTCACGAGCGCCGCTCTGCTCGGCATCGACGCCGCGCCGATGGAAGGCTTCGAGCGTCACCGCTACGACGACATTCTCGGTCTGAAGGTCCGCGGCCTCACCGCCTCCGTCATCGCCGCCCTCGGCTACCGGAAAGCCGGCGACAAATACGCCACCGCCCCGAAGGTCCGTTTCCCGCGCGAGGAAGTTGTCATCCACGTGTAGCCCCGGCCAACCGGGCAAGTAACAAGTTCCAAGTTTCAGGTAACAAGAGGCCCCGGACGCCGCGCCCCTTTTTGATCCTTGCTCCTTGTTTCTTGCCACTTGGCCGCTGGCGAGGCCTCCGTCATCCCGCAGCGCCTCGATCGGCGACACGCGCGAGGCGCGGTGCGACGGCAGGAAAGTGGCCAGCAACACGACCACCAGCATCACCAATGCCGTCGCCGCCAGCACACCCAGGTGAACGGCACCCACGCCGAACAACTGGCTTTGCATCGCCCGCCCGGCTCCCCAGGCGCCGAGGGCACCCAGCGCCAGTCCCGCCGCCAGCAGTTTCGCGCCGAGGCCGAGAAATTGCGCGCGCACCTGGCCGGGCAGCGCCCCGAGCGCCATGCGCACGCCGATCTCCCGGCGCCGCTGGTTCACCGCGTAGGCGAGGACGCCGTAGGTGCCGACCGCGGCGAGCACCAGCGCCACCGCCGCAAAGATGATTGCGAGCAGGGCCGGCGAGCGGCGGGCCATCATGCTTTCGTCGATCCATGCCTGCATCGGCTTGAGTTCATCCACCGGCAGCTCCGGGTCCAGTTTGAGCACAACCTTCTGGAGCATCGGCGCCAGGGCCGTCGGTTCCATGGCGGTGCGCAGCACAACGGAAAAGCCGTTGGGCGTGTAATTGCCCTTCATCGGGAAGTAGATCGCTCCCTGCGCATTGGTCTCGGCCAGCTCGCGCTGCTTCACGTTGCCCACCACACCCACGATCGTGAAGGCCTCCTTCTCCTCAAACTTGGGATTGGCGGCCAGGCGACGGCCCAGCGGACTTTGGCCCGGCCAGTAACGCTTCGCAAAATCCTGGTCCACCAGGCAGACGCGCAAGTCGCGGTGATTGTCCGCATCCTCGAGGAAACGGCCCTCGATGAGCGGAATCCCCATGGCTTGCCAGTATTCTCCCGCGGAAGGCGACATGTAGTGCGCGCGGACCGATTCGCCGGGTGCCGGGTCCTGGCCCTCGATGGTGGTGGCGCTGTTGTTAATGTTGCCGCCCATGGGCAGCCCGGCGGTCAGGCCGACGGCCACCACCCCGGGTTGCGCGCGCAGCTCGGTGAGCAGACGCTCCATGAAGGCGAGGCGCTGTTCGTTCTCCGGATATCCCTTCCAGGGCAGGGAAATATTGCCGGTCAGCACCTGCTCCGGCCGAAAACCGGGCGAAGTGCTCATGACCTTGCGCAGGCTCAGCCCCAGCAGCCCGGCGCCGCTGAGCAGCACGAAGGCCAGTGCAACCTGGGCGACGATGAAACCATGACGCACCCGCTGCGCCGCGCGGCTGGCGGTGCCGCCGCGCGATTCGGTCTGGAGAACCGAGGCCAGGCGCGCATGCAGGCTGAACCAGATGATGGGCAGGGACAGCAGCAGTCCCACCAGCACCGAGGCGCCGAGCGAAATCAGGGCGAGCCGGGTGTCGAAGACAATGGCCGAGCCGACCGGCAGGTAATCCGTGCCGAGCACGGCCAGCAGCTGGATGCCGGCCGCCCCGACCGCCAGGCCGAGCAGGCCGCCGCCGAGGGCGAGCAACACGGTCTCGAGAGCCACCTCGCCCGCGACGTGGCCGGCCCCGGCGCCGAGCGCCTGGCGCACGGCCAGTTCCTTGGTGCGGCCGCTGGCGCGGATGAGCAGGAGATTCACGAGGTTCACGCCGCCGATGAGCAGCAGGAAAAACACCCCACCCTGCAGCAGCAGGAGCACGGGTTTGATGTCACGCACCGTGTCGGCATGCAGGCCGAAGACATCGGTCCGAAACTTTGCACCCTTCAGCAGGCTGGCAAAGGGGTCGTCCTCCACCTGCTTCGCGTTCAGCGCGTTAACCTGCTCCTGGGCCACCTCAAGACTGGCCCCGGGCGCAAGGCGGGCGATCAGCTGCATGTTGTTCGAATGCCGGCGGTCGGGGTTGCGGTCCTTGGGATCGGAAGCAAGCGGCACGAAAAAGCGGGCCTTGCTGGTAAAATAGCGAAAACCCGGCGGCAGCACGCTAATGACCGTGACCGGCAGTGAGTCCACGATGAAGGTCTTGCCGAGCACCTCCGGGTCGGCGTTGAACTGGTGGCGCCAGAACTCGTCGGTGAGGATGGCTC
>JACCDR011429100.1_pt1 | contig 11959 bp, 10 predicted proteins | sample 7446431 | NCBI WGS metagenome assembly JACCDR01 (sample SAMN15323443, study PRJNA562643) | freshwater metagenome | isolation source: river surface water | place: USA:Blue River Watershed | collected 2017-08-17
CCGTAGCGGTCGACGAGGCTGAAGCCTTGCTCGATGTTGCGTTCGCCCACGTTGAACTTCATGCCCGAACCTTCGGGCATGGTGTCGGCGCCGCCGCACAGGTGGGCCTGGTAGTCGCTGGGGCTGGTGCCGGCGGCTCGCAGCAGGTTAACCATGGCCTCCAGTGCTTCGTCGCCATAGCGACCGTCCAGCTCGTCGCCCGGCTTGCGGGCGCGTGCAGGCAGCAGAAAGTGGCACATGCCACCGAGCTTGCGCACCGGGTGCCAAATGGTCACGGCCACGCATGAGCCCAGCAGCGTGCGCAGGCTGGCCACATGGCCGCCAAAGTGCATCTGCCCCGGCATCAGGTTCAGATGTTCACCGGGCCGGCCGTGCACCTGCCAGCCACCGCCCTTGTGCCCCTGGGGCGGCGTGACCGTGCGGGCTGCCGTTTTGACGACCGGCCCGCCCAAGGCCCGCGCGCGTGGCGCCAGCGTGCTGCCCGGCGCTGAGGCCAGCTCGGTGTGCTGGGTGGCCGTGCTGGCGGTGGCCGGGGCCAGCGTCATGGGCAGGGTGGGCGCGCGTGCAGGGGCAGGGGCCGGTGCAAGGGTGGGTGCAGCGGGGGATGCAGGGGCCGTGTGCACAGCGGGTGCTGGGTGCAGCCGCCCGGCCTTGGCAGCGGTGCGTGCATCGCGTGCTTCCACCGTGCGTTCGCGGGCCAGCGCCATGCGCTCGGCCAGCGTCAACTTGTCAGGCGTGGCCATAGATGGCGGTGGCCACAGGCTTGAGTGGCAGCGCCAGCGTTGACAGCGACTCGGCGTGACCGGTGTACAGCACGCCGTCGGGCTTGAGCTGCTTGATGACGCGGCGCACGATCTGCGCCTTGGCGTCGTTGTCGAAGTAGATCAGCACGTTGCGCAAGAAGATGACGTCAAACATCGGCAGCTGCGGCAGCGCCTGCATCAGGTTGGCCTGCAGGAAGCGCACACGTTCGCGCACCGGCTTGGCCACCAGCAACTGGCCTTGCTGATCGCCCTGGCCCTTCAGGCAAAAGCGTTTCAGATAGTCGGGCGGCACCATGCGCGCCCGTTCCAGTGAATACAGGCCACGCCGCGCACTGTCCAGCACGCTGGTTGAAAGGTCGGTGCCCACGATCTGCCAGCTGCCCTGCGGGCCCAGGATGTCGGTCATCAACATCGCGATGCTGTAGGCCTCTTCGCCCGATGAACTGGCGCCACTCCAGACGCTGAAGCTGTTGCCGCCCGCCTGGGCGTGCGCCTGCAGGCGGTCTGCCAGGTCGTTGAAGTGTTGTGGTTCGCGGAAAAAATAGGTCTCGTTGGTGGTCAAGCGGTCGATGACGCGGGTCATCTCCTCGGCTGGTGCGTTGCCGCGCACCAGGCGCTCGACATAGGCGTCCAGGTTGTCCTCGCCGGCTTCGTTGGCCAGCTTTTGCAGGCGGCCGCTGACGAGGGCGTGTTTGTTGTCGCCCAGCTTGATGCCCGAGACGCTGTGGAACAGCTTGGTGACTGATTCGAAGGCTTTGGGTGACAGTGCGGTCATGGCGGTGTCGGTGGCGTTTCAGGGTGGGCTGAGGCAAGCCGGGTCAGTGGGGGCGGTAGGCCGCAATGCAGTCGGCCAGGTGGTGCGGCTCCAGCACCTGCGAGAGTTGCAACACGCTGATCAATTTGCCCTCGGCCCGCGTCATGCCGCGCAGGTACTCGGGCGCGATGCGGGTGCCCAGTGGCGGTGCCGGCTCGATTTCGTGGCCGGGGCGGTCGAACACCTCGTACAGCGCGTCCACCCGCAAGCCCAGCACCGGCGGCGTGCCGGTGGCGTTGGTGTTGTCGGCGGTGTTGGCCTGTGTTTCCACCACCACGATGCACGAGCGGCGGCCCAGCTCGGTGGCCGCTTGCCCCAGGCGCGCGCCCAGGTCGATCACGGGCACCACCGAGCCGCGCAGGTTCATCACGCCGCGCACGAAGGCCGGTGTGCGCGGCAGCGGTGTCAGGCGCGAGACCTGCAGGATCTCGCGCACGTCGTCGATCGACACGGCCAGTGTTTCTTCGCCCACCGACATGCGCAGCAGCGAGCAGATGCAGGCCCCGGTGATGGCGGGGTCCAGTGTCGGGGCTTCGAGGCTTGCGGTGCTCATGGTGAACACTCCTTTGCGGTCTGAAAAAGTGGCTGTCGCGTCATCAGGGTGCTGCTCAAGCCGCGTAAACAGCAGCTGCTTGCGTTGTGCGCACGGCCGCTGCGCGCACGCGCGTGCGGGTGGACACGGCCAGCGGGAAGCGGCCCCACAGTGCCTGCAAGTCGGCGGCCTGTTTCGACAGCGCTTCGGTGCTGGCCGAGAGCGCTTCGCTGGCGCTGGCGGCCTGCGGCGTGGCGCTGTTCATGTGGCATTCAACACCGAAGTTAGCCACAGCGTGCTGGCACCCGTCGCTCCGGCCCCGCTTGCGGCCAACAAGACGGCCGAAGAAAGGGGGCTGCCAGGGCCCGTCTTCGGTTGGTGCTGGTCCATGGGCTGTTAGAAGCTGGTGAACGACGCCTCGTCGGCGGTGGCGGTGCTGCGCGCTGCGTTGCGCGCCGATCCTGTCTGTCCGAAGCGCAGACCGTGGCCGCCGCCCTGGGCCTGCGTCCCGCTGCTGCCTTTGGCGCTGGAGTGGGCTGAGGCACGGTTGTGGCCCGGGCTTTGGCTGTCGTCGGCCAGCTTGAAGAAGGCCATCAGTTCTTGCAGACCGGCGGCCTGCGCCGACAGTTCTTCGGCGGTGGCCGAGAGTTCTTCACTGGCGCTGGCCGTTTGCTGCGTGGCGCTGCTCAGGTGGTTCATGGCGCTGGTGATCTGACCCACACCGTCGCTTTGCTCGCCGCTGGCCGCGGCGATCTCTTGCACCAGTTCGCCGGTTTTCTGGATGCTGGGCACCATCTGGTTGAGCAGCGTGCCGGCCTTTTCGGCCAGACCCACGCTGTTGCTGGCCAGGCCGCCGATTTCCTGCGCCGCCACCTGGCTGCGCTCGGCCAGCTTGCGCACTTCGGCGGCCACCACGGCAAAGCCTTTGCCGTGTTCACCGGCGCGGGCGGCTTCGATGGCGGCGTTCAGTGCCAACAAGTTGGTCTGGTAGGCGATGTCGTCGATGATCGAAATCTTGGTCGCGATGCTCTTCATCGCGTCCACCGTCTGTGCCACAGCAGCGCCGCCGTCGGCAGCTTCCTTGGCGGCCTTGGTGGCGATGCCGTCGGTGACGGTGGCGTTGTCGGCATTGCCTTTCACCGAGGCGGCCATTTGCTGCAGTGAAGCCGTGGTTTCTTCCACGCTGGCGGCCTGCTGGCTGGCGCCGTGGCTCAGGCTCTGCGAGGTCTGGCTGACCTGGGCCGATGCGGCGCCCAGTTGGTTGGCTGCAGCGCGCACCTCGCGGATGGTGCCGGTTACGGTTTCGATCAAGGTGTTGAACTTCTCGCACAGCTCGGCGTGGAAGGCCTCTTTGCCAGTGACCGGTATGCGGTGTGTGAAGTCGCCGTTGACAGCGCCGTCCACAGCCGCGCCAATTTCTTCAGCCACCTGCGTGGCGGCACGGCCGGCCGCTTCGGTGGTGGCCAGGCGTTGTTGGTCTTCCAGCTGGCGTTGCTGCAGCTGCTCTTGCATCAGCGCAAATCCTTGCAAGAGCCGGGCGACTTCGTCCTTGCCTTGGCTCTTGATCGCAAAAGTCAGGTCACCTTTGGCCACCGCATCAGCCGCATCGACAGCGTGCACCAGCGGTTGGGTGACCGATCGCGTAATGGCCACGCCCAGCAACACAGCGGCGATGCCCATGCCTGCGATGACCGCCAGCAGGCCGTTCCTGGCCTGTGTTGTAGCAACGATCCTGTCTTCCAGCAGCTGGTCCATGGCCGCTATCGACTGGTCCCACAGCTTGTACTTGGCGTCGACGGCCACGGTTCCGGCCTTGAAGTAGTCAGCAGCTGCCATGCTGTACCGGGGTGCTGCTACCACCTCTGTGCTGACCACGGCAAAAAAGCCCTTGGCCGCGTTGCCACTGTCGGCAACCGCCACCACGGTTTTCTTGGCCACATCGCTCAGTTGCTGTGCTTTTTCGATCTGTGCACTGGCACGGCCCAGCAGATAAGTGGCCTGGCCGGCCACGCCCTTGAGCTGGGCCCGCTCTTCTGGGCTGCCTTGTTTGGCAGCCAGCATCGAAGCACCTTTGCCCCTTGCCACGGCCAAAGTCTCTGTCAGGCGCGGCAGGTGGTCGACGAGGGCCGTCATCAGGTAGTAGCTTTCAGCCACAGGGTCCAGAGACAGGCCCGAAGCGTCAGCCACCTGGTCGATCAGCTCGATCTGGCGACTGATCAGCGTGCTGTGTTTTTCCAACGAGTCGCTGGCGCTGACGGCCTTGCTGTCCACCTGCTGACTGAGCTGGTCCCACCCCGTCTTGATCGACTTGAGCTCTTCAGCCGCTTTGGTGTAGCCGTTGGCAGCGAAGGCCTTGCCCACGGCGTCGAAGTGCTCCTGCACCTCGGCCTGACGTTTGCGCCGGTCGCTGTCTGCCGACTCGTTGCCGTTGAGCACCATGCTCGACAAACCCCGGTGGGTCTGTAGGCTGCGCTGCAGTGGCACCATCAGCTTGACGGCCTCCAGGCCCGTTTTTTCAGCTGCGGCCACCGCGATCTCGGCTTGTTTGAGCTCGATCACCTTGACCAAAGGAATGGCGGTCATGGCCGCGCCGATGACGCCGAGGGCGGCGAATTTTTGCCACAACGGCAAGCTGCGGAGGATGTTTCTCATGCTGATGTCCTGCGATGGTTTGGAGTTGAAGTCAAGCACGGGCTTTCGCAACGGCCGTGGTGAGAGGGGCTGCAGCACGGCTGTCGCCATAGCCGCGGGCAGCGGCCAACTTGGTTGCCGCTGCCATCAGGCCCGGCATGTCCAGTACCAGGGCCACGTCGCCCGAGCCCAAGATGGTTGAGCCGGCCAGCGCCTCCAGCGGTTTGAAGATGCCGGCCAGCGGCTTGATCACCGTCTGGTGTTCACCCAGCAGACGGTCGACCACCAGGCCTATGCGCACAGGCCCGTCGCGCACCACCACCAGGCTGCGCCGCGCCGTGGCGGGGCCCGGTGCGGAGGTTTTGCCACCGTAGAAGAGTGCCAGGTCCAGGTAGGGCAGCACCTCGCCGCGCAGGTCAAAGGTGCCGCAGGAGCGGTGGGGTTGTTCGGTGCATGCGCGCGGCACGTCGATGCACTCGCTGACCACGGCCAGCGGCAGCACATAGTGCACGCCGTTGACCAGCGTCAAAAAGCCGTCGATCATGGCCAGCGTCAGCGGCAGCCGTATCTGGGTGGTGGTGCCTCTGCCTGCGGTGCTGGACAGCGCGATCTGACCGCGCAGCGCCTCGATGTTGCGCTTGACCACGTCCATGCCCACGCCACGACCCGAGATGTCGGTGACCGCGTCGGCGGTGGAAAAACCGGGTGCGAAGATGAGCTGCCAGACCTCGGCGTCGCTGAGCACCACACCTTCGGGGATGAGCCCGCGTTCGGTGGCTTTTTTGACGATGCGCTCGCGCCCCAGGCCTTTGCCGTCGTCGCTGACTTCAATAACGATGGCACCGGCTTCGTGGTAAGCGTTCAGGCCCAGCCGGCCCTGTGCGGGCTTGCCTGCGGCCATCCGTTCGGCCGGCGTTTCGATGCCGTGGTCCAGGCTGTTGCGCACCAGGTGCATGAGCGGGTCGCCTATCAGGTCGACCATGGACTTGTCGAGTTCGGTGTCGCCGCCGGTGACCACCAGTTCGATTTCTTTGCCCAGTTGTTTGCTGATGTCACGCACCACGCGTTGGAAGCGCGAAAAGGTCTCGCCTACCGGCACCATGCGCAAGGCCAACGCACCGTCACGCGTGGCCTGCACCAGGTCCGACACACGCTGCGTGGCTTCCAAAAAGGCCGGTGAGGCTTCGGCATTGGCCACCATTTGTGCGCCCGAGCCGGCAATCACCAGTTCGCCAATGAGGTCGATCAAGTGGTCCAGCTTGTCGGCCCGCACCTTGATGAAGCGGGTTTCTTCGGCGCCGCTTCTGCGTGCCGGTGCGCGGCGGTCGGGGGTGCCGCTGAGGCGGCGTTCATCGGCTGCGGGTACAGCCGCCAGGGCGGCGGCAGTGGTACCGGGTGTGCCGAGCGCGCCTGCTGCCGGCGGCTGCGCCGCCGATGGGGGCGCCACTTGCCATGCCACGCCTTGGCTCTGCCATATGCGGCCCAGCTCGGCCAGCGCCGCGCTGTCGCCCGCGCTGCGCTGCTCCAGCAGCTGGGCGTAGGCGGCAGCGTCGGCTTCGGGCGGCAATATGACCAGTGAACAGTCGTCGCATGCAAACTCGAACACCTGTTCAATGTCGGTTTGCGACTTGTCGGTTTGCAGCCGCAGCTCAAAACCCAGGCAGCAGCCTTCGGCGTCCAGCGCTTGCAGTGTCGGCACCGCCTCCGTCAGCGTGTGGCAGGCCAGCACCGAGCCCAGCGAGCCCAGGTAGCGCAAGAAGGCCAGCGGGTCCAGGCCGTTGCGCAGCGCATCGGCACCAAAGCGCAGCGACAGGTGCCAGGCCGGGCCGGTGGGGTGGGCCCCTGCGTGGGTTGCGGCAGCTTGGGTGCTGGCGCCGGCTGTTGCAGCCGCTGGTGTTGCAGCGCCTTCCGGGGCCATGGGTGCGCCGTTGCCCGCTTCGCCTGATCCGCGCAGGGCGCGCAGGGTCTGGCCCAGTTCCAGGCTGCGCGCATGCACCTCGGGTGACTGTTCGCCGCTCTTGACCTCGCCGATCAAGGCTTCCATCTGGTCCAGACCGGCCAGCAACGCAGCCGCGATCTCCGGGCTGGCCACCAGTTCACCCGAACGCAGCGCCTCCATCAAGGTCTCGACCTCGTGCGTGAAGGTCACCACGGCGTCGCAACCAAACAGGCCGGCCGTGCCCTTGATGGTGTGTGCGGCGCGGAAGGCGGCATTCAGGTTTTCGGCGTCGTCGGGTGTGGTCTCCATCACCAGCAGCGCCTGCTCAAACTGCGCCAACATGTCCACCGCTTCGTCAAGGAAGCCCAGTCTCGCCGCGGCGATGATTTCTGCGTCGTCTTGTGCTGACATGGTCGCTCTTTCAGTGCGTGGCCATCAGTGCGTGGCCATCAGTGCGCGGCAGACGCCGTTGTGTCCAGCAGGTGCTGCAGTCCGAAGACCGACAGGCTTTGCTCCACCACACTGCTGGCGCCGTGCAGCTGCAGGGCTTGCCCGCGCTGGGCCAGGCTGTGCGCGGTGGCCAGCAGCAGCTGCACACCGGCGCTGTCAAATTCGGTCACGGCCGACAGGTCCAGCGCCAGGCCTTGTGGGTTCTGCTCCAGGGCCTGCAAGATCAGTTCGCGGCTGGCGGCCGCGTAAGCGATCGTGAGCTCGGTGCCTAATGGCAAAAGTGTGCAATTGGTCGTTGAACTGGGCATGGCAGCTGGGATGGTTCGGGTTGTGCGGCTGTCGGGGCTGGGCTGCTGGTGCGGTGTGGCAAACGCCTTGCGCCCGCTACACGCACAGGCGCGCCACGGCGGCCAGCAAGTCCGACGGCGCCACGGGTTTGGTCAGGATGCCTTGTGCGCCTTGTCGGCGCGCTTCGTCCTTGACGTGTCTTCGTGCTTCGGTGGTCACCATCACCAAGGGCGTGAACTTGTAGCGCGGGTGTGAACGCAAATAACGCAGGAAGCTCATGCCGTCCATGTTGGGCATCGACAGGTCCGACAAAATCAGCCCCACCGGCCGCCCATCCAGTTGTTCGATGGCCTCTTTGCCGTCTGAGGCTTCCAGCACCTGGTAGCCGGCACCGGTCAGCCGTGCGCCAAAAATGGCGCGTACGCTGGGTGAGTCGTCGACCACCATAACGGTTTTGCTCATGGTGTGTTTTCGGCTTTTTTAGATGAACTTGAGCGTTAGACGCACAACTTGTTGACGGCTTCAACCAGCTGCGAGGGCTGGAAAGGCTTGGTGATCCAGGCGCGCGCACCGGCGGCCTTGCCTTCGCTTTTCTTTGACTCTTGCGACTCGGTGGTCAGCATGATCACGGGTGTGAACTTGTAGGCCCCGGTGGTTTTCAGATGGCGCAGGAACGACAGGCCGTCCATGTTGGGCATGTTGACGTCGCAGACGATCAGGTTGAGCTTGCGCCCGTCCAGTTTGCCCACGGCGTCTTTGCCGTCCACGGCCTCAACGGTTTCATACCCGGCCTTTTGCAGCGCCAATTTGACGACGGTGCGAAAGCTGCCCGAATCGTCGACGATCATCACGGTCTTGCTCATGCTCAGAGACTCCAATAACGGTCAGAAAAACTCGACGCCGCTGCCCTTTTGCACATGCACGTTGCCGTGATGGCTGGAGCGCTGCTCTTCCATGGTGTAGCTGTTTTCCAAGGCGGCCAGCCACTCGGCGGCGTCGGTCTGCGTCGCACGTGGGTTGGCCGCCACCCACTGCGCGAAGTTGTTCATGTCGTTGCCCACGATGGCCAGCATCTGGCTGACACGGTCGCCAAACTGAAAATGCACAAAGGCCGCGTCGAGCTGGTCTTTCAGCGTCTGCCCGGCCTGGTGCACCTCGGTTGAACTTTGCAGCGCACTGCCCAGAGAACCCAGCAGCGCCGCCAGCGCCTTGCGCGCCTGCAGGTCGATTTCCAGCCGCAGTTCTTCGGGCGATGTGTCGAGGATTTCGCCTTCGCGCAGGGTGCCACCCATCTTCTGCAGCAGTGCTTGCACTTCGCGGTCGATCTGGTCGCTCGTTTCGGCCATGTGGGTGGACAACATGCGCGCCTCGGCCGCCACCGCCTGCGGGCCGCCGTCGGTCTGGTTGCTGCGGTTGCGGTTGGCTTCGATGGAGGCGTTGAAGGCCACCAGCCGCGTGTGGCGTGCCAGTTCGCGGGCACGTTTGCCCAGGTCGCCCAGCCGGTGCAGGCCTTCGTTGCACGACGCCATGCAGGCCACGGCGGCGTCGCGCTCGGCAAAGGCGCGTGTGCTGGCGGCGGTCAGCGCTTGAAGTGCGGGCGATTCGCGGCGCACCGCTTGGTCGACGGCGCCGGCTTCGGCCGACAGCGTGTAGGAGCCCAGGTTGTCGGTCAGCGTTTGCAGCGCCCCGGACATCTCGGCAAAGGCGTTGAGCAGTTGCGACAGGCCCTCGGCGGCGGCCTCGCGTGTCACTTCCATCTGCCGGCTCCAGACGGGCACCACGTTTTCCACCATCACCTCGGCACCGACGCGGTTGCTGCTGGCGTTGTGGCTTTTGCTGGCCGTGCTGGCCGCGCTGTTGGTGCCCGCCGCGGCGGGGCGGGCCGGCACACGGCCGCCATACTTGCCTGCGTGGGCGTTGGCCAGCAGCCCCACGGCCAGCGTTATCAGCGCGGCGCCGCCCAGGCCCCAGGCACCGCCCCACCACGCCAACAAGCAGCCCAGCCCCAGCAAAGCCAGGCCCAAGGCCGTGGCCACTGCGGGTGCGGCTTTTTCGGGCCCGGCATCAGTGGTGGGAGCCTGTGCCCGCTGTGGCGGGGCTTCTTCTTCCAGCAAGGCAGAGGGTGTAGACATCGGATGGCGGCCGCCGCACAGCGTGCGGTGTTCAAGGCAACGGCAAAACTGAAGTTCGGGGCACCACGGGCCCGGAGTCCCGACAAAAAAGGGTTATCGGCCGCAGACGTCAATGCTGTAGCCCCAGCGCTGGTTTTGTGGCTCGATAAACGGGGTTGATGCTCTGCATCTCTGGCACTGACACGGCCAAGGGCTGCCGACAATCACCGGGTGGGCTGTGGTGTCCGTGTGGCGCGCTGTTCGCCTGCGGGCCTGTTGGGCAGGCCCGGTTGACCTGTATGCATGGAGATGTAGGCGATGAGCATTGCAAACCTGCGGATGCGTGGCGCGGGACTGGCAGCAAGTGCCAGCGACACTGCCCGTGCGAGCCTTACGCTGCGCGGCCTGGCTGCTGCGCTGTGGGCCCTGCCGGCGGCGGTGCGCGAGTTTTTCAGCTACCACGGTGTGTGGGCGCCGGGTGTGCGCCTGCTGCGTTTGCTGAGCATCCGCGGCAAGATGACGCTGCTGGCCTGTATGGTGCTGCTGCCAGCACTGGTGATGGCCGGCCTGGCTTTGGCCGAGCACACCCAGACCGCGTCGACATCGGCGCAGCGCCTGGCCGGCTTGCGTTTGGCGGCGGCGGTTTCGGCGCTGCGCTTGGAACTGGAAGCCCGCGCAGCAGCGCAGGAGGCCGGCCGTGCTTTCAGTGGCGACGACCGTCAAGGCGCCTTGCAGCGCCTTACGGTGGCCTTGGAGGCGACGCTGAACGAAGGTGTGCCGGTGCAGTCGGCCTGGGAGCAGGCCAAGCCCTCGGTGGACAGGGCGCTGGCCACTGCCCAAGGCAGCCCCGATGCACTGGCGCGTGCCGACGCGCTGGCTGCGCTGGCGCTGGACGGGTTTCGCGACCAGGTGGTGAAACAAGCCCATTTGTTGGTTACCGCCGACCCCAAACTGCACAACCTGGCGGCACTGGCGGTGCAACGCTTGCCACCGTTGCAACGGTCGCTGGCCCAGCTGCGGCACGCGCTTGAACAGCTGGTGGAGAGTGAAAGCAACGGCAGCGCCGCCGCAAAGCGCACCGCGCTGCTGGAGGCGGCGATGGTGTTGTCAGCCGCGCTGGAAAGCCAGGACAAGGCGCTTCTGGCGCTGCGCGCCGTGCGCGCCGACCACGCAGCCGATGATGCCGGCCTGGCTGCCGTGCAGGCCTACTTGTCGTTGGCGCGGCGGCAGTTGCTGGTGTACCCGCCTGAGTCCAGCGCTGCTTCCGGGCCGGTCAGTGCACCCGTGGCTGCGGCCACGCCTGCAACACCGGCGGCGCCGCTGCTGGACCGCGACGCGCTGCGCAAGGCCCACGCCGAGGCCGGCGCGCAACTGCACCGCATGGTGCTGGCTGAACAAGCCGGGCTGGACGGCTTGCTGGCGGGCGAAAAGCGCCGCGCCGCAGGGGCCCGAGACCTGCTGTTCGTGGCCCTGGTGCTGGGCCTGTCGCTCACGCTGTACCTGATGTACACCTTTTACTTGGTGGTGCGCGGCGGGCTGGACCAGTTGAACATGCAGATCTCGCGCATGGCCAGTGGCGACCTGAGCTCACGCGCCATGCCGCTGGGTGTGGACGAGGTGGCCGTGGCGCTGCGGGGCATGACCATTTCACTGGAACACTTGTCAGACCTGATGGCCTCGGTGGGCCAAGGGGTGGGCGGTATCAAATACGCGGCGCATCAGGTGGCTTCGGGCAACGCCGAACTCTCCAGCCGCAACCACCAGGCCGCAGAAGGCATAGCCGCAGTGGTGGACGGCGTGGCGCGCAACGCAGCGCAGCTGCAGGCCTGCGGACGGCAAGTGGAACAGGTGGTGCAAAGTGTGCAGGCGCTGCGGCTGGACGCGTCACGCAACCGCAAGCAGATGCAGCGCCTGCGCGAGCGCATGGTGTCGCTGCTGGCCAAAAGCCGCGAGATCGGCGAGGTGGTGACCTTGATCGACAACATCGCCTTTCGCACCAACATCCTGGCCTTGAACGCGTCGGTGGAAGCCAGCAAGGCCGGCGAGGCCGGGCGCGGCTTTGCCGTGGTGGCGCAAGAGGTGCGCGCGCTGGCCAACCGGGGTGCTGCGTCGGCACACCGCATTACCGAGATCATCAGGCGCTCTTCTGAAGACATCGAGCTCAGCCACGCCCTGGTGGAAGAGACCGGCGCCGCACTGGCGCGCGCCGACCGCCAGGTCGACGACATCCACGGCGCCGTGGACAGCGTGGCCCAGCTGACGCGGGCGGGCGAAAAAGAGTCCAGCGAACTGCTGGACCAGCTGACCGACATCAAGCGCAGCACCGGCGACACGCTGAACCTGGTGGAGCAAGTGGCCGATGCCTCGGATTCCATGCGCTCGCAGGGTGAGCGCCTGGCCTTCAAGCTGGCCCGCTTCAAGCTGAGCTGA
>JACCDR012153517.1_pt1 | contig 11959 bp, 17 predicted proteins | sample 7446431 | NCBI WGS metagenome assembly JACCDR01 (sample SAMN15323443, study PRJNA562643) | freshwater metagenome | isolation source: river surface water | place: USA:Blue River Watershed | collected 2017-08-17
CGTCACTTCGTACCCGACATCATGAAGATTGCGAACCTGTCTGCGGCAGGTGGCGATCCCACGATGATGGACCCTGCAACTGCAGCGATGCAGCAGCAGGCGGGTGAAGCCATGATGGCTGCTCCTCAGCAGGGCGCCATGCTTCAGCAGCAGCCACAGGCACGATTCAAGCCGTCGCCCACGGCGCCTGAACAGATGCCGGCTTCTCCTGGTGGCAACTTCCAAGACCTCATCGGTGAGGGACAGCAGGTGATGGGAGACCAGGCGATGCAGAACGGCGGGACGGCTCCCGCTGGTATGCCTCAACCTGCTCCTCCGCCTCCTTCTCCTGAAGAGCGTATTCAGCAGGTCGGCCCCAATCTCGATCCCGATACAGTTGCTCGCTATGCCGATCAGCTGACTCGTTTCGAAGAGGGATTCCAGATGCCGATCAATGACCCCAAACAGATGGTGAAGTTCGTCAAAGAACTTCAGAAGGTCGACGGCAAGAAGGTCGATCAGGGCATCAAGGCGATGGGTCAGCAGCTCGAACAAGAACAGGCACAAGAACTCGGTGTTGATGCAACGCCGACGATTGACGGACCTGGTGGAGCAGGTGGTCCTGGTGGGCAACCAGGAATGTCGATGGCGCCGAAGTCAGCACCTCCGGGTGGTGGCGGTGCGCCCGGAATGGGAGGAGAAGAATCCTCTCAATCGGCTAAGGGTTCCCCTGAAGAACAAGTAAGTGGTTCCCAACCGAGCGCTGGCGTCACACAATCAGAATCAGGTGGTGATCCAGCTTCCATGCAAGGGCAGTCTTCTCCTGCTAAGCAGCAGTCACCTCGTCCGCCACAAAAGCCTGCTCCGCAGCAGGCCCAACAGCCTGCACAAGATGCAGCAGTGGAGAAGGTAGCCAATGCCGCAAGAGCCATCGCCCGAGCTATCGCTAGAGCTCCTCAAACTTAACTCCGATCGCTCACGCCTCTCGAGACGGTCGGAACCGGAGCCTCGTCGGGACCAGCCCCCTGACGAGGCCCCTCTTTTCTTTGCAGAGGGTTCTATCCCACCACCTTATCCAGAAGCTCTGGGTGAGGTGAAGGAAGCGGATGTCCGCGCTGCGTCTCAAGACCTTCTCAATTACATAGAGGACATGAGACAAAAGGCTGAACGGCAGCTAGCGGCGAGGAGTACCCATGGCGCAAAATCCAACCACGAGCGGGGGTCAGTCGCAGACTCTGCTCGAGCTGATCTTCGCGCTAAAGGGCCTAGCTCAGACGGTCGAGTTCTACCACAAGGACTTGTCCCAGCGCTTGGAAGAAGAAGGTAGAGCTCGTACCCGCGAGCTTGGGCAGCTGCAGAAGGTCATCGAGAAGAACCAACAGGCGCTGTCGGTTCTCCCCATCACTATCTCGGATCGAGTTGAGAAGCTCTTCGAGGGTGTCGATGAGCGACTTACCATTGAGCTAAAAGAAGTTCAAGAAGCTGTCATGGAAGTCCGGCAGCGACTCTGGAAGTACATGAAGGTGACGGAGCGGGCCATCTCTCAGACTGGTGAAGAAGGCGCTCCTGATCCTGTGGATGAGAAGGCCGAAATTACCGGCAAGATGGAAGTCACTGAGGATGGTAGCGTTCGGGTGCTCCTGAACAGCAAGCTCCTCAAGAACATCTGGCGTGGTATCTTGGTGCTGGCCGCAGGTGGTGGAGCCTTCGGGCTCAAAGAGCTTATCCAGTCCATGATTGGCGGATAGCTAAAAAGAGGCCTTCGGGCCTCTTGCTGTTTAGCGATATGGTCCAGCCTTCGGCGGCATTTCAAGCCCATCTAACCTGGCCGTAAAGGCATAGTTTGGATGGTCACTATTAGGCGTCGACGTTTGATTGTGGTGAGTGTTGATGATGTTTGCTGCGATGACGATTCCGGTTTTGTCATCTACAGGCAGACCACGTTTCTCGGCCCACTCTCGTATTGCTTGTTTTAGCTCTGCCTCAGACAAGACTGCCATCAATGCTTACCTCCTAGAGTAGTACTTGCGGGTCTTCATCCCAGTAGATGTCGAACCCGATGGGCTTGTTGTTACCGAGCTGGGCGTTACGGAAGACCGTCAGGGCGTGTTCGAAGCTACCCGCCTCGAAGTGTGCCTTGATAGCCATCTTGTAGCGCCTCTCGATGACCTCGGACCTCATGACGAGATCCGAGATGTGCTGCATCATCTTCTCCCTGGAAGAGAAGTTGACGACCCGAGGGCGCGAGAACGTGCTGCTCTCGCTAACGCTCGTCGGCAGTAGCTGAATGTAAAGATTATAGACGTGAGTGATTTCTTTGGTGTCCATCCAAAGCTTATCCCCGATTTCCTCACTTTGGGTCGAGGAAGTCGTCGATTATCTGCTCAACCAACTGTTCCATCGTCATCTCTTTGTTCATCTTCTCGGATAGTGCCGTACGCAAGAGGTTCAGCCTCATGACCTGCTTCAAGGGTAGTCGCAGGGTCACTTTGGTGATGTCCTTCTTGTTCATCCCTTGGTCCTGATGTACTTCGAGAAATTGGCGAGCACGATGTTCGCCAAAGCTGATCCTACGCCTCGATGCGAGACGCGTCTCCAGAACTGCCGTGGTCCGAACATTTGGAGACACTTGTCTTCGTCAATAGCGTCCTGCCCAATGACGATGGTGTAGACCTGGACGCCGTGCTTTCGAGCATCTCGAACCTCTTTGGCGACGAACTGTCTGAGCATAAACTCAGGAATCTGACCGCCTGAGATCTTCGTGTGTACAGGAGAGCCATCGGTTAAGAGGAACAAGCGCTTGGCCATACCCGTAGGCATCTTCTTCCACAGATGCGTCGCAGCCACATTGACTGCTGCATTCATAGGCGTGATGCCACCACACTCGACAGGGACTTGAACAGTTCCCATTCGATTGTTGGTCTTGAGCTTGGCCATGCCTTTGTACCAGTTCACGTCCTTGGCGTAGTGATACATCCACACTTCGCCTGAGGCGTCTCGGTAGCCCTGGCCGGGAAGAGCTTGGCCACCTCGAAAACCCCAGAGTGTCCCTTCAACAAACGGGAAGCTCAGGGCCTGCTTCAGCATCTCGACTGCGTGGCAGACAATCGGGAAGGTCCCGTTCATCGACCCTGACATATCGCAGAGCACCGAGTAGGCGAAGCCTCGATTGACTTCTTCATTCTCGAACACGTTGGGGTCTTGATGATCCCCTCGATACTGAATGAGGGCCTGCACGTCGACTTGATTGCCTGTTGGTCCTCGCTTCGACTTCTGTCGACCTAGAGACCTGAAGAAGGCAGCCCGCATGCGGTTCACGTACATGCGCTCTTCTTCATCAAGCTCGATAGGGCCATCCGTAGGGATACCATCTCTCGTGACGTTGATGATGGTGATCTTGGCCTTGGCGTTACTGGTAAGAAGAGACGCCTCGCTCTTGGGTGATGCGGCCAGTTGAAGCTGGTCGATTTGCTTCTGCATGTCATCATCGACTTCTCCGGTCGGCAACTTGGCTTCCAAGGCGTCGAGATCGGAAACATCGATGTTGAGAGCTTTGGCAAGCATGGCGCGAGCAGCTTGAGACATTGCTGTTGAAGCCACGTCTTCGTCCGAAGGTTCGGGATGCTCTTCCTTGGGGTCGAGCTCCTGGACGCCTTGCATCAGTCTCTTAAGTGCGTCGTTCCTCTTCTGTGGTTCTGCCTTCAGCGTACTGGCAGACGGGATTCCCCGAACATCTGGGGCATTTGGTACTTCACTACCAGTCGAGCCTTGGCCGGACGACGCACCAGCTTGCTGAGTGTTGGGAGCTTCTGCCCCCGAGGAATGGCCATTACCTGCAGCGATCCCTTGCTCGTCGCTCGAGCCTTGATTCTCATTCCCTGGTTGCGATGACGCGTCTCGTTGGCTTTCCTGGCCGCTTCGCTGCGCATCTTCTTCAGGTTTTTCTTTCTCTGCCTCTTCTTCACTTGATGCTCCTTGTAGTTGAGGTGACGGTGGAACAGTCGTAGGCGGTGGCGGTGGGGGCCGCAATCCTTTGGGAGGTGGTGGCTTGAGATCTGCGAGCAGTGCCCCCATACAACGGTCGAGGAGGACACGAATGTCGATGAGCATGTTGGCGAAGCCTCGATACTTCACCTTCTGAACAGCCCACTCCACAATCGGCCGCATGGGCTCGAACTCACTTTGGGGATCGGTTGGTAGACCGAACGACACCGCGAAGATGAATGGGATGAAGCTCTTGTTCACTTCATCGCCCATCTTGTGCGTGTAGAAGCGCCAGCGGTCCCAGATAGCAGCCGCCGAGCCTGGATACACCTTCTCCCAGAGGCTATTCACTCGAATGTCATCGAACACGTTGGTGAGGAAGGCCAAGAAGCCAATCAGCTCCTCGCGGTCGACATCGGGAGCCTGCTTGAGCAATTGGTCGGCGTACTGATCGCAGAACAGCTTGCGAGCCCCGAGGTCGCTCTTGAAGATGATATGTTGCCACTCATGTTCGAAGCCTCGGTAGATCTGGTCTGCACCACAGACGCCACACATGCCCCAATCACGCCCTGGCGCCTTAACGTTGCCGTCCTTGTCTGTTTTACGGCCCTCCCACTCGTGACCGCACTCCAGCTCGTATACGTTGTAATCCTGACTCTTGCCGTCACGAACGACGCTAGCGATACGTGATGGCTTGAGTTCGCCAAAGTCGACGAAGATCGTCTTTCCGTCGGTGGCGTTGAATTTACCTGCTGCGAGTTTGATGTTCTTCTTGAAGACGCCGTTGAAGATATCCATTGTTCTGTAGAACGGATTCTTGTCGACACGTGGCGTCCAGGCATTTGCATCCCCAGCTCCCGTTCCGCCTACTGGATAGAACGAACGGCGTTTTGGGGTTCTCGCCATATATTCTTATCCCTTCCGACCCGCGAGTATCTGCGCGAGGTCCTCAGGTACATTGAGTTCTTCAAAGACGAAGAAGATCATCCCATCGGGATAGAGGAACTCTCCTCGATACTCGATGAGGTTGTTACTTTCGATGGTCTTGCCCATCGGCACGATGGCAAACTTCCGCTTCTCCTTGGGCTTGTCCGGGTCAGCCTCGAACAAGATGGTAGGGACGAGCTCGACAGGCGGCCGGTCATGTAGTGCGATGACCTGGGCCTGGCGTGCGGTGAGAAGACAACGTCGAATCTGAGCCCTCTCAGGGACCTCGATTTCGATGGCTTCGTTCGGTTTCTGAATGCAGTCGACGGGCAGGATAGCTGGGAATACGGTTCGCTTCATGGTCAGCTCCAGTAATTGAAGACTTTGGTGTTTGCTCCAAAGATGGAGCCGATACGTTTCAGCATGGTGCCCTTGTCCTCGTCGCCTTCGAACTTGCAGAGCAAGAGCTGGAGTGTCTTTTGGATACCAACGGCAGCCATGGTCTCGATAGCTCGCACCACGTCACGTGTCGATAGGGAATAGCCGGTTGCTTGCTGCCGGGTCTCGTTAGCCAGCTTGATGACCAGCTCGAGCACAGTCTCATCGATATACCAGACCTCCTGAGGCTGGTTATTGACGATGAGCTGGAACGGTTCGGGCATCTTGACGCCGAACACGTGAGCACATGCCAGCTTGAGGATCTCCTTCTCTACGCCCGCTTTGGGATAGGTCAGGTCGATTTCTTCGAAGCGAGACTTCAGGTCCTCGTTGAGATCATACGTGCCACCGTACACAGACGGATTGAGCGTGCCGACCACCCAGAGATAGGCGTCCTTCCGAAGCTTGTACGTCTTGCCGAGGAACGGCATCGAGCACTGTTTGCGGAAGTCCGTTACGGCATTGAGCATCTTCTGAACTTGAGGAGTAAGAGCAGAAAGCTCCTCGAACAGCAGGATGCACCTGCCGTACTCGTTGGCCGTGTCGATAGCAGCAGGGATACATCCGAGAGTGAAGATGGTGTCGTTACCGATGAGCGTCTGAGAGCCCATCAGGTCCATCTTCTTTGTGTCCTCGCTGCACTCCTGAATGATGATGGGCGACTTGGTGGCATGGGCGTAGGTGATGACCGAAAGCGACTTGCCATCTCCCTTGGGGCCTTTGACCATGACGTTCGACTTGAAGGCCAGGCTCTTGTAGATGTCGTGAAGATGGAAGACGTCGAGATAGGGCGGCGGGCTATCGACGAAGAGGTCATTGGTGGGCGTTCTACGGATGTCGATGGCTCGAGCCTGAGGCTCGGGAGCTTCGTACTTCTGGCCTAGGACTTCGAACAGGAGGTCTTGTTCTTCTTCAGGTACCTGATTGACCCAGGTTTCCCACTGCTCTTTGCTGCTCATTTCAACTCCTTACCGAGAAAGAAAAGGACCTCGGTGATTGGCCGCTTATCACAGCTAAAAAGAGGGCTTTGCCCTCCAGGGCTTAGAAGCCCTGTTCGACGATGGTTCTTATTGGAAGACCTTGTCTACCCTGCTTGTTTCTCCCCATCTTTCACTCGCTTCTTGGGAAACTGACGGAGGAATACCACCACGGGGTGAGCAACTTTCTTCATCTCTTTTAACAGTTCAGCTGCGATTCTTGGCGCATCTGGCATATTCCTTCGTTGAGCGTAGAGCATGGCTTGATGAGCTTGCTGAGCGGCATCCACAGCCGGGATCACCATCGCTCGTAGCTGTTCTCCCTCGGACTCTGTCATATCGAACTTCTTGCCGATATAGGGCTCGAACTCTTTCCCCATCATGGCGGCGAGGAGACCGAGACCTTGGTTGAGGTCATAGTCCGAATCGAGGTCGGGGCTGATGCCCCAGTACTTGCCACCGTTCGCACGGTCGGTGAGCTGACCTTCGCCTGCTCGATAGCCTCGCGTGACTTGCCAGCCCATCACGAAGATACCTGCCGTAACCAACTTGCCAGCGCCGGTCGTCTTGAGAATCGTCGCACTTGCTGCGGCCACGAGTGGTGGCAGAACGAAGAGAAACCACATAGTGCCTCCTGTTTAAAGTCTTTCTTCTAGAGCCTTATCTCCCCGAAGCCAGCACCCCTTGCAAACCGGGAGCTCTCCTCATACGCTGCAGGCTGTGGCTGAAGAAAAGCTGTCTAAAGACACGCTTCGAACCGCGAACGCAGTATTGAGTCTCGGACTCATTGTGGTGAAGGAGCTGGACGAGCGTGGCGTTGCGACGGTGTTTATCAATGAGGCCGGTGAGGTTGAGCTGGCGCTCCCAGGTGAGCTCGAGCTTGATGCACTCGAAGAAGACCAGGCGCTAGGCGTGCTCATGGATCGTGGCTACGAGGATGAGCAGCTCCTTGCCTATCTACGCGGCCGTAATGCGAGAAAGGCAAACCGAAATGGGTAAGATCTGCGACCGCTCACCGTGCGACCGTCTTCTGAACTCCCTCGGGAAATTCATCTTCGGAGCGCCTGACAAGGACGGTGGTTTCTACATCACCACAGCCTCGGGCGAGAACCTCACAGAAGGTCCCACAGAGGTGAACATCGAGTACTGTCCATTCTGTGGCACGCGACTCGAAGAAGTACCCTCAGTCATCATCGAGCGATTTATGCGCGCCCGACGTAAACGTCGTACTGAGCGTCCAGAGTCCTAGGTGCGAGGACTGTGTCAGCACGTTGTTGTTCTATACGGTTACCGGACAGAACACCTACTACTTGGCGTTGCAGGCTCTTCGTGATCCTTGCAAGCACTTCCACCTCGTAGAGGTAAAGGAAAGCTGGGATGTCTTCGAGGATATCCCAACGACTCGCTAGGTCTTTGATCTAGACTTATGGTCGTAACGATTCATGGGAACTGCTGCCCAGCCCAAAGACCCCCTGACGTTGTACACGACGCCATTGGCGTCGAGACCATAAAGCTGGCCTCCAGAGTCCGCGGCGATTTGCTTGAAGCGAACCTCGGTGTAGGGCTGCGTCATCTTGCTGGCGAATCCCGTCGCTGCATGGAAGCCGGAGCCAACGATCTCGCTGATGAGCTCGTTGGCTTCCATCATTGCCGGCCCCCTTTCAGCGGCAAGGAGGATGTGCTCGTAGATGACCTGAGCCCCGGCATCGAGGACTTCGACGAGCCACTTCTTGTTCTCGTCTCTGGACTCGAAGAGATAGACCGTCATCAGAGGGCAGGACTTCCGCCAGCTGATGTCGTTATCCGTATCTCTGACCTCTGCCCAGTCGGCGAAGAGGCCACTCCACAACTTCTTCATCGTTTCTTCATTGAGCATATTCATTAAAAAATCCTCCGTGGAACCATGGGGAATCGAACCCCAAGCATTGCTATACCTCTCTGTCGTTACCGACCGAGAGACAACACTTCATGGCGATTTATAAGACCGCCTGTCTTCCCAAAGACTGATGGTCCCGAAAGCTAGTTAGAGCTTCAGGACTTCTTGTTCTAGGGATAGGAATTTACGCTTCACCCACTGAGGGGGCTGAATAGCCCCAGGGTATTTCCAGTACTCTTTACTATCCTGTATCGCATTTGCCACCATCTCAGCGTGAAACGAGGGATGCCAAGAGAGTCTGGTGATGAGATGATACGGGAACAGCAAGACGCCGAGAATAAATGCGATTGGGTTCTGCTTGTAGAATGTGGTCCAGTGATAGACCTGCACCCAGAAGAAGAACCGCAGAATCAGCACGTCGCGACCTGGTTAATCGCTTTCAGGAGGTCTTCCACCGGAGAGGGTTTGGGAACGAAGTTCACGCCCATCTCCTCCGCCACGTGCCTCATTGCGTCTTGCGCCGAGAGGAACACAAACTTCTTGGCGAGTTGTGGGAAGCGCTTCGTCAGCCACTTGCAGAACTGCACGCCGTCGACGTAACCATCCAGTCGCGTGGACGAGAGAATGACGTCGAAGTTCGGGTTCTCGCAGACCGCTTCGATGGCATCTTCGCCCGACGAGACGATGGTTACATTGTGGTTCTTGAGAATGCGTTGCATCGAACGCTTTATCAAGTCGTTGCTGTCCGCCACCAGAATGTTGAAGGTCTTGCTCACAGTACGTCCTTTGGTAAAGTTTCCCCACGCGGGGATACATAGCCTTATCCCTGCAATTGCTTGCAGTTTTCAGTGCCGCGGCATCTTAGGACGCATACGTTCAAGCTTGGCTCTTACTCGAGCAGCTGCCAACCAGCTACGAGAAAAAGAAACAAGCCAAGGGATGCAGTACATCGAAGATTACTCTCCGACGTACTGCATCCGGTGGGAACTCAACGCACGTATTCGTAGCCAGGCTTCAGCTGATACATGCCCTTCTCCATCCGCACGATCACACCCTCCTGAGAAAGTCTGAGGAGGTTCTGTCTTACGGTACTTCGGGCTGACATGTACCCCAAGCCGAGCTCTTTGATGATTTCCATCGCAGAGAACTGCCTATTGGGGTTGTTCATGAAGATGATGCGTATCTTCTCTGCAACCGTGACCACATCCCTGACCGGCGCTTTAACTCGTGCAGGGTCTCGACTGGGGATCGGCTTGATGAGGTCAATGGCAGCTGGAGCGGGCGCCTGCGTATGGGGATGAGCTTCCATAATCGCTTGGTCTAGTTGTCGAACGAGCTCATCATGCTTCTCTTGTTTCTTAGCCATCGTCCTGGCTAGTTCGTTCATCTCCCTTCTTAGCTGGTTGATGGCCAAGCTATACTGGTAGACCCGTTCCAATTCTGGCGACAACGTCACAACAGAATTTCGCTCGTAGACCTCGAGAGGTCCCAATGCTCGTCGATGAACCGCATCACCTCCGTAGGATCGATGTCGCGGTTGAACACGATGTTCGGACCATGCTTGTCGAGCATGATGGCCTTCACCGTGCTGCCTTTGTCGGTCTTGAACGTCTGCAGCCACTGGCTCGTGTTCTTGCCGCACTCGTGAGAACCGCACTCGTGGTAGTACTGCGACGCGGTGGGGAAGGCGACGCCTGGCTTCAGAGGGCAGTGGAAGTGGACGATGCAGTCCATCTCCGGATGGTCTCTGAAGATGATGCGCTGACTTTGCCCACCGACTGATGGCTTGCCTCCGTAGGCAATGACCTGGGTGTCGTCGATTGCCTCGACCACAACCATGCCCACGTCTCGGAGCTGGTTGAAGTCTGTCTTGCGCCTCGAAGTGATGAACTTGCCCTCTTCGAACTTGAAGGCAAAGTGGCCCACCGTCGATCCCAAGAAAGGCTTGTAGGCCCCTCGCGAGACGCAGAAGTCCACCACAGCCCTCAACGAGAAGGGTACACCGTCACTCCTCCAATTGACCGGCAAGCCCACAGCTTCGACGGTCCTCGTGAAGTGACCTTGCGCCCGGCTCAGTGCCATGTCCACCAACGTTGCAATCGCCACGCCTCGGTCCTTGGTAGGAGAGTAGGGCGCTTGCTCTGGCGTGATGATGATGTTGAGCTTGGTGTGTAAGTCGTTCGCGAGCACGAGGTTGCAAGAAGCTTGCTTCAAGAGCTTGAGCCCTGATTCGAACATCTCTTGCGGCTCCGCCCCTGTCGTGGTCTTGAAACCGACCAAGTAGATGTCCTTGCGAGTCTTGCGAACACGCTGGATCACCTTCTCGGCCGGACTGAGGATAACCTCGTATTTTACAGGCCGACCGTCGTGATGACGCTCTCCTGTCTTCAACCGAGGTAGATCCTTACCGACTCGGCCGACGCCATCTCCCGCGTGATCAGAAGTACAACTCTCTACCTCATAATCACAGAGCGCAGCGGGCAAGAAGATGATCTTCGGCTCTGGGTCTTTGCAGAGCTGGTCGAGCAGCTTCGCGATGTCCTCGTTGGTCTCGAGCCTGGGGATATTGTCCCGCCTGGCCAAGAACTGTAACGTCCCTTTCTTGCCTACTGCATGGCCTTGATAGTCATCTCCGGCCATACGTGTCGTGTAGAGATGAACCTCGCCTTCGAAGGTTGGATGGCCCGAGACTTCGTTGACGATGTCCCAAGCTGTCTTGCCATAGGCAGGTGCAGAGAGGGCGAGATGTGGACGGATATGAAACACCGTTCCGCCCCCGATGACGTGCACCTGCCTATTCACTTGAGCCCTCGATGCTCTTGGGCTCTTCGCCCTTATCGGCTTCGGCAGCCTGACGAATAGTTTCGAGGATCTCTTCCTTCTCCTTGCGAAGCTTGTCGCTGGCGAAGTGGAAGCGCTTATCCTTCAGCTCCGACAACAGCTTATCGTATCTGGGGTTGAGCGCGTTAATATCGTTCTTGTACGAATCGAGACGAGCACGGAAGGTGGTCAGCGTAACCAACTTCTCGTCACTGTCTCGGAGATTTTCCAAAGCACTGACCTGCGCCTGCGTGGCCGCCATGTCTCTCATCAGACACATGAGCAAGTACTGCAGGCTCGAGACCTCGTGAGACAGTTGCTCGTAGTCGGCCGACGCATCCGAGTTCTTGCGGAGCTCGGCGAGATCCTTCTCGACGTCTTCGAGGGTTCTTGGGGCTTGGTATTTCATGGAGGATCGAATCCAGGGGTTGAACATGTGGATGTACTTTTCGAGAGTGTCGCCAAGCAATTCAGCTTCTGCGACTATGTCGTCGGTATCGCTCACTGCGGGAGCCTCCAGAGGTTCTTGGTGAAGTTGCGGACGTTCTCGACCCAGAGCTCGTCCTTGACCCGCTGCTCCGACGGGAGCTGGTGCCACGAGACCAGACATGGATGCGTCTTCGCAACCGCATCCTTCTTGGCGCCGTGAGTCCAGCCTGCCGAGTGCTTCTCGGCGACCCAGGCGGAGTGAGTCTGCTCGGCACCGAAGTCATGGACGACGATGCCGATGACGGAGTTGCGAGCGCACTGCTGCGCCTCGGGCGAGAGGTCTTCCCAGTGCGGGTCGACGGTGTCGCCAGCCAGTTTCTGCCAAACGCGGTTACCCTCGTGGGCGGCCTGCGTAACGATGTTGAGCTCGAAGGTGCTGAGGTTCTTGTTCATCGCGTTCTCCTTTGTAAGGCTGTTTGCCTCGTACACAGGCTTATGCCCGCAATTCAGGAGAACCTTCGATGCGCCC
>JACCDR010652188.1_pt1 | contig 11957 bp, 13 predicted proteins | sample 7446431 | NCBI WGS metagenome assembly JACCDR01 (sample SAMN15323443, study PRJNA562643) | freshwater metagenome | isolation source: river surface water | place: USA:Blue River Watershed | collected 2017-08-17
CCAATGACTCTGTGGCACTGGTCGCCCGTCTCACGCTGGGTCTCGTGATGTTTCCCCATGGAGCGCAAAAAGTTTTGGGCTGGTTTGGTGGCTACGGATTTTCGGGAACCATGGGATTTTTCACCGAACAGATGGGAATCCCGGCACTGTTTGCCTTTTTGGCCATTGCTGCAGAGTTTGCGGGATCTCTGGGTTTGATCACAGGTTTGCTGTCGCGCGTGGCCGCTTTTGGAATTGCCTCTGTGATGACTGTAGCGATCTTTATGGGTCACTCGGCCAATGGATTTTTTATGAACTGGTTTGGCAATCAAAAAGGCGAAGGCTATGAGTACCATCTTCTTGCCATTGGCTTGGCGATCATTGTGATGATCCGTGGTGGTGGTAAAGCGTCGATCGACCAAAAGTTGTCTGAGAAGCTCTGATGTCATCATCCACAATGCCCGTGCTCTTTTTGGGGCACGGTTCTCCCATGAACGCACTGGCCTCAAACGCTGTCACTCAAAAGATGGCAGAGTTGGGCCGTGTGTTGCCCGTGCCCAAAGTGATTTTGATGATCTCGGCGCACTGGATGACGAGTGGCACGTGGGTGACCAGCATGCAGAGTCCAAAAACGATTCACGATTTTTATGGTTTTCCGCAAGAGCTGTTTGCTGTGCAGTATCCCGCTCCCGGAAGTCCAACTCTTGCAAACACTCTCACCTCGCTTGTGCAAGATCCTGTGATCGGTGCGGACAGCACGGAGTGGGGCTTGGATCATGGCACTTGGTCTGTGCTGAAGCACATGTATCCTGAGGCCCATGTTCCGGTGGTGCAGTTGAGTTTGGATTTGTCAAAACCACCAGAGTTTCATTTTGAATTGGGAAAAAAGTTGCAAGTGCTGCGCGAGCAGGGCGTGCTGATCATGGGGAGTGGAAACATTGTTCACAACTTGCGACGCATCTCTTGGCAAACGGACGCGCGTCCCTACGATTGGGCTGTGGAGTTTGACGAGTGGGTCAAAACCCAGGCGATTCACAGAAACTTCAAAGCTCTCACGAACGACGCTGTAAAGTTCGAGGCTGGAAAATTAAGTATTCCCACGTGGGAGCACTATTTACCGCTGTTGTATATTTTGGGCGCAGCTCGCGAGGCGGATGATTTAAAATTTGATATCGAAGATTTACAAAATGCTTCGATCTCCATGCGCAGTTTGCGTTTTGGATAACAAAGGCCCTCCGTGCAGAGGGCCGTGTTCACCTACTCGCGGGAGTAGAGGCCGGTGATTTTACCTTCGGCGATTTTAAGAGAGTTGATATAAAAGCCCACCATGGCTCCTGGAGCCTCTTGATCCAGTGGAATTTTGTCTTTGAGTGCGTACACGGTGACGATGTAGTGATGGGGCGCACTTTTTGGAGGAGGGCAGGGGCCGCCGTAACCAGGTTTTGCAAAATCGGTGCGCGCTTCAATCACATCTTTGGGAAGTTTTTTTGCATCGCCACTCACACCCTCGGCAAGCTCGGTGACCGAGGCCGGTATGTTGAGCACAGTCCAGTGCCACCAGCCGCTGCCTGTGGGCGCATCGGGATCATAAATAGTGACGGCGTAGTACTTGGTGCCTGCGGGGCCTTTGCTCCACTTGAGTTGGGGAGATTTGTTTTCACCGCTGCAGCCAAAGCCATTAAAAACATATTTGTTTTGAATGACGTCGTTGTCTTTAAAAGATTTGCTGGTGACTTTAAGGTCCGCGGCAAACACGGAGCTTGCAGCAAGAAGGCAAATTAAAAAGCTAAAAGTTTTCATAAGAGGTCTCCTCTGGTTTTTTGTTAAAGGGTTTTCATGTCGATCACAAAGCGGTACTTCACATCACCTTTCACGGTGCGATCGTAGGCTTCGTTAATTTTTTCTGCAGGGATCAGTTCGATGTCCGAGAAAACTTTTTTCTTGGCACAGAAGTCCAACATCTCCTGGGTCTCTTTGATGCCGCCGATGAGAGAGCCGGTGATGCTCTTGCGACCAAAGATCAAAGACAGAGCGGCAATCTGATTGGGTTCGGGAGCCACACCCACAAGCACCATGGTGCCGCCGATTTTAAGAGAGTTCATGTACGGGGAAAAATCATGGTTGGCCGAAACCGAATTGATGATGAGATCCAGTTTACCAGCCACAGCGGCAAAGCTCTGTGGATCTTTGGTCATTACAAAATGTTTTGCACCCAATTTTTTAGCATCGGCCTGTTTGCCGGGAGATGTGCTAAACACAGTGACTTCGGCGCCCATGGCTTTTGCAATCTTCACAGCCATGTGACCAAGGCCGCCCAAGCCCACAACGCCCACCTTGGAGCCCTTTTTCACTTTAAAGCGTTTCAGTGGAGAGTAGGTGGTGATGCCCGCACACAGAAGCGGAGCCACGCGATCCAGGGGAGCGCCTTTTTTAATTTTTAAAGCGTATTTGTCTTTTACGGTGATGTGCGAAGAGTAGCCTCCGAGAGTGGGCGTTTTTCCGTCTTGCTCTGTGCTGTTGTAAGTAAAGGACGTGTGCTTGCGGCACAGTTGCTCTTCGTTGGCTTTGCAGCAGTCGCACTTTCCACAGGAATCCACAAAACAACCCACACCGGCAAGATCGCCCACTTTAAAACGTTTTACTTTTTTGCCAGTGGCAATCACGCGTCCCACAATTTCGTGACCAGGCACGCAAGGATACGCCGCAGGACCCCACTCGCCGCGCGCGGTGTGAATGTCCGAGTGGCAAATGCCACAGTAGTCGATGGCAATGACAACGTCGTCCGCTTTGGGAGAGCGACGTTCGAATTCGTAGGGCTGAAGAGGAGAAGTGGCAGAGTGATTGGCGTAAGCTTTGGCTTTGATCATGAAGAACCTCGTTTGTTGAAAGTAAACAGACTATACTGGGTTTCTCGGGCAAACACTATTTCTTATTTGCTGCACCAATTGCTGAACTTACTTTCTGACCCTCAAGAAAAAATCTCAAATCTGATGCTGATTCCAGTCGTGAATCCATTGCGGCAGCAGTGGATGGGGCTCGCTGATTTTCATCTTGGAGAAAAACTCTTCGGGAGAAACAGAGCCGCCAGATTTTTTTAAAAAGCGGGCGCGGACCACGGCTTCGGCCATCAAAGTGTGTTTCCGCAGAAATTTTTGCTCCAGCAAAAAAGCCTTTTCGTCCCAGCCCACGATGCGTGTTTCGATGGTGAAAGCATCAAATAGCTGCAGCGACTTTTTAAAACGAATGGTCTCGGCCACCACCACCGGATACCAATTGTGGACGGCCACTTTTTTTGCAAGGCCTGCGCGATTCATTAAATCCACACGGGCCAGATCCATGAGGGACAAATACATGCCGTTGTTCATGTGGCGCAAAACATCCAGATCTGTCGGCAAACAGCGAAATGGTGTGGAGCAGGGGCCCATGATGGAAACGGGCCTTCGAAAGCGAGAGACTAGGAGGGTCCAGAAAAGTCGAAAAAACAGATTCATTTTTTATTTCTCATAAACATTGGGTTTAAACTTCCACACATAATTTTTAACCCAGCGGGGAGACATGATGCTGATCACGCGGGCTCCTTTTTTTAAGCGCAAAAAACTCTTCATAGACCACGGATAGTGACTCAACAGAATTTCGCTGTCGAGGTGGTTAAAAAAGTAGTCCAACACAATGGCCATCAAAACCATATCGTCCATCACGCCCAGGATGGGAATCCAGTCGGGAATGAGATCCACCGGGGACACAATCAGGGCAATGAGAGCCAGGAGTATTTTTTTGTCGGACTCTGGAATGCGGGGGTCATTGGCCACGTTTTTTACAAATTGCAAAAGCTCTTTGAGGGATTTCATCATGGGGCCTAGCATAGTCGGTTGCGGGCCGTCTGTCCATGGGTCCCTATTGTTCAATAGATTGAACAGTGAATCTTTATTGTACCACGTAGTCAAAATGTGGGATAAGACATATATTCAACCTGTGGACATGAGCCACAGGGAGGTTTTATGAAAAAGGTTTTATTTACACAACGAAGCGATTCTCCGCACTGGGTGGGCGACGGCTTTCCTGTTCGCAGCATGTTCACCTACCGCGATCTGGCCAAAGACATCTCTCCGTTTTTACTGATGGACTATGCAGGACCCACGGAGTTTCCGCCAGCCCCTGGTGATCATCGCCGTGGTGTGGGATCCCATCCCCATCGTGGTTTTGAAACCGTCACCATTGTTTACGATGGTGAAGTGGAGCATCGCGATTCGGCTGGAGGCGGCGGCGTGATTCAGCAGGGCGATGTGCAGTGGATGACTGCGGCGTCGGGCCTGGTGCACGAGGAGTTCCATGGTCGCAATTTTTCAAAAACCGGTGGACGTTTTGAAATGATTCAGCTGTGGGTGAATCTTGCCAAAAAAGACAAGATGGCAGCACCTCGCTACCAAGGAATCAAAAGCGAAAGCATTCCGCAGGTTCGCTTACCGAGCGATGCGGGCACCTTGCGCGTGATTGCCGGGGAGTACAACAAGGCCATAGGTCCTGCTAAAACGTTCAGCCCCATCAATCTTTGGGATGTGCGTTTAAATGCCGGAGCCGATGTGGAATTGAAAGTTCCTGCGGGTCACACCGCGGTGGTGTTTGTGCTGAGTGGACAGGTGAAGATTGCAGGGGCTCAGACTGTGACGTCTGCGGAGCTTGCGGTTTTGGATCCACGCGGCGACACGGTCAAACTGACAGCCACCGACGACACAAAGATTTTGTTCCTCGGCGGTGAGCCGTTGAATGAACCGATTGTGGGTCATGGACCGTTTGTGATGAACACTCACGCTGAAATTTTGCAAGCCATTCGCGATTTTGAAGCGGGCAAAATGGGGGCGCTGGACATGATCGAAGGATCGGAGAGGACGTGATGCAAAAAACAGACTGGATCGAAATTGGAAAAACAGAGGACCTGATCCGTGAGCTTTCGGCTCACGGGTTTATTAAAGAATATATTCTTCAAGAAAAAAAAGTTTTGCTCTCCTACGTGGACGGAAAGTTTGGCGCCATTTACTCACGCTGCAATCACATGGGTGGGCCCCTTGCCAAAGGCCGCATTCACGATGGACATGTGGAGTGCCCTTGGCATTATTGGCAGTTTGATTTAAAAACCGGGCAAGCCAAATCGCCCACGCAAGAGCCCCTCGCATCGAGCGGTGGATGTTTGCCGTCCTATCCTCTCAAAATCGAAAACGGGAATTTGCTGATCCACCTGCAGAACGAAACCGAGCGGGTTCGTCCCAGTTACAATCCCATGCAGGATGTGGCGCGGGAGCCGAAGCGCGCACCGGGACGCTTGCGGGTGCTGGGACTTTCGACCACGGCCATGGATCCTCAACATCCCAGATATTCCACCTCGGAAGATCTTTTAAAATCCACGTTGCAAAAAGCGCAGGACGAACTCCATGTGGAAACAAAATTTTTAGCTCTTTCGGATTTAAAATTTCGTCACTGCGAGGGATTTTATTCCAAGTCCGAGAAAGCCTGCACCTGGCCGTGCTCCATTACCAAGATGGATCCTGCGGACGAAATGATTCAGGTGTATGAGGCTCTTGTTCACTGGGCCGATGTGGTTTTGGTGGGAACTCCCATTCGTTGGGGAGCGGCGAGCTCGTTGTATTATAAAATGGCCGAGCGACTCAACAGCGTGCAGAATCAAATCACACTGCGCGATCGAGTTTTGATTCAAAACAAAGTAGCCGCGTTTATTATCACTGGGGGGCAGGACAACATTCAGGCGGTGGCGGGACAGATGCTGACATTTTTTGGAGAGCTCGGCTTTATGGCTCCGGCGTTTCCGTTTGTGGCCCATTCGTTGGGGTGGTCTTCGGAAGACATGGAAAAAAACATGGACACAGTTCAACAAAGCCAATACTTGCGAGAGCAGTCCTTTGAGCTTGTCGAGCGGGCTGTGCAATTGGCGCAGAAGTTTGTAAACACGCAGCAAGCGGCGGAGCTTTGATGGATCTTAACGAGATTGTGGTTTTTATCAAGGTGGCGCAGCTAGGAAGTTTTATTCGCGCCTCCGAAAGTTTGGGGATTCCCAAGTCCACGGTGAGCACCAAGGTGTCGCAGCTGGAAAAACGTTTGGGCGTGAGTCTGATTCATCGGACCACGCGAAAAATCAATCTCACGCAAATTGGACAGCAGTTTTATGAGCGCTGTGCAGAAAACATTCAAAGTTTAAAATCCGCCGAAGAAGAAATCACTTTTTTAAAAAGTGTTCCTTCGGGAAACATCAAAATCTCGGCTCCCATTTATTTGGGATCTTACTTTTTACCAGAGATTTTAAAAGTTTTTAAAAAAGACTATCCCAAAATCAGCGTGGAGCTGGTTCTTACGGATCGTGCGGTGGATTTGATCAGCGAAGGCGTGGACGTGGCCATTCGTGCGGGCCACTTGCAGGACTCCGTTCTGATATCTAAAAAAATTGGATCCACTTATTTTTCGTTGTATGCAAGCCCGGCCTATTTAAAAAAGAATCCTAAAGTCGCTCACCCCAAAGATCTCAAAGATCATCACTGTTTGCAGTTTCCACAACTTGGAAAAGACAAATGGGTTTTAACCAACTCGGCGGCCAAACAAACGGTGTCGGTGTCCATGTCGGCGGACTGCTTGGTGGACGACATCGGCACTCTCAAAAGCATGGCGTGCCTGGGGCAGGGAGTAGCACTACTGCCGGCCTTTAGCTGTGCCGAAAATGTGGAGAGCAAGCAGCTGCAAGCAGTTCTCCCCGCATGGCGCACCGATGTGCGCCCCATCCACTTTATTTATCCTTCGGCCAAATTCCAACTGCCAAAGCTTAAACAGTTTATCGCCATCGCCGAGCAAGTGATAAAGCCTCGACTGTCGTAGTGTTACGTTATCGAATTTGACTCCTGCTGAGGGTTGAGGCATAACTACGAGCTATGTCAAAAAAGAAAAACACCCCCGATTTATTCAATGATCCCGTCGACAACAGCTCGCAAAATTTTGCCGACATGTTCGAAAACTCCATGGCCAGCGTTAACAAAACACTGCGCGTGGGCGACACCTTCAAAGCCGAAATTTTAAGTATTGGCTCCAGTGAAACGTTTGTTTCCACGGGCACAACGCAAGATGCGATTTTGTACAACACCGACATTTTGGATGAGAGCAAAAATTTTAAATACAAAGTGGGTGATTTTATCGACGTGGTGGTGGTTCGCGCCAACAGCAACGAAATCCGCGTCACGCGCAAAGGTTCTAAATCTGCTCCCGTGGACTTTGACAGTCTCGAAGATGCGTTTGATATGGAACTTCCTGTGGAAGGCAAAGTGACCGAAGCCGTCAACGGTGGATACCGAGTGAGTGTGCAAGGACAGTCGGCGTTTTGTCCCATCAGCCAGTTGGGTGTGCCCCATGGCCAAGATGCCAGCACGTACATTGGCAAAAAGTTTGAATTTTTGATCACACAGTTTGATGCGCGCAAAAAAGACATGGTTGTGTCTCGCCGCAAATTATTGAATTTGCAAAAAGCCGAAATGGAAGGCGAGTGGATTGAGAAAAACAAAGTGGGCGATATTGTCACGGGCACTGTGACTCGCGTGGAGCAGTACGGAGCCTTTGTGGATCTGGGCAGTGGTGTGGAAGGTCTTGTGCATGTTTCCGAAGTGGGCTTTGTTCGTTTGAAGCACGCCTCCGAAGGGGTCACTGTTGGTAACACGGTTCAGGTGAAGATTTTGAAAGTCGAAGAAGAAGACAGTCGTCTTAAAATTGGTTTGTCCATGAAGCAAGCCGGTGGCGTATCGGATCCATGGAATCAAATTCCGATGCAATATCCTGTGGGCGCTGTTCTCGATGGTATTGTTGATAAAAAAGAAGCCTACGGTCTGTTTGTTGTAATTCTCCCAGGAATCAACGGTCTTTTGCCAAAATCCAAGTGGCGTGATTCCGAAGACGCAAAAACCTATGAGAACCTTAAGAAAGGCGACACCGTGAAAGTGCGCGTGGATGAGATCAAGTTTGAAGAGCGTAAAATCTCTTTGGGCTTACCCACGGCCGAGGAAGACAACTCTTGGAAGCAGCACTCTTCTCAACAAGCTTCGGGCTTGATGGGTGGATCCTTTGCTGCGGCTTTTGCAAAAGCCAAAGAAAAAAACAACTCCAAGCGCACATAGGCATTCAACTCCATGAACAAACAGATTTTGCTCGATCAATTGGTGACCGAGCTCAAAGCCAATTTGCAAGCCCTTGTACACACAGCCCTTGTGGCCAAAGAGGCCGCCACCAGCGAAGAGTCCAAAGCCGAAAACAAGTACGACACTCGGGGTTTGGAGGCTTCGTATTTGGCGGGGGCACAGGCCAAGCGCGTGGAAGAGCTCAAAGAAACCATTTACAAACTTCAAAGGCTCCAACTTCGCAGTTTTCAATCCGACGATGCCGTGGCGTTGACCGCCTTGCTAAAAGTTCGCATTGATGAAGATTTGGAAAAGAGCTTTTTTTTACTCCCCTCTGCGGGCGGGCAAAAGATTTTGCACGCAGGTGAAACCTACCATGTGATCACTGCCGAATCTCCCGTGGGCCAAATTCTTATTGGCAAAAAACTGCAGGATGTTTTTCAGGTGACCATGAATCAAAAAATCTTTGAATATGAGCTTGTAGAACTTTCTTAAGAGTGCTGTAATTTACGCATGAGAGAGTCTTTAGTTGTCGCCACCGACGTCAAAAAATCCTACGACGATTTTGAAGCCGTTCGCGGTGTTTCTTTTGAAATTAAAAAAGGCGAATGCTTTGGACTGCTGGGCCCGAACGGCGCCGGAAAATCCACACTCATCGGAATGATTTACGGAACGCACAAAAGAAACTCTGGCAGCATGACCGTATTTGGTTTGGATCCCGACACCCACGCGCGCGAGATCAAACGCAAGCTGGGTGTGGTCACACAACAGAATGCTCTTGATGATGGTCTTACCGTGCGCGAAAACATGGAGCTCTACGCCAGTTTTGTGGCGGTGCCTGCAGCACAACGTCGTCAGCGTGTTCGTCAAATGTTAGAATTTATGAACATCGAACACAAAGAAGACACACCCATCCGCACTCTGTCGGGGGGAATGGCTCGTCGCTTGGTTTTTGTTCGCGCACTTTTGGCCAATCCTGAATTTTTAATATTGGACGAGCCCACCACGGGTTTAGATCCCGCCGTTCGCCAGTTGATTTGGGGAAAAGTGAATCAGCTGAAAGAAGAGGGCAAAACCACGCTTCTCACCACACACTACATCCACGAGGCTGAAGTGCTTTGTGATCGTTTGGTGATTATGAACAACGGCGAGATGATCACCGAGGGAACTCCCAAAGGTTTGCGCGAGCGCTACGCTCCCGGTTACGTGGCGGTTTTCGAACGCTCCACTCACAGCGCCAAGTTGCACGAAACCGCACAAAAAATGAAGTGCAACATCAACGAAAACAGTTCGGGCATTTTCATCAGAACATTGCGTTTTGAAGATCTGTTGGAGTTCCAAAAAGTATCGGGCATTAGCGCGTTGCAAATGCGCCCCTCCAATTTAGAAGACGTTTTTTTAATGCTGACAGGCAACGAGTTGAGTATCAATGATTGAAACACTGAGATTGAGCTTACAGATTGTAAAAAGAAACTGGTGGGTTTACCGCAAAGACTTTATTTCCAACATCTCGCCCACCATTGCAGATCCGGCGTTTGTGATGATTTCTCTAGGGGCGGGTCTCGGCTCCTATGTAAAAGAGGTGGATGGTTTGAGCTACGCGGCTTACATCGCACCAGGCCTCGCCATTTCTACGGCCATGTTCACTTCTTTTTTTGAAACAAGTTATGGTTTTTATGTTCGCCTTACATTTGAAAATGTTTTTAAAGCCATGCTCACCACTCCCATCAACGCACGCGAGATCATCTTGGGCGAGTTTCTATGGGTGAGTGCCAAGTGTGCTGTGATGGCCACTTCGGTCACGTTGGTGTTGTGGATGTTTGGGCTTTTTGCAAATCCGCTCAATTTATTGATGATCCCCCTTGTGGGAATCTTGATTGGCTTGCCTTTAGGAGCCATGGGACTGTTGTCCACCTGCTACGTGAGCAATATCAATCAGTTTCAAACGGTTTATGCCTTTATCATTTCGCCGCTGTATTTTTTTTCGGGAATCTTTTTTCCCATTTCGCAGATGCCGGCCTATTTGCAATGGGTCGCCAAATGCCTGCCACTCTACCATGGGGTTGTGATTTGCCAGTCGTTGTATTGGGATAAGAACATTCTGGCGGCATGGGTGGAGCACGGTTCTGTGCTCGTGGCCTACAGTGTTTTGTTTTTATGGATCGCCTATCGCAAAATCAAACCCAGTCTGCAGGATTGATTTTAGGCCGCTCTTTTAACGGCCTTTATTTTTTGACACGAAGAAATGATTTCTAAGGTCTTATCAATCTGAGCGTTGGTGTGCAAACGCGTCAGTCCAAAGCGCAATCCACACTCATCTGCTGGAACAATGGGGTAGGCGCGGATGCCTGCGGCCACTCCACTGTGAATCATCTTTTGCGCCACTTCGATGAGTGTGTCCATGGTGCCAATGTTCCAAAAAACCACAGGGAAAAATGAGTTGTTGCTAAACTGAAGGTTTAAACTTTTCAGACCGTCCACAAAACGTTTTGTCACCTGCAAAAGATCCCGTCGAGCGGCATCACCTTCGGACTCATTGAGATCCAACGTGGCGTCCACAACGCCAATTGTATAAGGCGGCATCGGAGCCGAAAAGATATACTGCATGCTGCGTCCGCGGAGGTGTGTTGTGTACTTGTTGGGAATGGTGGCAAAAGCGGTGTGTGTGCAGAAGGCTTTGCCAAAACTGGTTACATAAAAGGTGCGATCGTAGTTGCCACCGGCATGGGCAATGATGCCTTTGCCGCCAGAACCGTAAAGATTCACAGCGCTGGGAGAATCCCCCAAAACACCAAAGCCGTGAGCGTCGTCCACGTACAACCACGCATCGTATTTTTCGGCCAAGCGTTGCAATTCGCGAATGGGAGCAAACTCTGTGGAGATGCTGTAAACACCATCAACGGCAATCACTTTGGGATGCACATCTTTGTGTTTTTTTAAAAGCTCTTCCAGGTCATGCATGTCTTGATGTTTAAAACGCGTCAGTTGAGCCCCATGATCACGGGCCAAGCGGCAGGCCTCCCACACCACGGTGTGGACTTTGGAGTCACAAAAAATAAAACCTTTTTCAGCAATCGATGGGATCAGACTAAAATTGGTGATGGTGATTGTGTGCGACAGGATGGTGTCTTTCACGCCTAAAAATTTGCTGATGCGTTTTTCCAAATTGGAATAAATCACAGGATCTGCTTCGAGGCGCGACCAGCCGGTGAGGGAGCCCCACTGTTTGTTGTAGGCGGTGCCCTTGTTGTGAAGCTCGGGTCTAAAATCGAAGCCCAAATAGTTGGTGGTGCAAAAATCAATATAATCTTTTTTTCCGTCCGAAAACTCACGTCCGTTGAGGGAGTGGGCCGGGATCATTCCAAGGCCCGAGAGGTCTGCGAGTTCGGCAATTTGATTTTGTGGAGCCGAGTTTTTAGATGTTTTGGACATTTAAGACGCCTTCTTTTTTGTATCAGTTGCTTTTTCTTGAACAACACCAAAATCTGTAAACATGGAAATTTTTTGCAGCTCGATGGTGCCACCAAAAAATCGTGTGGCCACAAGATCGCGAACGATCTTTTGCGCCAGATTGTTGGAGGCGAGTGCGTTGTGGCCTAAAAGTTCAAAATACGCCAATGAGCCCTCAAGCCCATCGCGAATGGAAAGCAGTTTCATCAAACTCAAAAGTTGATTGGACTTGCTGAGATCTTCTTGGCGAGCCACGCGCTCCACAAGGGACCAAATTTTTTCTTTGGCGCTAAAGATTACCAAAAGTTTTTGCTGAATGTATTGGTTGCTCGAGAATCCTTTTTTTGCAGTCTCTTTGCTTTGAATGTA
>JACCDR010857357.1_pt1 | contig 11957 bp, 9 predicted proteins | sample 7446431 | NCBI WGS metagenome assembly JACCDR01 (sample SAMN15323443, study PRJNA562643) | freshwater metagenome | isolation source: river surface water | place: USA:Blue River Watershed | collected 2017-08-17
CAATCGTTTTAAATTTTGCTGGAGTTTCTACCACTTTTGTTTCTTCCATAAAGTTTAAGACAAAAAATTAATAATTATTGTTTCTTTTCTGCAATAGCATTGAGTCCGATGACCAAACGCTGTATTGGAGAATTGATAAGGTTGACAAACTGAGCTCGAAGCGTTTGCATCCCTGGGATCTGAGCAATGGATATCATTTTTTCTTGATCCATAAAAGCCCCTTCAAAGATACCTCCGACAATAGACACTCGTTTATCAAACTTTTTCTGAAATTCATAAATCTCTCGAGCGGGAGCAAGACTGTCTTTACCATAGACGATCGCAATCTCACCAGGTAAAGCAGGCATATCTCCGGCCACACCACTTTTTTCAAAAGCTTTTCGAATGAGGGTTTTCTTTGCTACGGTATAACCCACTTCTTTCTCTCGTAATCCTTTACGAAGTAGAGATGAATCAACTATAGGCAATTTATGAAAACTGACAAAAACGATAGCGGGAAATTCTTTTGCCACTTTCGTTAAGTCACTCAAAATCGAAGACTTTTTTTCTTTAGATAAAGCCATAATGTAATGTACAGAACTAATAAATCGACCAAAGGTCAAAGAGTATTGTCTCGACAGGTTTTATTTCTCAAAGAGAACACCTGTTGTCTTAGACCTTTGCTCACCATACTACTACAGACAATCAAATTGTCAATCTCGGCCAAAAAGAGTGCGAGCAAGAGCACTTGGCCAAGACAACATGGTATATAAAAAACTTTTTTGTGGCGGTGCCACAAATACCTCTATCACAGAGGCTTGCTGGGTAGTGGTTGCTATGGTCAGTACAGATTGTGGTTTTGCTGGTTTTGAAACAGCGGATACCGCCACGGGCGCCGTTTGTGCACTCTGTGCTTTTTTCGGTACTGTCTTCTTTTGTGCCACAGCTATGGGAGGTGTAGATGAAGATGGGTATGTCTGTACCAAAGACACCTCTTCTGGTAATACCTGTGGTGTTTCTACTGCAGAAAAAATAGCACCGAAAGGTGTATACAGTGTGATTGGCGTGGTATACATACCACTCACTTGATCATCGATAACAATGTTCTTTTTAGATGCAATGATGGTGTCTGTTGGAAAATTGAAACGAGTAACACCGTTTGACATATACCACCCAGAAAAATTTATCTCTGCACCTTTGTTCTGTATCTCCAGACCACCTGGTATTTTTTTTAGTACAATCTCTGGTCGATACACAGTCACCGATACCGTATCGACAGCTTGGGTATCACTGTACGAAGCATTGAGTACGACCACATACTCACCTGGAAATTTATAGGTATGCACAATATGTTTACCCTGACCAAAAGAACCATCTCCAAAAGACCATGAGTATGCGATGTTGCTTTCAGGAATATTTTTTGATTGAGCAACAGCTGCTTTAAAGGTAAGAGGGTTGCCGATAGTAACGAGCCTGTCACGACCAGCTGATACAGACAAAGCGATGGTATCATCAAATTGTTGTAGCGGTGCTGGACTACTGTGTGTCGACAAAGCAGTCACTGGGGCAGTCGTACTCGCTCCCCCACCACCACTGCCGACAACGATAGATTGCTGAGCCACAAAAGCCCTCTTTGACTCCCTGCCAGTCAACGTAATTGTCAATACAAATGTACCCGTACTACTATCTTTATAATAAAAAGTTCTGTTGGCGGTATTTTTACTCATCACTGTCGACGCCGGGTTTCCACTACTATTGAGAAAAAAACCTGTTTGAGAGGAAGATGTAAATACGATATCAAATGTTTCCCCTACGGGGGTCGATACTCCTTCAGCTTGTTGGGCTTGTGCGGTAATTTCAGCAGAAAGAGTATCTGGTGAAATTGTTTGTTGATCCGTTACTACGACAAAAGAACTGACTGAATCCACTTGAGCACATGCGATGGTCGGATATATACAGAACACAAGGAGGAGTGCGTAGTATTTCATACTGCTCATTTATAATATTCTTTCTTGGGCTTCGACTGTATTTTCTTCTGTACTATTTTTATACATACCAGTGATCACCAACAGAATGAGACTACAGACGATAATCAACAAAAATGTACCGAGAAACTTAAAAAAGGATGTAGTGAAGTATCTAGACATACATATAGTATACCGACTCTTGTGCAAGAAAACTACTGTAGTGTTTTTTGAAACTCGAGGAGACTAGAGTCTTTTGGTATCACAGAGAGTCCTTGTTGAATTATTTTTTTTGCTTTTTCCACATCTCGATATACATCACGATACGCAGTAGCAAAAGAAATATACAAGGATGCTTGTCGTGGTGCATTGGCGATAGCTTGTGTATACATCTTCTCCATCATCACTAGATCTTTGAGATAATACGCATACAAATCACCCAGATTAGCAAAAGAGACAAAATTATCAGGACCAAGATTATTTGCGTATGTCCAATATATTCGTGCTCCTTCAAAATCACCGGCAATCTTATGATATGTACCGAGCTCAATCCAAGATGTAAAAGATGTAGGTTCTGTAGTTAGGGTAGCTATCAATGCTGTTATTTTTTCCTGAATGACTTTTTGAACATCAGCTGATACATTTGCAGCAAATATAGTTTTTCGAGTTAGAGACGGAGGAGGGGTCGACGGAGCACGACCTTCATCCAGAGGTACTTGCTCTATCACATATCCACCTTCACCAGAAGTAGTAATATCAATGCCCAAAGGAGTAGTGGTGCTGGTTGTCACTTGGTTGTTTTCTGTATTTGATTGTTTATCAAATACCACATAGGCACCCACGATCACAAGTAGCAATGCGCCACTTACAGCAAGATATTTCTTATTCATATGGAGCCAGTATACCAAAACAGACAACAAAAAACCACCTCTTTCGAAGTGGTTTTTTGTTTGCTTAACTGTAAGCCTTGTCTCTACAAAGTATTATTTTGAGAGAACTTCAGCTGACATGTTTGAAGCAGGAAGACCAACAACACCGTATCCGTTTGTCCAATCGAATGACGCGGTTACAGATGTACCGGTAGCGTTTGGAGACCAGATAAAGTCATCGTTTGCATCAGCTTCAATACCAGCGACTGTTGACATAAAGCCTGAAAGTGAAGGGTAAGCCGCATCACCTTGGATTTGTGTTTGAACAGAAGCACCAGTAGTAGCACCTGAGACTGTACCGACTACATCAAAGTATCGTGTTTGACCAGCAGGTACTTGAATAGCTGTACTAGCAGCACCTGAAGTCTGAGCTACGATATCAAGATCTGTAGCAGATGAAGCCCAAGTTGCAAGTGTAAGACTTGTAGCGAGCATTGAACCATCAGATGACAATCCAGAAACTGGAGTTGAGAATGATGAGTCAGTATAAGCTCGAATGTTTAGACCAGATACAGTTGCAGTTGTAGTAGCAACACGTACGGTAAACTTGTGTACACCCACATCGCCTGCTGAAGAAGCAGTTACTCTGAATCGAAGCAATGATTGCTCACCGTTGTTCAAAGTGTTTGTAGGAACTGACAATTTAGCAAGTGTAGGGAATGACTTGAATACACGTACTCCTGAAACTGCTGTTGAAGCAGATGAGTTAGCTGTAGCCAAGTTAATAGTTGCACCTGATGAAGCACCAGTACCTTCTGTACCAGTTGTGTCAGATCCGTTTACGTCGATGGCAAACAAGTGACCTTGAGTACCTGGTAGTGATGTACCGATACCAGCAAAGTCAGCTTTGATTGTCAAAGTTTTGTCAGTGTCTTTTGGTAGAGATACAGGAGTACTAAATGTTGTAGTAGCTACTGTATTAGCTCCAGTAAAGACAACTGCACCAACTTGTGTTGATCCATCCCAGATAGTTACTTGAGTAACACCTGATGATGAAGAAGAAGCAGTGTTTGTAAGTTTCAAACCAAGCTTGTTGAGGTTGATACCCTCGTTGTAAGCTCGAAGTTTGAATACACCTACAGTGTTACCAGTAGTTCCTCCAGCAGCCACAGCGTATGAAGGGCTTGAAGAGTCTGTACTGATAACAAGATATCCAGCAGCTACTGTTTGAGTCTGACCGTTTGAAGCGGTGACAGTCTCAGTAACATCGTTTGAAGATGTTACACCAGTGACTGAAACTGAAGGTGAAGCTTGAATACCCCATGAGAAGGTATTGTTTGCAACAGCTGATGAAGACACATTACATTTTAGTGCAAGAGTCTTAACTGTACCCTTAGCAACAACGAATTGTTGATCAAGAGTAAAGGTTACATCTGAACCTGTAGTAACAGAAGATGAAGGGTTTACAACGTTTGAACCAGTGTTCAAAGCGGTTGTACCATCATACAACTGACATGAGTTCAAAAGGTTTGCTGTAGCAGAACCTCCAAATGTAAGTTTAAGTGGAATACTTGAGAAACGTACATCTTCACCTGATTGTGAAGCGTCAAATTGGTAGTTAGCAAAATCTCGAGCAGATCCACCAGCTACAATTGATTGTGCAGAAGGTGTAGGTGATACAGAGATAGCCAACGCAGCAGCCTTGATAGTCATGGTGTTCATTGTAAAGACACCGTTGCTAGAAAGACTGATAGTGTTACCAGTAGTTTGACCCTTGATGTTTGTCCAATCTGAAGAAGGTGTTGTAGAAGCAGTAATGGTTACATTGTTTGATACAGTTGAAGGGATTTTACCTTTCAAAGTGTACACTTGTTTTCCAACTGGCAATGTTACACTGTCAGTAAATGTTACTTTTTGAGCAACACCACCAACGTTTGTAGCATCTACAGGACCAGCAACAACAGCACCATTTGAATCAACGAGCGATACGCTGGTCAAAAGGTTTGAAGAAGCTGCAGTACCTGCGGCATAGTTGAAGTTGTAAACCATTGATTGCACGGTGATAGGTTCACCCTTGATGTCTGTCTCGAAACCTCCCAAAACTTGATTTGGAACGTTTACTGCAATGTTTTGAGCAGCTACAGAAGAAGCCTTCTGAATAGTTGTTACAGAACCTGCTGAGATAGTTACAAGAGAACCATCAAACCAAGGTGTTCCAGCTGTGAACTCTGATGTTGAGTTTGAAGCTGAACTAGAACCTGCTGGAGGTGTAATACCGTATCCGTATGTATCACCTGATACATAAAGATCAGTTGTTTTGTAAAGATCAAACTTTACAGTTCGACCAGCAGAACCAGTACCTATGATATCTCCTTGGATGTAGATGTCTTTAGACATACCTTTATCCAAGAGGATTCCACCTGTTCCAAATGTTGCAACATAGTACTTACCATCAGAAGAAACAGAAGTATCGTAGGCTGTACCATCTACATATACCTTTACGTTAGAAAGGTCGTTTGAAGATGCAGAACCAGTTTGATTCCATCGGATTGACCATAGTTTAACTTTCTCTGCAGAACCAGCTGTGACACGAACACCAGCAAATTTGTATGCTGTTGTACCGATCTCTTTGGTTTGAGCAGAGTTAGGGTCAAAAGATGAAACGTTCATAGTTACACTACCCAATGAAAGAGTAGCGTTAACTGTGTGCATAGCACCTGTGATTGGCATTGAGCCAGATACAGTAGCACTTGTGTTGACAGCGATAACGTTAAGACCAACTACTTGTCCAGCGTAGCTAGCAAGTGAAGAAGCCATGTTACCAGCAACAGTTACAGTTCTTGAAGTACCAGCTTTGATAACAAATGGTTCACCAACCATTGCTTGGTTGTTTGAGTTGAGAGTTTTCTCAACACCAATTTGCATACCATTTGAGTCAAGAAGCACGATACCTGAGAATACTGCGTTTTGTCCGAGACCTGCTCGTTCAACAGTGATTGAGTTTACAGTGACATCAGATGAGCCAGCTGTAAGCACTACTGTAGTAAACGGAATTCTCGCACCACTTGTAGGAGCAAGAGAGTTTGCAGGTTGTACACCAGCAGATACTGAGAGTCCACCTCCTGTAGGGAGAGTAGTTCCTGTACCTGTACCGGTTGTTGATCCACCCATTCCATTAAGCTTTGCTCGGGTGACAGGACCGACGAATCCAGCAGCAGGAGAAATTCCATATTTTGTCTGGAACTTGATCACTGCAGCTCGTGTAGCAGGACCGAAGGTTGATGTCTCCATACCTGGAGAACCAGCACCAGTAGCAGCTACTCGTGTATCAGCACTCATGTTCAAAACCTTTTGTAGGTTCATAACATCAGTACCTCTACTACCAACTTGAAGGTTGGTGTTGAAGGTGTAGCCTGTTGAAGTACTACCACCTGTCTGTGTGCCAAGCTGTCCTTGCAATTGTTGAATTTGTGCAAGAAGAGCGGCGATCTGAGCTTGTAGGTCAGCTGTACTTTGTGCACCTGCTACCGAAGGTAGAAAAGCGCTCACAGTCATAGCGACACCCACAAAACCAGCAGCGAACTTTGCAGTTCGTGTGTTTGTTAAATTCATATATATGTTTTTAATAAATTCTTGATGCCTGTTTGCAATTACTAATAATGAGTAGCAAAAGACACCGCAGACAAACTAAACGAAACTTAATAATCTCACGTTACAAATCTATCGATATATCTGTAACGCAACACTAATTTTTTCGTCTCATATTACTCATATCTTTGTTTGTCCCACCACATCTTTATCTCAGGGATAAAAATGTGGTGGGACCCAAAGCCGAGCTGTTTCGACACAAGACGAAAAAATAGTTGATAAGAATTGGTCTGACATACAGAAATACAGAATGAGCAGAATAATACAGAGTAAGCGGAAAAATATTTTTCGAAACACTATGAAATTGTCAAAGTACTATCCGGTCTTCCCTATACAAACAGACTGAAATGTATAAGGTAAAACACCATATACATTTGCTATTATAGCCTGCCTTATAAGTAAGAACCAAACCAGTATATGTGGATAACTATGGCTTTTTTAATAAAAAAGACACAAATACCCCACTCGACTAGTATTTCAAAAAAACACCAAAAAGTCAATCTGGATCGATACGAGAGGGATCAATGATCTGACACAAATAAAGACCACGATACAGACATCACCATACCTTACTTTTATGTCTTTTACAGGATCTTATTGGACAATAGAATATTTACTCCAACGACGCTCACCTGTCTTTTTGAGAACACCTTTCTCTATGAGATATATAAGCTCTCTCTGGATTGTTTTTTCGCTGCAGTCTTTTATCACCCCTGATATGTCCTTTATGGTAAGCTCTTTGTGCTTTCGGATAAGCTCAATGATCATTTCTTGTCTTTTTGTTTTATCTTGGACATATGTTTGCTTGGAGACAGCAACAGGAGTGTGACTTGTTTCTTTTTTTGGTACAAAAGAAGTGGGAGTTGAAGGCGCCGTGTGGACATCATCAAATACTCCAGCCAAAGAAACTTCTGTTCGATCTTCTGTTTTAGTATGTTCCCATCGTTCTACAAAATGAGCTAGTTCTACTAATTCATGTTTCAATATAGAAAAGTTCATTGGAGAGACCAAACCAGAACGATGACATATTTCCAGTAAAGAAACGAGTTCTAAAAGACTCTTTTTAAGACCAAAAGAAAAGTATGTGTAGTTTGAATGATCGACGTATTCATGGTCGACAATAAAAGACAGAGCGTCTCCTGATTTTTTCCTAAGTGTCCATTTGATTGGTTCGTGATCAGAAAACAGGTTAGTAACCAAATATATAGCAGCGACAATTTTTTCTGTCTTTTTAAAAACAAAAACAAAGTTGTGGTCTTTGTTTAAAAAATCAGCTTTTATTTCTTTTGTAAGAGACGTTTGTTGTACTGACTTATATTGACCTTTATCTTGTGTGTTGTTGTCCATGATATGTCTTTAATGTGTATGCAAGGATTTTTTGTCTTTTAGTATTTTGTATTGGACAAAGATGACTATGCGTGAGTACGTCCATTATACAAAATAAAAAGACATGGACGCAAGCTTTGTTATTTTTCGTGTTTTTTCGGTATACTATGTATATATGTCGAGAAAGAACAAAGTAGAAAAAAAGAAAGAAAAGAATGAGGATGAAAAAAAAGAATCATACTTAGACGAATCCACCTACAATGCTATTTTTGGAGTCATCTTTGCCGTCTTGGCCATCTTTCTATTATTAGCCGCTTTTGATAAAGGAGGTTTTTTGGGACAAAAAAGTTTTGATGTATTTCACTTTCTCTTTGGAGTAGGATACTACCTTGTACCTCTCTCTTTCATTATTTTATGCATATCTTTCTTTAGAAGCCTGCACAAGAAACTTGCTTTGACACACAGCATCGGAGGTCTTCTCTTTTTTATCGCCTCTCTGGCACTGGTTGATATTATACTACCCAAGAAAGGAGGAGTGGTCGGTGGTTTTATATCAAAACCACTACTGGCTCTGGTTGATTTGTATGCCAGTGTCATTATTTTAATTGCGCTCATAGCCATCTCTTTTTTAGTCATCTTTAATACCGCACCATCATTTACCTTTTTCTCTTCCCTCTTACCAAAGAAAAAAGAGGATGCTGACAGCGACACAGAACCCCCTCTCATGATTACTAACCCAGAACACTTGGAACCCGCTGTTTCCAAAGAACCAGAAAAACCGGCAGAGGAACCTGTGAAAAAAGAAAAGAGGGAAGTGAAAGAAGACTTTGGTATTCAGCTCTCAATCAGTGGCAAAGAGTTTGTCCCTCCTCCCCTGTCTCTGTTGGAAAAAGATAAAGGTAAACCAGGAGTAGGTGACATCAAAGCAAACTCCAACATCATCAAGAGAACTTTGCAAAACTTTGGTATCAGTGTCGAGATGGATGAGATATCAATCGGACCGTCGATCACTCGCTACGCTCTCAAACCAGCCGAAGGGGTAAAACTGTCTCGTATTGTTGGCTTGCAAAACGACTTGGCTCTGGCTCTGGCTGCTCACCCTATTCGTATCGAAGCTCCCATCCCAGGTAAATCTTTGGTAGGTATCGAGATTCCAAACAGCACCAAGACGACTGTTGGTTTAGGTAGTCTCTTGAGTTCTACTGATTTTCAAACATCAGACAAACCACTTCTTATCTGTCTCGGCAAAGGCATCTCTGGTATGTCATATTTTGGCAACTTGGCCAAAGCACCACACATGCTGATAGCTGGTGCGACCGGTTCTGGAAAATCAGTCACTATTCACGCCATCCTTACTTCCCTGTTGTATCGTAATTCTCCAGATAACCTCAAATTTATCATGGTCGATCCTAAACGAGTCGAGCTGACGTTATACAACGGCATCCCTCATTTACTGACCCCTGTGATTACTGATCCGAAAAAAGCCATTTTAGCTCTCAAATGGGCTGCTAAAGAAATGGATCGTCGATATGATATTTTACAATCAGAATCACTACAAAATATTTCTTCGTATCACAAAAACATTGTTGAACCAGAACTCAAAAGGCGAAAACAAAACGGGAATACCGATGATACCTTTGAAACTATGCCGTATATTGTGATCGTCATAGACGAATTAGCCGATATTATGCAAGCGTATCCAAGAGAGCTCGAAGCTGGTATTGTGCGCTTGGCCCAAATGTCTCGAGCTGTCGGTATACACCTGATCCTGTCGACTCAGCGCCCATCAGTAAACGTCATCACCGGTCTTATCAAAGCCAACGTTCCTACTCGTATTGCTCTACAAGTAGCTTCTCAAATAGACTCACGTACTATTTTGGACGCATCAGGTGCAGAAAAATTGCTCGGAGCTGGAGACATGCTGTATCTTTCGGGAGAAATGTCTCAACCACAACGTATTCAATCTGCCTTTATTTCTGAAGATGAGACAAAATCCATCGTCAGATATTTTGTAGATCGTTACAGAACAGAAGCACCGAGTGAGATAGATCTCTCTGGCACCAATCAAAAAAACAATATTTTCGAATCTACACTCGAAGATGGAGGTGATGTAGAGGATGATTTGTATGAAGAAGCTAAACAAACAGTGGTTGAAGCTGGCAAAGCATCAACATCATACCTGCAAAGAAAACTAGGTATCGGTTATGCTCGAGCAGCAAGATTGATCGATATCCTCGAAGAAAAAGGAGTGATCGGCCCAGGATCAGGTGCTAAACCACGTGAAGTACTCCTTGGCCGAGATACAGCGACCGAAACACCAGACTCTATTGAATAGTTATGAAGCAAAAAATTACTGCCAAATATACTTTGCTTCTGATACTAGCATTGATTATTGTGAGCTATACCATATTTCAAGCCCACAAAATCATTATTGGTCCACAAGTAACCATCCACACACCCACAAATGGCGCTACCGTCGCCAATACGCTGTTGATGGTCACTGGCACAGCAGAACGTGTCTCTCTACTGACCATGAACGGTCGTTCTATATTCATCGACACAAATGGTGCTTTTGCTGAAAAATTGCTCTTATCACCGGGCTATAATACAATTACAATCGAAGCCCAAGATAAATTTGGAAAAAAGATAACAAAAAGCTTACAAGTGGTCTTAAACGAATAATGTATGAAAAAATCAAAAACCGTAAAGGAAAGTAAAAAAAGTAACGCTGAAATCGAACACACCCTGAAAGAAATTAAAAGTCGGTTTGGTGACGATGCCATCATGACCCTTGGGCAAAAACCTCATGTCGATATCAATGCTATCTCTACTGGTTCTATCGGCCTCGATGCCGCCCTTGGCGTGGGAGGTTTACCGCGAGGTAGAATCGTCGAAGTCTTTGGACCAGAATCATCAGGCAAAACCACCCTTTCTTTACATGTGATTGCTGAATCACAAAAACAAGGTGGTATCTGTGCTTTTATCGATGCCGAGCATGCCCTCGACCCAGAATACGCAGGTAGATTGGGAGTAAAAATCGAAGAATTACTCATCTCTCAGCCAGACAACGGAGAGCAAGCTCTCGAAATCGTCGAATCTTTGGTGCGCTCTGGCAAACTAGATGTGATCGTCGTAGACTCTGTGGCCGCACTGACTCCTCGGGATGAAATAGAGGGAGATATGGGAGCACAACATGTCGGTAAACAAGCCCGCCTCATGTCCCAGGCCCTACGAAAGCTGACCGCTATCGTCGCCAAATCAAAAACAATTGTTATTTTTATAAACCAGATTCGCATGCAAATCGGAGTGATGTTTGGTAACCCAGAAACCACTCCCGGAGGTAAGGCTCTCAAGTTTTATACTTCAGTCCGTATCGATATTCGCCGTATTGCCCAGATCAAAAAAGGTGAAGAAGTAATGGGTGGTCGTGTCAGAGTCAAAGTAGTCAAAAACAAAGTAGCGGCACCGTTTAAACAAACCGAGTTTGACCTCATGTATAACGAAGGTATTTCTAAAGAAGGAGAAATCATCGCTCTTGGTGAAAAAATGGGTATTATCACTAAATCTGGTACGAGTTACGCATACGGTGATGTAAAACTCGGTCGCGGCTACGACGCTACCCGCCAATTCCTCAAAGCATCTGAAAATCAAAACATCAGCGAAGAAATACTGGCCAAAATCAGAGACAGTCTGCATAAAAACGGTGGCTCAATCACTCCAGTCACCGAATCCGATACCGAGAGTACCGGAGGAAGTGAAGAATAAAAAAAAAATCACCGCTTGTGCGGTGGAACAATGTGAGATTGATCAATCTTGTTTTGTTTGTGTTGCATGAAGATGGGCAAAATCAAGCTGACCAGTGCCCAAAAAATACAGTACCATTGTGTCGGCCCTCCTGTCGGGTACGACATGGCCTTCCAGCAAAAAAATATAAAACAAATTAAACAGTAGTATCCAATTTTAGGCGTCATGGTTTCTCCTCATATAACTTAACCAATATTTGACCTAGTGTCAATGTTGTGTTTTTGTTGTTTTTGTATATAATAGCCAGTATTGTCACTAAACACATATACATCATGGCTACACTCGAATACAGCGAAATAACCGAACGAAAATATATCGTCCTTTAGGGACAACCTTGGGAAGTGATCGACTCACACGTCTTTCGCAA
>JACCDR012281222.1_pt1 | contig 11957 bp, 7 predicted proteins | sample 7446431 | NCBI WGS metagenome assembly JACCDR01 (sample SAMN15323443, study PRJNA562643) | freshwater metagenome | isolation source: river surface water | place: USA:Blue River Watershed | collected 2017-08-17
AAGCCTTCAAACTTATCGTACATTTCGCCACTCAAACGAGCAATTTCCAACACATTACGGCTTTGTTTTTCCATTTTCCAAACGCTCGCAACCGTGCGTAAGGTTGCCAACAAAGTCGTAGGACTAACCAGTACCACTCGTCTATCCCAAGCAAAATTAAACAATTCTATATCCGACTGAACCGCCAAGCTAAACGCCGATTCGATGGGCATAAACAATAGCACAAATTCGGGTGCATTAAGCTGCAAGGCGGTTTGGTAATTTTTTTCGCTCAGTAAACGAATATGGTTGCGTATCGACGTAAGATGAAGGCTTCTATAACGCTCTTGTAAGGCTGGGTCTGTCTCGGCAATTAATTGATTATAAGCCACGAGAGATACCTTTGCGTCTATAATCAAATGTTTTTGTTCGGGTAAAAAAACCACTACATCGGGCTTAATGACATCGCCTGCCAAATTGAGACTGCTCACTTGGGTTTTGTATTCTACCTCTTTGACCAAGCCCGAGCGTTCTAATACTTTTTCCAGAATCAATTCGCCCCAATTGCCCTGCAATTTGTTATCGCCTTTCAAGGCATTGGTTAGGTTGTGGGCTTCTTGGCTGATGCGTGCGTTGAGTTCGTAGAGTTTACGCACTTCGGTGATAAGGCTCACTTTTTCACGCATTTCAAGGTTAAAGCTTTGCTCCACTTTCGTTTCAAAATCTTTCATTTTTTCTCGAAAAGGAGCTAAAATCTGAGCCAAACCCTCTTGGTTTTCGAGGCTCAACGAGCGGGCTTTTTGCTCTAAAACCTCACTTGCCAGATGCTTGAAATCGTTGCGTTGGTTGGCGAGTTGTTCTTCTAAATTATGAAAATTGGTTTCGGCTGTCGCCAAATTTGCCGTTAGTTCTACTACTTTATTGCGTTCGCTTGCCAGTTCTGTCTGGGCTTTTTGTAGTTCTTCCTTGGTCATTTCAAGGCGATTTTCCTGTACTTTAGCTGTACTTTCGACACGCATTTGAGCATATTTATAGCCCACAATAGCACCCAGTAAAACACCTATAAGCAAATAAATCCAGTAGTCCATATCTTCTTGTGACGAAAGCACGAAAGTCTAATTTGAGCCTTAAAGTTAGTGTTTTTTTTCGGCCTGTTGATATTTGCCTGAATTGTGTACAACAAAAATTGACACAGGTATGCGAGCCAAAGGCTACTTATGTTTGCCCAAAGCTAAAATAATTTGGCAACCAAATAAGCCGCCGCTGCCGCTGCTGCTCCTATCGACATCACCTTGAATGCTCCTTTGACAGGCGATTGTCCTGTAATTTTACTCTTGAAAAAACCAAAAATAAAGAGCGTAATCAGCGTAAGTACTACCGATATTTTTAAGCCAAGCAAGGCATCGTCCACGATGAAATAAGGTGATAAAGGCACAATTCCACCGATAATATACGAAATACCAATGGTCAAAGCCGAGTTTCTGGCACGGTTGATGTCAGGTTTTTCGAGACCTAATTCAAATTTCATCATAAAATGCACCCACTTATCTTTATCTTTGGCGATGGCATCGACGATAAGGTTTTGCGTAGCTACGTCTAAACCATAATCGGCAAACACTTCTCTGACTTCTTCTCTTTCTTTCTCTGGCAATCGTTCTACTTCGTCGTATTCTCGTCGCAATTCCGATTCGTAATGTTCTTGTTCTGTTTGTCCAGCCAAATAGCCTCCTAAGCCCATCGCAATTGCCCCTGCCACAATTTCGGCAATACCAGCCGTTGTAATAATAGATGTTTGCGAAACAGCCCCCGACAAGCCCGCCGCCAAGGCAAAAGGCACGGTGAGTCCATCTGACATACCAATGACAACATCGGTGATAAAATCTGAACTTTCAAGATGTTCTTCCATAAATATATGTGTTTATTGTAATGCAAATTTGACAAAACCTGTAATCAATAATACAAGAAAAAAAGTAAAGCTATACATAAAAAATAGCAAAACGGATTTAAAGATTGTTTTTGTCCAGTTTTGCCGATACACAATTTTAAGAGAAATGGTAAAATAAAGCATAAAGCCCAAGGTCAATGACAAAAAAGCCATTCCCCAAGCATTGAGCCATACGCCTGCTGCTACAATGATGAGCAACATCATCATAAAAATAGAGTGAATATGTACAGAAAAAATCAAGTGTTCATAATAAAAACGGGTATGTCCTTCTTCCAATTTGGGGATGCTTGGAAGGTTTTTTGTCTTGAAAAACTTTAGTACAAAAATAACCATGCCCCAAATAAAACCTATCCAACGAAAAGGATAGCTGAGGACACTATGTGCTTTTTTACTATAAACCATTTTTAGTAAAAAGGCTACAATAGGCATCAAAATAAACATCATAAAGGAGATAACCCCAACCCCGAATTCGGTGAGCTCACGGATTGCCTTTTCGGCATCGTCGTCGAATGCCAATTGATAATAAGTCGTGTTTCGCAAAATGCCTCTGTCGATAAAAAGCCAATAATCCGATTCGTTCGGTTTGTCTAGTAAAATGAGGCTGTCTAATGATTGGTTCGACATATCCAGTATGCGTTTGTGGTATGTTCTATTCTTAATATCACCTTTGCTTCCTTTTGCCTTAACGTACTGTTTTCCAACGTTGAGTTTTACGGTTGCCTCATTTTTGATGGCATGCAGCACCAAGGTGTATTCTATGCGTCCATTTCGCCCAATTTTTTCGGTAAAATATTTCTTCATATCGGCGTTCATATCAGCAATTTCTTCGGTATTGTTCGTATCAAGAGCCATTTGTTTTTGAATCGATAAGAGAGCAGGGCGTTGTTCTTCTGGGGGTAATTGTTCGATAATAGCACGTAAGGTGTCGTCTTGATGCACGTTCATTTCGTCGAGAATCTCGCTTGGTTCAATATCAAAGTCTTCTACATAAGCGATAAATCCTTTGACCGCTTTCAAGGATTTTTCTTTGGAAGAAAGTCTTTTGAGGTCTTTTTGTACCTGCGTTAGTTTTGCTTGATAGGTGGCAACCAAGAGCGAATCTTGTTTACTTTTGACTGAATCTATTTGTAGTGTTAAGGTTTCGATTTGTGCTTTGAGTTGTTTTTTTTGTGCTTTTACGGCATTGATTTTTTTCTCATGCTGGTTACTGGCTTGTTGCAATGCCAAAGAATCTTGTTTCTCTTCTCTATCACGATTGTCCAGATTCATGCCTTTTATAAATCCCTCCACAAAGTCTCGGTAAAAATCGGGTTTCTCCAATGCCGCATTTAGCACTTCGTCGAAAACCAAGAAAAATACAAATGAGGTGAGCAGATACAGGCGTATCGGCGGTACATATCTGGCTCGTCGTCCTTCCAAAAAGTCTTTGGTGATTTTGCCGGGGTACAAAAAAATAGCCTTGGCTGTATTATAAAATTTGGTATCAAAATTGGTAATGCCTTCAAATACGTCGTATAACAATTGTCCAATCCCAACTTTTAAGTCGTGATTTTCTTGTCCGCAGGTAGCACAAAAGTTATCATCAGGGTTTAGCATGTTGTGGCAGTTGTGACAAACTTCCACTTTTCGTCTTTTCTTGTGGATAGACATAGCAACAATCAGTTCTTTTTAGTGAGTTGAGGAGGTTTTGATAAAGCCAATGCTATTTTTAGGCATGGCTTCATACATTAAAAATAGTATTTTTTTCATAAAAAAAGGAGAAACCCAACAAGGTTTCTCCTTTCTACCACACAGAAATGCTCCAATTTATTCGTCTAAGGGCGACTCTTCGTCTTCTACGCCTCCTTCGGGGTCGAGTAGGGCTTTGTCGTCGCCTTTTACTTTCTCTTTAATTTTGGCTTCAAGTTCGTCCATCAATTCTGGATTATCCTTGATTAAATCTTTTACGGCATCTCGTCCTTGTCCTAAACGATTGCCACTATAGCTAAACCACGAACCTGATTTTTTTACAATTTCGAGGTCAACGGCCAAGTCTAGCACTTCACCTGCTTTAGAGATACCCTCGCCATACATGATGTCGAACTCTACTACTTTAAAAGGAGGTGCTAATTTGTTTTTTACTACTTTTACTTTCGTGCGGTTGCCTATAATGTTATCGGGGCCTTCTTTGATTTGTCCTATTCGACGAATATCCATCCGAATCGAAGCGTAAAATTTCAAGGCATTACCTCCTGTTGTTGTTTCGGGGCTACCAAACATTACGCCAATTTTATCACGTAATTGGTTGATGAAAATACAGCAACAACGAGTTTTGCTGACAACCCCAGCCAATTTACGCAAAGCTTGCGACATCAAGCGGGCTTGCAAGCCCATTTTTGAATCGCCCATTTCGCCTTCCAATTCTGCTTTTGGCACTAATGCCGCCACCGAGTCGATGACACAAATATCTATCGCACCCGAACTGATGAGCTGTTCGGCAATTTCGAGTGCTTGTTCGCCGTGGTCGGGCTGAGAGATAAGTAATTGACTGGTATCAATCCCAAGTTTTTCGGCATAGTTTTTATCGAAAGCGTGTTCGGCATCGATAAATGCCGCCAAGCCACCCTCTTTTTGGGCTTCGGCAATACAGTGCATCGCCAAGGTTGTTTTACCCGACGATTCTGGCCCGTAAATCTCTACAATTCTGCCTCTTGGTACGCCCCCAATGCCCAAGGCTAAATCTAAGCCAAGCGAGTTGGTCGAAATAACGGGGATGTCCATTACTTTGCTATCCGACAATCGCATGACTGTCCCTTTCCCGTAGGCTTTGTCTAAACGCTCAAGCGTTGACTGTAGGGCTTTCAATTTTTCGGCTGCTGGATTGGCAGCCTCTGCTTGTTGCTTTGCCATTTTAAATATAAGTTACGACGACCACACGAGGGAACGTCTTTCACAAGGTTTATATCGTTATGAATTTTGTATTTAGACTTAAATATAAACAAAAAGTAACGGAAAAAAACAAAAAAATTAGCATAAGTATTTTGCTTGATTTGTAATTCCTCTGTGAAATTACACGTTTTTTCAATAAAAAAAGTATTTTTCGTAAAATATTTTTTCTTTAAAATGGGTATATTTTTTATTTATGAATAAAAAATAAAGAATTTTCATGGAGTGAAAGCTTATAAAATGCCTTGATAAAATCTACATTTAGTCAGGAAAACAATAATCTTTCAATACATGATTGTCAGTTTAAAGGTGATTTTTTTAAATTTGACATCTTAATCATTACATGCGTTGAAAAAACAAAAAATCGTGAAGAAAAGAAGCCTAATAAGCTTGTTGTTGGGTATATTATTGGTACTTGCCGTATGGCAATGGGACTGGACAGTCTATTATTATCAGCAAGCCAAAGGCGGGCTAAATATTGCCTTCAATACACGCCCGTTGGCAGAAGTATTGCAAGATACAAGCGTAGCCGATTCGCTCAAAGCACGCATCAGGCTGATTGCCGACATCAAGCGTTTTGCCCTCGATTCGCTGCGTTTACAAGATAACCCGAAGGTGTATCAAACCTTATTCGACCAACAAGGCAAGCCATTGGTGTATTTGTTGACAGTTGCCGAGCCTTACGAAATGAAAGGCATTGACTTTTCGTTTCCGATTATTGGCACATTTACGTACAAAGGCTTTTTCGATTCGACACGTGCCTGGCAAGAAGAAGCCCAATGGAAAAAACGAGGCTACGATACCGACATGGGCGAAGGCATTGCTTACTCTACTTTGGGCTGGCTACCCGAACCCATTTTGTCGAATATGCTGTTTTATTCGGAAGGGAAATTGGCAAGTTTGATTATTCATGAAATGACACACGGGACAATCTTTGTTAAAGATGACCACGAAACTAGCGAAAATCTTGCCAATTTTATTGGCGACTATGGGGCCGAACGCTACTTACAAGCCAAGTATGGTACGCATTCAAAGCAGTATTTACATTACACCCAAGGCAAAAAAATCAGAGAACCCTTGGTCAAGTTTATGAATAAAAGTACTTTACAGCTCGATAGCCTGTATAAAACCTTTCGTCCGTCGCATTCAAAAACGTATAAAGAAGCATCGAAGCAGGCTTTTATCAAAAAAATCATGTACCAACGCCAAGCCCTGATTCGGCAGTTGCGAGGCGATACCACAGCTCCTAAGCCCATTCTTGCATTTCCGAACAATGCCTATTTTATCGGATTTAAGACCTATCATGCCAAACAAAACCAATTTGAGCAGCTATTTTATCAACAATTTCGAGGCGATTACAAGCGTTTTTTTGTCTATTTGAAGGCTAAGTATCAATAAAAATCGGACTGCCTTTTTGGGCAGTCCGATTAAAGATGTAATTAAAAGAATGAATAGACAAGCCTATTTTTTTGCTTCAAACACTAACAACGAATTTTCAAGTACATAATAGACATTTTGCGTAGCGGCATCTATTTCATACAAAGGTCTATCATTTTTGAAGGTAAGTTTATCAACTTCTTCGCCATCTGTTTTTCTGATTTTTACTAAAACCTTTGCCCCACTATCATCTTTAGCATAAATAAAAGCATATTCGCTGTTTTGTTTCATGGCATTGAAACGTGAAGCAAACTTGCCTTGGATTTTGTTTAAGACTGTAGAAGCTGCTGCCGATACCGTAGCCTCTGCCATTTTGGCTTTATCTTCTTCTCTCAACACAACTGTGTTCATTTCGCCTGTTTCGTCACGATAATACATTTTGATTTCGGCTCCCTCCAAAGTTGCTTTAAGTGCATTTGCACCAAAGGCAAGTTTACCAGCAATGGCGGCCCCCTTTATCACTTGACGAGTACCTTCTCCTGGCTGTTTGTAGAATCGGTGATATTTTACTTTTCCGTCAAGTCCTACGCCCATAATCTCAACAGGGCCTGTTAGCGTTACACCCCAAGGAAATAAGGAAATATCGTTGAGTTCTTTTTCATTTTTGATATTTACTTCGGCAAATGGCTCAGGTTTATCATCAATAGAAGGGTTGAATTTATAGAGTTTCTCATCGTTATAAACCAAGTAAGCATTTGCTTTTTCATCGTAAGAAGGTAAAACAGGGCGTTTTTCATTGAATTTGATGTTACGTTTCCAAAGTTTACGTCCACTTACATAGTCAACCATATTGCCATAAGTTCCTGTCAGGTACATTACTTTTGAACCTACTTTGCCTAAATAATAAATGGGGTCTTCTTTCTCGTCGGCAATTTCGATAAAGTTTTTCCACAATTTTTCCCCATTTTTATTGATGAGCATCATTTCGTTTTCAGCCACGTAGAGGAAATCTTTGTCAATAGGAATAACCCTTTTCAAACCCTCTCCTCTGGCATCTTTTTTCCAAATTTTAGCTCCTGTATTAAGGTCGAAAAAGTTGAAGCCACTATAATGGGCCACCAACAACTTATCGCCCCAATCTTCTAAATACACTACTTTTTTGGTTTTGATAGATTCTTCCCAAATACTTTTTCCTGTAGAGGTATTCAATACGTTAAGGTATTCTTTGGATGAAAGAATACCTTTGCTATTAATTACAACTACGTTTTTGTCGTTTTGTGTAGGAAAAAACGAAGTATATTCTTCTTGCGAAACCCAATTGAATTTACCCGTTTCTTTCTCTAATGAATAAAGCTTTTCATATAACAAATAATAAATAGTTTTGCCATTGATTCTTGCGATATTGGTTAATTCAGCTTTAGAAGCGAACAGTGATCCTAGTAAACTTTTAGCTTTGCCTACATCCGATGACCATTTGAGCTTACCTGTTTTCATGTCAAGTAAAGCAATCAAAATGCTATCACCATTTTTCAACGTGAGCAAGTATTCATCTGTTTCAGGAAGGAATTCTGATTGAAATACCATAAAGGGCTCGTTAGAAGAATTGTAAACAACAACCCCCGTTTCGGTGTTGATGATAAGATATTTTGAATCAATAAATGCTTCTACATAAGGACTATTCTGAACTGTCACCAATGAAGGTCTTTCTTTAAATAAACTACCTAATTCAGGGTCGTTTAAGTAGTCTTTAAAGGATGCTTTTCCTAAGTCTTCTTTGTTTAAACGCCATACGACTTGTTTGGTGTCGGGGTTAAATCCTTGTAAAGAAGAACCTACTTGGATAACTAAAATACCTGTAAGGTTATTTTGTACCAAGGCCTGAATCTTACCGCCGGCTTTTAATTCATAATCAAAATTACGTTGAGCTAAGACAAGAAAACTTACATGAAATACTAAAAGAAGGGCTAGAATTTTTTTCATTGTTTTGATGAGTTAAAAAAGATTTGTAAAAGAACCTGCTTTTACAACCTTTATTCAACTTCTATACAGGTATAGTATAAATAAATTAGGGTGTAAAAGCTGTGCGTAACAAAGGTAGTTTTTTTGCTATGGTATGTCAAGCTTTTAATGAATATTCTTATTTAATCTATCTAAATTTATCCACCAAGAACGTATTTTTACTCGATTATCTGGAATGTTAGCCAGACTAATTAGCTTTGAAGGCTTATCTATAATGATTAATTGATAGCATACCCATGAATGACATAGAAATTATTTTCAACCACGTTATTTATAACGAGCATTTATTCAAACTACTTGCCTCTGCTGCTGTTGGGGCAATTATCGGGGCCGAAAGAGAATACCACAGCAAATCGGCAGGGCTACGGACGTTTACGCTGATATGTCTTGGTTCGACGATTTTTACCATCCTTTCCGAAAAAGTAGGGCTTAATACCTCGCCCGATAGAATTTCGGCTAATATCGTAACAGGCGTAGGCTTTTTGGGAGCAGGGATTATCTTTAAGGTGGACGACCGTGTAAAGGGGCTTACGACTGCCGCTATCATTTGGGTGACGGCGGCTTTGGGCATGGCTATTGGCAATGGCTATATCCTCTTGTCGTTTCTTGGCGCTTTTATCGTATTTGGTGTTTTACAGTTTTTTATTACGCTCGAAAAATGGATTCATTTATACGGCGAAACAAGAAGTTATCGCATAGTTGTACAAAAAAATGAAGACGGGCTTCCTAAAATAGACGATTACTTTAAGCAACTACACATGCAAGCCAAAAAAGGGAAACAAACCTACAAAAATGGTGTTATCGTTTGCACATGGTCGGTGAGGGGTAAGAGTGTAAAACACGAACGCCTAGCCAAAAAGCTCATGAACGATAGCAGGGTAATAGAGCTAGAATTTTAATACAAGTATAGTGAAGATGGTTTTAGGTATTAATACTTATTTTTGTGGAAACTAAAATGAAATGTAGTCTTTGAAAAAATACGAACCTTTAGTCTTAAAACGAATAAAAAAGTATTTTGTGTAAAGTAGTACTCATACCCAAAAAACAAATAATAAAGCCATAAAGTCAGAAAACTGTTATTCAAAGCAGAAAAATATCATTTTATAAAAACTAATTCATTACAAAAAACGATTAAAAACGACTACTCAACGGCAAAAATATTCCAAACAGGGGTAATTTTGATTATTTCATATAAAATACTATCACCAAGTGGTGTTATTGACTATTTTTGTATAGTAGTTATTTTAATAGTTACAACTATCCGAAATAACATACGCCCTTATGAATTGGTATTATAAAAGAATTTTGCATAACAAATACATTAGTACCCAAGATTATTGCATCAAACTATTGGATTATTGTTTTAAATTTTAACGACTCCGACTATTAAATCTTCCATGAATGTTGATACAAGTATCGATACTACATTTGTTTTGCCATATTACCTCTTAAACAATTGTGATAAGTATTAAAGCGAAATTATGAATTACAAATTGTAAGTTATGTGTTTTATTTTCAGTGACTTATAATTTTTAATCAACTATAAATTTGCACGATTACTTATTTGCATACAAACAAAGATGTTTTCTAGCGTTCGCAAGAGTGCTAAAACGTTCGTACAATTTTGAATACCCTTAGTAGGACAACCTACCACGAACCCTTGATATTTGATTCCCAGAAAGGAATAGCTTAATCTGATAAAAGAGCACAACTATGACATTGGCAGCAAAACCCCACAATGAAAAAGAGCGCTTGGCGGCCTTGGAAGAGTATCATATCTTAGATACTTTACCCGAACAAGACTTCGATGCAATTATTAAAATTGCTTCCGAAATTTGCCATACGTCTATCTCTCTCATCTCGATTGTAGATAACGATAGGCAGTGGTTTAAAGCCAAAAATGGACTAGAGGTTGACGAAACCCCTAGAGACGTTTCGTTTTGTGCGCATGCTATTTTACAGCCAGATGTTCCGATGGTGGTAAATGATGCCCGAAAAGACGACCGATTCTACGACAATCCGCTTACAACTGGTGCTCCTAACGTAATTTTTTATGCAGGTGTACCCTTGGTTACGCCCGAGGGCTATCCGCTTGGAACGCTCTGCGTAATTGATGACCAGCCCAAAACACTTACGGAAGAGCAACTGGTGGCTTTAAAAGCATTGGCAAGCCAAGTAATGGGGCAGTTTGAGCTACGCAAAAAAGCCTTAGAATTAGAACGCATTAGTGAAGATTTAGAAAGAAAAAATAGAGAGCTTTGGGAAGCAAAAGAAGAGCTAGAAGAGGCTTTGAAAGCAAAATCGACTTTTCTTTCGATGATGAGCCACGAAATCAGAACGCCTCTTCATGCCATATTGGGCAATATCAATTTGCTGCTCGAAGAGTCGCCTCGTCCCGACCAAGAAGCACCTTTAAGTGTGCTGAAATTTACGGGCGAAACCTTGCTTTCTATTATCAACGATATTTTAGATTACAGCAAACTGGAAGCCAATAAGGTACAACTCGAAAAAATACCTTTTAATATTCGAGATTTGATTGCCAATATTGTGAGTATCAATGCCCACCGAGCAAGAGAAAGAGGCAACGTTATCAAAGTTGAAATTGCCGACGATGTGCCTTCTTACCTTTCGGGCGACCCTACTCGCTTGGTGCAGGTTATCAACAACTTGGTGTCAAATGCTGTTAAGTTTACCAAAAAGGGAAGTGTTACTATCAAAATTTCTATCATCGAACACGGCGAAACGTTTGATAAATTACTCTTTGAAATAATTGATACAGGCATTGGCATTCCGAAAGAAGCACTTGGCAATATTTTTGAAGAGTTCGCTCAGGCTTCTTCTGTCACTACACGCCAATTTGGTGGTACTGGCTTGGGCTTGGCTATTATTCGTAAGTTGCTCCGCTTGTTCGATAGCAATATTCAAGTCAAAAGCGAGGTGGGGCAAGGCTCTAATTTTTATTTTACTATCCAATCTCCCAAAGTACTTGCCCCACATACCCGCAAAACAATTGAAACAGAATATGATTTCAATGGTTTTGATGTGTTGGCTGTCGATGACAACGAAATTAATCTACGTATTATCAGCAAAAATTTAGAGAAAAAAGGCGTTTCTGTGCAAACCTTTTTCTCGCCAATCGAAGCACTTACGTCGGTGCGCTCGGGGACAAAATACGATTTAGTGATTGTAGATTTACAAATGCCCGAAATGAATGGTTTTGAATTGGCTGCCGAAATTCGGAAGATTTTACCTCATGTACCAATCATCGCAAGCTCGGCCGATAGCAATAACGAAACGCTGGAATTAGCCTTACAGTCGGGTATGAACGACTACCTATTGAAGCCGCATACGCCCAATGATATGTATATTTTGTTGGCCAAACATTTGCTTTTCAAAAACGAAGATGTGGAAGGTTAGGAAGATTTTGACAAACTATTTCCAACGAATAGTATTTGTAGAAAAAAAAGGTAGTGTCATGACACTACCTTTTTTTTATTTGGTATTTATTTTTGAATAAAAAAAATATTCAAAATTGTTTTTAATTTGAATAAATTACGTATTTTTGTCTAGTTAAATTATTTTAAATAAATCTCTAATGCTTACAAATCATGGACGAAAACAAAAAACTCAAGGTTATTTATTGGATTAGTACAGGTATTTTAGCTCTTTTTATTTTACCGGGCATTTTCTTCATTAACAGCGAAATGGCAAA
>JACCDR011820338.1_pt1 | contig 11954 bp, 13 predicted proteins | sample 7446431 | NCBI WGS metagenome assembly JACCDR01 (sample SAMN15323443, study PRJNA562643) | freshwater metagenome | isolation source: river surface water | place: USA:Blue River Watershed | collected 2017-08-17
GGCGCGGACATTTCGTAGTGGATCAGCACGTTAAACTTGCCGCCCGCAAGCGTTCCCGCTGCGATCGGTGCAATTGGCGGGCGATCCGCCGTGAGCTTGATCGCGGTCGCTGCCGAGCCGACGGGGACGCAAGCCACCAGGCCCTAATACGAGGCGACGGCAGTCGCCGTCTTGAGATCCGTCGCAGTTTGGCCCGTTCCCAGCGCGATCGTCGGCGAACCGGACGCTCCCGTCGGCGTAGTAATAACGTCGATGAGGCAGTCCCGCACGATGGCATTTTTGGGAAGCTTGGCGGCTTTGTTGTCTTCGCCTCGAAGCGAGAGAACGGCGCCGCTGGCGCCACCGAGCTTGGCAAAGTCGAACTGGACTTTGAGAACATGCTCCGTCTCTTTGATGAGCCGGGTGCCAAGGCTGACGAAGGGCCCCGCCGTGGCGGAGCTGTCGAGAGTGGATTGAACCCCGACGATGTCGGCCTGAGTGCCGCCATCAGCCAGAGCAGAGAAGGGAGTCGCAAGGAGCGCGAGGGCCAAGCCCAGCGCGGTGACGAAACTTTTCATGGAAGCCTCTTTTGAGAGCCAAGGGGGAGGGGGTTTAATCCCTCCCCCCGTTGGCCGGTTCTTAGTACGAGATCCCGTACAGGATGCCACAGTAGCTCGGCCGGATCACGACCAAGTCACCGAAGCAGCAGATGTCGAGCAGGTACTGGTACCCGGTCGTTGCACGGACCTCGAAGTACTCGTTCCCGCTCGGGCTCTTCCGCTTGCGGAAGAAGCCATTGGAGTGGAACTTGAGCGCTCTCCAGTCGAGGAACATGATGACGTCGTCATCTGCTTCCTGGACCCCGACGAGCTTCAGAGCACCCTTGGTGACCGAACCCACCTGAAGCTCGGTCCAGCCGTACTGCGAGGCTTTCTGCGAGCCCGGCATGACGTTGAAAGCACCCTTCGATGCTTCAATGACCTTCATGCAGGAAGCGAGGTTTTTGTACGACATCACCACTTCGGTCGGGTTGCCCCTGCCGAGCTGGCGGATCGTGGTCAGGGCGTCGAAGATCTTCGCCATGATGTTGGCCGCGACGATGTCCGCACCCGAGACGTTGATCGCCTGGAGGTACGGGTAGGCCGTCTTGGTCTGACCGTAGAGGGCCGCGTCACCGCCGTTGGCGTTCGAGAGGAGCGCCGCACGCAGAGACGAGAAGGAGTTCGACTGAGCTCCGTCGTTGTAGCACTTGGCGTTCTGGGCCACGGTCATGTTGTTGGCCGAGAAATCGACCGGGGTTGCACCGCCGCGAGCCGTCACCAACAGGATCACTTTCGTGTTCATGTTGATGGTCGACACGTAGCCAGTGGCCGGGGTCGAGTTGTCGTCGTCGACAAGCACCTTCTGACCGATCACGAAACGGTCAGGACGGTCGACGGTGATGAGACCGTCGTTGGCCGTCGCGTCCGCCGTGAGGGTGGCGAAGTGGGCGCCGTTCAGCAAGTTGGTGGAGAGGACGTTCTTCAGGTAATCCATGAAGTCCTCGACGGCATTCGGGAGGATCTTCAAGAAATTTTTCTCGGAGATCGTCTCGTGCTCCATCAAGTCCCGATGGTTGAAGATCATCGTGCCCCAGACTTCCTTCTGGCTCGAAACTTCGCCACGGACGTACTTGTCCTCAGCGACGTCGTTCGAGGCCGTCAGAGAGCCGAAGGACACCGAGCTTGCGCCCGCGCCCTTAAACGGAACGATGAGGGGCCCGCCGATCCAGCCGTCGTCTTTTTCGACGTTGGTCAGCAAGTAATCGCGCTTAATGAGCTCTTCCTTCAACAGATCGTTGGGAAGATAGTCATTGAGCATGTCCTGAAATGTACGAGTCGTTGCCACGGGAACCCCTCCTATGGGTTGATGGCTGGCGCGAGGCTCTCAGAGCTTCACGGCATAGCTTTGTATAGGGCCTTCAAATCTTCGATTGATTTGGGCTTCTGCTTCAGGGGGGATTGCGTTCGCCCTGCAACATTCGGAATGACCGGGGGAGGCTGCTTTGCCGGGATGACCGGAGCCGGTGCTGCGGCTGCGGGCGGTGCTGCTGCCGGTGCTGCGGCTCCAGGCGCTTGCGGCGCGGGCACGACAGGGGCGGCGGGAGCGGGTCCCAACAAGGACAGAACCTCTTTGACGGCGTCTTCGGCCGATAGGTCCACATTCCGAGTGATGGCTGCCAATTGTCCTCGACGAATCACTTCAGCCTTGAATGACCCGGGTGTTCCGACCCTGGCATCGAAAGTCTCTGCGATTGTCTTGACCTCGGGCTTTTCGAGCACCGTGGAGAGCTCAAGTTCTCGGGCGTGAGTAACTTGCTGCTCATACTGCTGCTGAGTCAGTTCGGAGCGTTGCTCCATCTCCCAAGCGCGTTGCTCAGCCGCACGCCGCGCGTCGATCACTTGCTGTTGATCGGGAGGTAACTCACTATAGTTTACCTTGTCGACGACCCACTGCAACACCTTTTCAACCGGGATGTTCATCCGCTTGAAGAAGCCGTCGAAATCCCCCCGCTGGTAGCAAGTCCGAAGATCCTTGGAGATCTGCTGGTAAGCTTGCACCTCGGTCTGGGCCTCTTTGTGGACCTGTTCGAGCTGGTTGAAGCTGTTGCGGACGATTTCGAGCCCCTGGGCCTTGGTCAAGAGGTCCAGAGCCTCTTTTTGGCTCGCCTCGTCCGTGATGCTTGCTTGCATCCACTTGGGGACCTCAAATTCCTGGTGCCGAACCTTGTACTTGAAATTGGGCGTGAACGAAGGCGCGGGGGTCGCCGGAGCAGCCTTCGGGTCGCCAGGAGGAAGGGTTTTGGCGGGTTCTCCCGCTTTTCCGGCTTCCTTGGCCCCAGCGGCGCCCTTTTCCGGGTCTCCGACCTTAGCGGCGATGGCTTCAGCACGCTTGGCGAGCTTTTCCTTGAAAGAAAGCTCTAGCTGAGGCTCTTCCTTCTCTTTTTTGGCAGCAGGCGGCGGATCGGCGGGCGGAGGCGACTGATCGACCTCCTCAGTGACCTGCGAGCTAGATTCTAAGTTGTCCTGGGGCGGATTGGGCATTTCGGGGGGCATTTAGAGCTCCTGGCGTTGCGGCGCCGTTAGGGATCATGCTCCAGGCGTTCGGACTTCCGGTTCCTGGCGCCTGGCCGGTGGGGTTGATGAGCATCTCAGCGATTTGCGCCTGGGCGCCCTGCTGCATGCTCTCCAACTGCTCTAGGCTCTGTCCTTGAGTTTCGAGCTTCTTGATCAGCCACTGGACTGCCTCGTAAGGCAGCCGCACGCGGCGGGTTTTGGATGGATCTTTGGGATCGGCGACGTAAAAGTCGCAAGTAACGAGGTATCCGCCAGTGGGGATGAATCCAGCCTCGGCAGCTTGGAGTTTGGCCAAGTTGTCGGCCTCCATCTGCTCGTGGATCTGGATCAGAACGTCGTAAGCCTGCTGGATGTGGGCAGGCAGGTATTTAAAGTCGGCCTGCCTCTTCCGTGAAGCAAGCCGTCTGACCATGTACGGGTGATTGTCGTAGGCTTGCGCTTCCGGTCGCTCTCCCCGGTCCAGGGCCAGAATGTCGTTGGTGGCCGAGTCGTAATCGATCGTCAGATCGTTAAAACTCTCCTCCGCATTCGAATACGGCATCGCTCGCATCAGCTTGCCGATGTCCTCACGCTCAAGCTTGTTGCCCACGTACTGAAGGGCATGGTTGAGCATCAACTGGCGGCCGAGCTTCGTCTCCACGTCGTCGCTTTGGGCCTCGACGACGATCTGGTAGCCCATGTCGGCTGAATTCTTGAACTCGCTGATGTTGACCTGCTCGCTGCGGCCGATCGCGCCGATCACTTCGTCATCGGGCAGGTGGATCTTGGCCAATTGCAAGTAAGTCTCTGCGATATTCGTCAAAAAGCGCTCAAAACGCTTGATGTAGCGCTGGAATTTCTTTTTCTGCGTCGCCGAGCGGAACAAAAGCACGTAGGGGTCGAGCTGACCGTCTTGCTCGACCGAATCCTCGGCCACGTTCATCACCTGATAGAGCTCAGTGATCTGCGAGAGCTGATACTGCAAGTATTGGCTGCCATCGCGGCCTGCCAGGATGACGGGTTCGCCGCCTGTGGCGTTGATCCCGCGAATCCCAGGCAACACCGTGCCCTGGGTGAGCTTGTTGCCGTTCACCAGGATGATTTTATCGTCTCCCAGTGTAATTTGGTGCTCGGCCATCTTGCTTGCAGCGCGGTTGATCTCCGCCTGGTACGGCCGCATCGTTTTCACTGGCGACCGAGCGCGAGGCGTCGTCTGAATCTTGTCAAAACCCGCCCAAACGATCGGGAAAATTCCGCCGGGTAGAGCGCCCGAGACGATTTCACCGTCCTTGGTGAAAAAACAGAAGTGGCCCTGAGGATACTCGGCGCAGGGCCGGAAATAAGCCTCGAAGAACATCACTTGGTTCTGGGCTTTGTAGTAGCCGCCCTTGCTGGCGTCGAAAACGACGTAAGTTTCGTCCTGGCCAGCGGAGAGTTTGGCTTCCGCTTCCGGAAATTTGGCGATCAGCTCTTTGCGATCAACCATTTTCCTGGAAATCAGGTACGGGGACTCGACCATGCGCTTGCAGTTAGGGTCCCGGAGAAGATTGAAGCCCTGGATCGTCTCAAAAACGAAGCCGCCCGAGTAGACCGGGCTCCCACGCATCGGGGAACCGTCTTCCTCGAAGAGCGGCTCTCCGTCTTCCCCCATGGCTTGCTCAAAAGCTTTGATTTTTCCGGCCGAAGGGTCCCAGAACACCTTCACCGCGACCTCGCCAATGGAGACGAAGTCGTCGCACCAGTCCTCGATCAGCGCTCCGATGTCGTAGCGGTGGACGGCGTCTTGCCAGATGGCGTGGTGGAGTTGGGCTGCCTTCTGGTCCTGAAGCTCGGAGTCGTTTTTCGGCTTGAAACCCACGCCTGGATTCATCGAAGTGATGTTGTTGACGTAGGTTTTGACGATTTTTTGGACGTGATTTTTGGTGAGACGGAGCTTTTGCTCCTGGGTGAGCTCTTTGCTCTCGCGGACGCGGCGGTGGAACGAGCTCTGGCGCTTTGAGTAGTGCTCACCGCACACGAGCAGGACGTTTGAACGTTGCTCGGCGAAGATTTCCTGGTCGCAGGAGTCAGCGTCCCGGACCATGGTCATCAAGTCGCTGTGACTATATTTCTTCTTCGTCGCTTCCGGCATCCAGCTCCAGCTCTCCCTGAGCCATGAGTTCTTCCGCTCTGAGCGGATCTTCGATCATCATCAAGTCAAGCTGGTCCTGGCGCATGGCCAGTTCATCTTGGACCTGAGTCAGCTCGGCGATTTTTTCCTGGGTGGCCGCAATTGCGACTGCGGGAGGGGGCGAAGGCTCAGTCACCTCTTCTGGCTCAGCCAGGGGAGAGGGTGGCTCCGTTTGCGTTCGGAACCGGACGTACAGGTCCCCGAGTTTAAGCTCATCGACCTGGGCTGCCCCACATGCTTTTAGGATAGAGCAGAGATCCTTGACTGAGAAGCTGCTTTTTTGGTCACCCATAAGAGTCGTTGGCCTCTTCGATTTCCGCCATGAGCATGTCCGCCTGCTCTTGGTCCTCCATGAACGCCTTCCGGCGGGCATCGATCTCGGATTCCTTGGCGTTCTTAGGGGCTTCCGCCTCCTGGAATCCCTCCGGCTTGGCGCCCGTGATGAACGAGAAGTCCCAGCTCACCTTGGCGACCGCGTACCGGAGGGCATCGGCCAGGTCGTCCTTGGCGTTCTTCTTGGAGGCATCCTTCCTGAGACTGGACAGCTCGCCTGCAAGCTTCCTGACCTCGGGCGAGTCGTAGAGAAGGAGCATGTCGTGCTTGAACAGGGTGTTCAGCACCTGCTCCCCGATCTCGTGGAGCTTCTCCGCCTTCTGGAGCGGCTCATCCATCCGCCCGGCGATCGTGGCCATGTCCCTCGACGCGTAGTCGTAGTAGGCCGCCGTCACGTCGAGCTTATGCTCCTTCCGAAGCGCCAGGTACTTCAGCACCAAGTCGCCCGCCGTCATCTCGACGTTGTCTCCCCGCCACGCCAAGAGCACCCGGCCTGCCCGGAAGTCGGGCCTGACCGCCACGAACACAATGGCGCTTGGGTGACCCTTTTCGATCCCCGAGCCGTAGTCCAGCCCCGCAAAGACCATCCAGCCAGGGGGGAGGGGGTGAGCCTGTTTTAAGTGCCGCCGGATATCGAACTGGGGGTACTTGCGCCCGCCCTCGATCACGAACTTGCCCCACACCCGCTTCAACACCTCGTTGTGGGTGGAGCATTTGGCGATGGCTCGCTCGATCTTTTCCTTGCTCCAGTGGCTCTTGGTCCCGTCCTCGTAGGTCATGCAGTCGAACATCGACACCACCCACTTGGCCGCCTGGGGGAGCTTCTCCTCCTCGTCGGCGAGCGGATCGATCACCTGCCGCCAGAAATCTTGGCCAAGGGTGGCGGTGAAGACCATGTGGAAGTACCCGTCCGAGGCCGAGAGCCGGAACATCAGCTCCTCGTAATGCTCAACCGGCAGCTCCTCGTCGGTGAAGATCGCGTCGCAAGTGCCCGTCTGAAGATGCTGGGTGTCCTGCGAGTAAGCCTTGAAATAGACGCTGACCCCGGAATTGAAATGGATCGCGAAAATTTCCTTGTTCTTGATCTCGTGGCGCCACCCGTACTTCGGGTGCTCCTTGTAATCCCCCGACGGCAGGAACTGCTTCCACTTCTTCTCAAACTCGATGCTTGCAACGTCCCTCGTCGGGTAGAGGTACCAAAACTGATTGGGCCGGTGCTCGGGCCAAAGCTTCGGCCAGAGATCCGTCTCGGTTGCCCAGTGGATGCACTTTCTGATTTGCGTGCTCGACTTCGAGATCTGGTTGGCCGCGCAGAGAAAATTCTGCGGGTTCGTCGACTCAAAAAACTCCCGCGCCCACTTGTACCAGCGCCAGCCATAGAGGAAAGGGAGCCCTTCTTGGAGCCTGACCTTCTCCTCCATGAGCGCAAGCTCCTGCCGGGCAAGCTCCTGGGGCGAGAGATCCTCAACCATCCTTCTTCTCCGCTGGCATCACCACGACCCCTTCAGCCTCGATCGCCTGGCCGGGGGCCTCCTGCGCCAGCCTGTCGCGCTTCTTCAGCTCCTTCAACCGCCGCTCGATGTCCTCCATCGTCCCCTGCATGGCGATCTTGGCGACACCCTTGTCGGTCGTCGAAATATTCAAATTCATGTTCTTCTGCTCGATCCGCTGGGTGACCGCGCCCTTCAACCGCTGATCGAGCATCGTGACGATCTTTGCTTGCAACTCCCCCAGCTTCACGTCGATCCGCCCATTGGGCAGAACCGGCGACACGCTCAAAATCTCCCGGAGCTGCTCCAAGCCAAAGGAAAGGGCTTCCGTCGCGATCGTCACATAGCTTGCCGGAGGGCAAAGCAACCACGCCACCTTCGTCGGTGAACCCAGGTAAAACCTGTCGAAATACTGCTGCGTGCAAACGCCCGCGTAGACCGACGGCATGTGCATCTTCTTCAAATTAAAGTGCTGCACTCGCTCAAATTCGTTCCAAAAGCCGATCCTGAGCCTGTTGTCCGTCGGGCCGGGCAGCATCGAGAGGCCACGGAGGTGCTGGTAAAGCGTCCTCTCATCCATCTCGAAGAGCTCCGCGTGCGACTTACTTGCAACCAAAAGCGCACTCTGAACGTTTGGGGGGACCAAATTGATCACGGATCGGGGATCGTCGCGCGTCCAGACATCGATGGCTTTGGGGAGGGGCAGTTCTCCATCGGCCAGGGGGGCGTCCGGGACAGTCAAGTCGCGCTTGGTCATTTGGTTGATCCTGAGGGCGGGCAGGTAAAAATGACAAGCCGCAGTGCGTCACAAACCCTCGATTTTTTGCTTCGCGGGGCAGGGAGTAGGTAGTTCGCGTACCACTCTACCGACCGACCCCCACCCCCCGGTCACCTGGACCACCCAGCCTGCATAACCCATGGATCTGTCTGCATAATATGCAGGGCTAGATAGTCCAATGGTCCCCGTAGCTTAGCTCAATTGTCAAGACATCATGGAGATTGGTTCGGGGGTCAGTGTTGCATGGTTCGAGATTGTGTCGTCCAACGGGGCTTGGGCCAGGGGTGGGGATGCAATTGCGCCGCAATGAATCAAGTTGATCGACGCAACGCGTTAAGTTGAGTGACGTAAATTGTCAGTGTGTAAAAAATATGCGACGAAAAATGTCACTTCGAATAAACAAACTTTGTTGAATGCTTGCAATTTCAGCGAGTAACGCGCTGGCACGATCGCTGCACAATGCCGCTGCATCGCCGCATCGAAACGCGGCACCACGGCTAGGGCTTAAGCCACGGCCATAACGAAAGGCAATAGCATGTCCAGGAATCTCACGTTCAAAGTTTCACTCAAAGGCGCCGTCTCAGTCTACGGACTAGGGCGCTTCCCTACCACGCTCTATGCTGAGCAATGGGCTGCGCTCATGTCCACTGGCAGTGGTCTGGCTCAGTTCCTCGCGGCCAATGCCCCGAAGCTTGCTGAGCAGCAAGAGCGCTATATCGCGGCCCAAGTTGTAGCTCAACGCAAGGGCATCGCGGACAAGGACCAAGACGAATTTATCAAAAAGCTACTCGGTTACGAGTCGAAGGGCACAAGCAATCGGGTCATCCCGACGGCTAAGTCTAGTCTCGTCGATGAGCTCATGGCGAAAGCGGTCTGATGCGCCAAGGGGAAGGGCTGGATGCTCTTCCCCTCTCCCTTCGCCTTTAGCGCGGTCACTCGCAGCTAGCTGGGCTTTGGGATCAACAAGCAAAAGTTACAAGCAATTCTCAAAGGCTTACAAGCATGAATCCATTTGACATTGAGCTTGTCGTAGGCTCTTCTCGACTGCTCTTACCACCAACAGTGTTCCTGTCCTATTGGCTTGCAATAGGGCCTGTACTTGGAGCTTTAGCAAGCTGGCTTATTCCGATGGTTCGGAGGTCCGATGCTAGAGATTACAGCAATTAACCTGATCGCTTTGAGCTTAGTTCTCTTGTTCAGTAGGCGACGGGTAATGGGCAAAATGAGGCTAAAACCAGCCGATTATGCCTTTGTTTACGAGATGAAGAGAACTAACAGGGAGTGAAACTATATGGGCAAAATGCTAACGCCCGAAGAGAGATCTAGAAAAATAGGTGAAGTGCGAAAGCAGCAACAGGGCGGGATGACACTCGACGAAGCTTGCAAGCATGTGGGAATCGCTATCAACAGCGTCTACAAGTGGAAAAAAGCTGGGGTGAAGCCAAAGCGTATTCGCAATAGGTCCAAAGGCGCTCAAGTTCACGAGATCCCGCTCGACCGCACTGCACCGGGTCAATTGACTGTGCTCATGGGCTCGCCCCAACTGATCGCTGAAACACTCAGGAGCTTGGGATGAGTCGCCCAAGACTGTTGAGGGTGGTCGATAACGTACACATGGGGCTGGGCCACGAGGGGCTGATCAAGCTTGCTAGACGCCTCAGTGTCCCCACTGAGCTTGGCCAAGGGGAGCTATTGATGTTCCTCAACCGGGCCAAGGACAAGCTGAAGATTCTGGGCTCCGAGGGGCGCGTGGTCGCCTATCTCAAGATGCCAAGAGGAGAGCGGATCAGACTCGAAGCCCTCCAGTACATCCCGCGCACGTTTAGCGTCACGGGACGCATCGACTACAACGATGCATTGAGACAAAGCTTGCTGAACATCATGGGATCGACCCGGACTGTTCGGCGAAACGCCCCCGTGTCGGTACACGGGAACTAACAGCCTGTTCGAACCAGGCAAAGGGATAGACATGAGAGAAAATCAGATCACCAATATCGTCGTGCTTACGCTGGGACAGGCCCTCAATGCGGGCTTCATTCCAGACGGCGCGGTGCTTCGACGCAAGGATGGAGCATCGGTATCGATGAGCTTCCTGTCCACCTACAGCGGCTCCATCCGCAAGGCAGTGGGCACGGGCAATCCAGAGTTTCCCGCTTTGGTTGAGGGCACGATCCTCCACAAAAGCTTGCTAGCGACCGAGAAGGCCCGCAAGAGCCAGACTGACAAAACTGGCCGCAAGTATGATCTCGTCGAATTCGATGACGGTCAGTTGTTCGTATCCATCCCCGGGTACGCTGATCTCCCCCTCGATACCTTCGACGTGGCAGACGCCGTGAACGCGGCTGCTAAGGCTGAGTAATCAGCCCTTGATGAAGTCCCCCGGCTGCACAATAGTCGGGGGCCTTCGATCAGGGACTGGCCCTGAAAGCCGCCATGAGGGACGGCTGCGACAGACCGCTAAGGACTGCAAGTAAAACAAAAAGCCCCGTGAGAGGGGAGAAAGTAGATCAAATGGCAAAGAACGTTATCGCTCAGATCTTGGGCGGAGATAAGAAAGTCCTCGACGACGTGTACACCGTGCGTGACGTGAAATCGAAGCTGGGCGTGGCCGAAGGCTACACCGCTGCGGTTAACGGCGACACTGCCGAAGACTCCGAAGAACTGCAAGAGGGCGATGTTGTGACGCTCTCGAAGGCTCTCAAGGGCGGCTGCTAATCAGCCAGGGGAGGGCTTCGGCTCTCCCCTTTCCCTTCAACGAAACGAAGGGTTTTTGGAGGCATATGGCGCGACAAAGACGGGCCTCAGACGAGGCTCAAGCAGAAGAATCTATTGTAATTGACGCAGGGCCTATACTGCCCGCGTCAGAAACAGAAGCTCCTGTCGTGGTGGAAGAGGTGCAAGCAAGCTTGCCCATCCCCTTGACGGTCAAAGAAGCTCTGATAGGCCGCTTCGCCTGTTTCCAGGGCAAGGGCTGGGACCCCGCACATGAAAAAGATCAGGTCGATGCCCTCAAGTACATCGAGCGCATGTCGGGCTTGCTTGGCATCGACTGCGGTAGCTGGGATCTCTTCAAGGTCTTTGGCAATGGCGACGAAGGCCAGATCCAGACCGATAAACGAGCATTGAATAAGATCTTAAGCACCACGGCAAGCCAGGAGGAAAGGGCTGTCGCAATGGAGCTTAGGCCCCATGAGGAGGAGATGCTTAAGACCGCGCAGCAAGCCGGGAATGACTACACCAAGTCACTGATCCAAGCTCACGTCAGCCAACGAGAGAACTATTTGGGCCAAGCGCGTGACCGGGCAAAGCAAGCTGAAAACTATCTCAAAGCTGCTTGGAACGAGAAAAACGCCATCGATGCCTTGGAAAAACGCTCTCCCACGTGGCTGATTGAAGAGCTTAGCAACATCGCCAAGGATAGGTTCTGGGCACTCCACGAAGTCAAGACGGACGCAGTCACTTTCGTGACGCGGAACGACGTGACGATGAGCTATAAAAACGAGACCAAAGGGCTCAACTTGCATGTGAATTTCGGCAAGTACAAAGCCAAGCTCAAGCATCTCCAAGGGGGCCTCACGCTGCACCAACACGAGCGGAACATCGTGTCGAGAGGCCATTACCACACCTACTGCGACACAAGCGGGATCATCTGCTGGGGCAATGCCAGTGACCGCTCTCGCAAGCTTCTCAGCGAAGGCAAGTACCATGAGGCATTCAAGCTGCTTGCAAGCTTGCTCGTCACGTACTCGCCGGATTCAACTCCGTGGGAGGATTTGACGGCTTTCCAAGTAAAATATAATCAGGGTCTCACCTCGACGGCTCAGGGTTCAGAGGAGCCAATCGACGCTTGCGAGATATGCGACGAAGACAGAGACAACTGTAGCTGTGGCTACTGCGAAGCTTGCGACGAGCGCTACGCGGACGGCGATGGATGCTCCGGGATCTACTGTGAGCGCTGCGGTGAATGCACCGGAGATCAGGCTTGTGACGAGCATTATTGCTCAGTCTGCGAGACCTTTGAGCGAGGCCGATGCGGGTGCTGCTACGACTGCGACGAGACAGAGGACAACTGCACTCGCTGCGGAGAGTGTGACATCCACGATGGACAC